>Ga0247844_1000599_pt1 | contig 75356 bp, 71 predicted proteins | sample LaCtaG_FD_192421 | JGI IMG/M metagenome (GOLD analysis project Ga0247844, IMG submission 192421) | Freshwater microbial communities from meromictic Lake La Cruz, Castile-La Mancha, Spain - LaCruzMarch201714.5m_1 | ecosystem: Environmental > Aquatic > Freshwater > Lake | place: Spain: Castile-La... | reverse complement strand
CCTTGTTATCTGGCAAAAATCTCCTAAATGAAAACTGGGTTCAAGTAAAGTGGTGTGAAAGATGTGCTTCCAAACTACGCTAACTTATGTTCGAGGCGGCACCGGCTACGCCGGTGTGGGAGTTAATGAAAGTTTAATTGGAAATTAAACCTTTCCTTACAAAGATTAGAAATTTTTTTATTTTTCCTGTGAAAATAGAGAGTTAGAAATTGCTTGCCCAAAAAGAGGGGCGAAATTGTGGCAATAATTTTTGCCAATAGATGTGTAACAGTTAGTTTTGCGAAGTAATTTTAAAAGACTGCTCAATTGAGCTTGTATCGAGTTGATCAAAAAGTATTTTATAATAAAATAAATTTCGGTAGATGAATTTCACATAATCCCTTGTCTCTTTAAAAGGGATAGATTCGATCATAAGAAGGGGATTATCGTTTTCAAAAGTTCCCTTGCGCCACTCGCTCACTCGCCCTTCGCCAGCATTATAAGCTGCGAGTGCAAAAACCAAATTGCCATTAAATTTTTTAAGGAGATAAGTAAAATAGCGACTGCCAACTTCTATGTTTATCGAGGGATTCATAATATTTTTTTTCGTAACTCCACGACGAAATTGCTTTGCGGTAGAAAGAAGAAGTTGCATAAGGCCTTTTGCTCCAACAGGAGACATTGCCTTTGGATTAAAGGCCGATTCTTGTCGTATGAGGGACATAAGAAGGTAAGGATCAAGTTTTGAATAGCGCTTCACTGTAGGAAGAAGTTCAGTGGGAAAGAGCATTGAAAGAAGGAGTTTGTCAGCTTTAAGCGCTCCTTTTTCTAACCCTGCGGCCGCAACTTTAAAAGTGAGAGGATAATTTTTTCGACTGGCAAGCATTTTGATCATGTAAAAATAAAGCGCGTGTGTAAGTTCTTGTTGAGTAATTTTTTTGTCATCGAGTTGTGTAGATTTTAATGTCAAGTTTTGCAAATCTTCAATTTCAAAACTTGCAAGCGAATTTACATTTAATTCATTCCAGAGATCTAAACGTTCAAACATATTTTGTGCATATGTTGGAAAACTACTCAGCGAAATAAGTGGAGTGCTATTTTGGGTTGGAAATTGATCTTGAACAAAGCGGCTGTTGTTGCTGTAAGTATGTTTCATGAGATTTTTAATTCCCATGATCGAGTAAAAAGTGAGGGGATCATCTTGAATGAGTTTTTGAAAATACTCTGTCGCTATTTTTTCTTTGTTATTTTGTTGGTAGGTATAAGCAATCCAATATTTAAATTTTGAAGTATTGTTGTCAAAATTTTTATCGAGTTGATTTTTTTCGATAAAGGCCAAGGCTTTTTCAGGTGTATTGTTGATCAAATATCCAATGAGTTGATAAAATAAGGCCTCTTGTTTTTGATCGTCGGCACCAATTCCTGAAGCGAAACTTAAAAGTTTAAAAGCGTGATCATCATAATCTTTGACGAGAAGATTTCGGCCAGCAAAAAAGAAAGTTTTCCAGGCAATCGCGGGACCAATATAATCTTTGTTTTCGCTATAAAAAGTTTCGAGCTGGGCCACAAAGTCCGAAACGATTTCTTTGCTTTCCGTATCAATGGTTTTTTTAAGAATTGTTCCAAGTCGTGTAAACTCGTCACTAAAATAATCGGTTCCTCGAATCTCTTGATTGGTCATTTTTCTAATTCGAAGATCAAGATTGTGATCAACATCAATGAGAGCGAGCACATCATCAGGGGGATATGTTTTATTGTTGATTGATTGCTCAGTGATAAGAAAAGAAACTTCTCTGTGAATGGAAGAATCGGGCGTTAGTCTTTTTAAGAAATTAATAAATTCAGAATGTGCTTCACCTTTGAGATAATAAACCATCCATTTTCTTAGGTGATCGTAACGAAGGTTATCCATTGCCGTAAGGTTTTTCTCTAGAAAATAATGAGAGAGAAAGCGACGATGGCAGTAATAATTAATTTGTAAGTTGAATTCTTTTCTCAGTGACGATGGAGTATTTGGTAGCGGTGTGTCCTGACAGTCTTTAATAAAGGAGAGTGTGGTGTTGTCGAGTAAAACAATGTTTAAGAGTTTGTTGATTTCAGGTAAAAATTCTCGAAAGAGATTTGAATTTTCGGCATTTAATCTTAAGTTTTTTACGACTTTAAACTCAAGTTTCGACTCTTTTAATTGGTTCATGGCCTTGGCAAAAAGGCCTGCTGTTTGCTGGTCAAGCGTTTTAATTGTCCCTGCAGAAACAGTTGAAAAAAAATTTAACAAAACAATGCAATAAACAAGAGCACGCACAAAGCACCTCTGAATTTATATAATATTAAAAAAAGCTATTCTTGCCTTCCGAAGCGAGATTGAATTTCAGAGAGTCGTTTGTTTATTTCACCGAGCACAACTTTTTTGTCATCAGGAACAGTCATTGCCAAATTATTGAGATAGGTGTGAACCTCACTAAGATAAACAAAATCTTTCCGATAGTTTTCTTGTATTGTTTCAAATGTTTTGTTGAATTCATCTGCTACTTCATGAAAATAATCGCCATTTCTAAAAAAAAGTCTCTCGGCCTGATTGCCATTTCGCATATTTTGTAAAAATTTTGTGAGTTTAAAAAGCGGGCCTGCAATTTTATGGCTAAAAAAGATGCAAATAATAAAGACGAGTGCTGTAAAACCTAATTGCCATAAGGCCAAAATGCCAATGAGCAAATTTCTTTTTTCTGAGAGTCTTAAGGCGGCATCAGGAAATTTAGGAGCGATGCTTGTGACAATTTGATTAATAAGATCGTAGATAGCTAGAGGATAAATTAACGAAGAAAGAAATAATAGTAAGCAAATCAAAAAACTGAACTTCAACTGAAAAGTTGGATTGATGAGATAGACTCGTCTTTTGTATTCGGCCACTCTTATGCATCCTTGAAAAAATTGACCTGTAAGCGATAAACTTCGCTCTACTTAAAGATCATAATACCTTTCAGGATAAGTCTCTAGCGAAAATGATTATTTTTTTTAACGAGCAAAGATTTTTACTCAGGTATACCGAACCTGCTTCACTTTTCAAGTGCGATTAGTATATATCCACCGTTTGAAATTACATATAAATTAGGTACACTAATTGAAGAATAATAATTCAAGGAAATCCCGTGGATTTGATTAAAGTGATTGAAGAACAAACAGTATTTGCCTTTACAGGCAAAATTAATGTTTTACAAAAAAACAACAATCAATATAGGGGCGCCATTTGGCAAAAAGATGGTTTCATTGTTCAAGCACACATGGGACCACTACGCGGAAAAAAAGCTCTCCTTCGCATTGTTTTTGATGATCTTGAGACACCTGATCATTTTTCTTTCATGGTAGAGCCTGAGGTTGTGGCGCTTGATGAGAGTTCCTTCCAACTGAGTTATGAGGATTTCTATAGGGAGTTACAGCGCATTTATAATTCCTATCAAAAAAATAAAAAATTGCGTCCTTCTGATGATCTTAGATTGGCCGTAAGTGGTGACTTTATTTTAAGCGGCCCGGAGTTATCGTCACAGGAATACGATGTCTTGTGTGCGATTTCCGACAATGGACAAGTTGCTGCGCTCTATGCAGACTCCCCATTATATGATTTTGAAATTACGAATATTTTGGTTCATTTGCGAAAAAAGAAGGCCATAAAAGTTGTAAAATAGTTGAGCCTTTTTTGCTTATTTTTTTTGCATAAGTTATGAGTGGCCGTCAAAATTTCTGACGTTTCTCTAATTCTTTAAATATCAACAAATTTTTATATCATTTTTAAGATTCAACCGCTTACCGTGCTTTTCAAGGCTTTTTAAGTACTTTTACATAATGCTGCATTGCGGCACAGGGCTTGCATTAAACCGAGTAACTGAACTTAAGAAGGTGATTTATGAAAATTGCTTCAACAACCAAAAAAATAGTGATTGCCCTTTTTTCAATGGGGTCAGTCGTTGTAACAGCAGGGTCATTTGCTGATAGGCAGTTTTATTCTACGGCCTTTATGGATGAAACTAGAGTTGAGTCTGCAAAACGACTTGATGATAATGGCCGTCATGTATCATCTGTTGTTATCGCTGATAATTCGCCCGCAGTATTGGAAATAGAGATGACTGAAGAAAACATCAAGAGAATAAACGGTGTTTGGAACATTTATAATATTGTTGGTGATGAAGAAAAAATTAACTTTAATGCAAAATTTGAACTTATTGGTAAAGGCCTAGTAAAAATTGGTGGTGAACAAATTTATAAGATTTCATTTCTCTCTGATCAAAATACAATCGCTCTTTTTAAAGAGATGGGTAAAGTGGATGGTGAAGAAAAATATGAAATTATTGAGGCCCGTAAAATAGAGTCTGAAACTCAAATGAAAGAAATTGTTGCTGAACAAAAAGTCATGGCGCAAGAAGGTCTTTCTATAAATTCTAAGGAAATCGATCTTAATATTAATTCAACAGGAACAAAACTTTCTGGGAAATATACAGGAAAAAGTGCAACAGGTTCAATTAGGATTTCTAATGGGCAAATTTTAAATTTTGATTTATCGCTTAATGGTGAGCATGTTCTTTCTTTTGATGAGGCCGTTGAAATTGGTGACGGTGGTGCTTTTATCGCTCAGGCCAACATCGGTCAATCAACTGAAACAATAAGCGGGATAATTATTAATAGTGGAAAAGATTCTTACACACTTCGACTTGCCACTGGAGAATATCAGGGCGCAACGATCGTTTTTGATTCTACTTCTGAATATGATCAAGGAGCGAACCAACAAGTTGTTGATGCTCCCGCTGAGCTGCCTCCTTCAGAACAAGCGGTTCCAGTAGAACAAGAGCGCGTTGAGCAAGCTCAACAAGAGGCCGCTCAGATTCAAGAGAATATTCAAAATGAAAGAAAAGCTTTAATGGATGCAATGGACGCACAAATTGCAGAAAAGCCTCCTGTGCAAGAGTTAACAGATGAGCAAAAAGAAGAAATCAGTCAAAGAGGATTTTCGTTTTCAAATAATTAAGATCGAGAAATATTAACAAGGGGAAAGTGTATGCAGATGTTTATAAGAAAATTATTCCTGGGCCTTGGCATTCTTAGTTTAGTTTTTTTATCAACAGGCTGTCGTGATGACAAAAAAGCAATTATTGCTGATGATTTTGAGAAATTTACCTCAATCTTAGATGCTGAACGCGATAAAGAGATTATTGGGATGAGTAAGGAAGTGTCATCCTCTTTTAACCAACGTCTTTTTTCAATTAAAACGGAAAATTCCTTACAAGGGAAATTTAAAGGCAATAATACTGATGAAGCAAAAAAATGGATAAAAGACAATCAACAAGCAATTAGTGAAATAGTGGATAGGGCAAAAAAAACTTTAGATGAAAATTTAATGACTGTTGGAACATTATCCAAGTCAGCTTACGAAGAGACTAGTACGAGAGGACTTATTTTAAAATACGCCTTAACTTACTATAGATTAATTAGTCTTAAGTTGGAGATGAAAAATGCTGCGGAAGCGCTATTGCCTTTAGCCTTCATTGTTCATAGTCCATCGCTAAATTCAGACGAAGAGACTCTTGGATTTCGAACAGACTTAGAAACAAAAATTTTACAATTTTTGGGATCTTCAATTGTTGTTGACAAGGATATTGAGCGTGTAAAAAGCATTTTAAAAGACCTTGGGGTTGAAAAAAATACTTCTGTTGAAATTAAAAACATTCTTGCAAAAACTAATTCTGACATGATTTCGATCACAAAAAAATTGCGTTCACAATATAATTTAAAAGAAGCTTCTTGCGGTGAAGAATGTACTCAAATTAAAAAAGATTTTGAGGTAATTAATAAGCAATTTGAATCAATCACTTTCCTTTATACCCCAGGACAAAAATACTTTGTCTTAACAAGACTTCTCACTGTTGTCGGAAATCTTACTTGGGGACTATGTAATACCCTCATCGGTGCTGGTGTCGTTCTTACCACGATGATTGTTTCTCCTTTTACTGATGCTATTGATTTTCCCTCTTTTGCTATTGCTAGAAATGGAATGCAGTTTTATGTGGATGTATCAGGAATGTCACCAATCGCGGGTAAAATGTCTTTAGGCCTTTTTGAACTTTCTAATTATGCAGGTCTATCATTTGCTTCAGATCATGAAGGTGGACATGGGATACAATCGGCCGTTTTAGGTCCCTTATATTTACCGACTATTATTGCTGACTATATTATAAGCGGTTACAGTTATAGTCTTATGGAAAATTTGGCATGGCAAGCTTCATATGCGAGTGATCAATGGCTTTAAAAGTTTCACTCTTATTCTGTCTGTTTTCGATAATGATCGCGTGTGGAAAAAAAGGAGACCGAATTGATCGGTCTCCCGTTTTTCTTGTAGGCCAATCAGTATCCGGATTCGAGCGTAACTATGGAACGGTCGATAAAAATCTTGTCTCTAATATTCAAAGAATGCACCTATTAAAAGATATGGATGGTGACGGGATACTTGATAAAAACGACTCTGATATCGATAGTGATGGCGTTCCTAATGACTGCGATCGCGATCCTTTTGATCCATTAATGGGAACAAAAGATAGCGATCATGATGGAGTTCCAGATTATTGTGACTTTAATCCTCGTAGTGACATTGGCAAAGATACTAAATTGGCCGACTTTCAATTTGAACTTTTTAAAGAAAAAAAAATACTCTTGATTAATGATGATCTAAGCATGGAAGATGAAGATCTTTCTTTTTTTAAAAGATTGATTGCGAATATTCAAAATAAGGCCTCTCTTCCAAATAAGTACCTGGCCACAATAACACTGACTTCACAGCTTGTTCCTGGTGAATACGGTCTTTATGATTCACAATGGGCAAACATTCGTTTTTTTAAAAATGGAGATTGGCATGAAGAATTTCCCAATATATTAATGTGGCAATGGTGCTTGACTCATGAATTTCACCACTATGTGGAACATGGAAACCCTTCTTATTTTAAAAACTTCTTAATTAAATACACTGAGAAAAAAAAGAATAACGAACTCGATTTTTTCACAATACATTCGAAGGTGAATCCCAATGAGTATTTTGCAGAATTTGAAACCTATCTTTTTTTTAATGAACTAGTGCCAGTCTCAGTATCCAAAAATTTATCTACATAAGAAGGAATAGATGTTCCTGGTGGAGGGGCCGGTGGGCCTTTTACTCCACAAGAAAATTGCGAAAGTAGTAGCAGAAACAAAAAGAAAATGCGTGGCGTTTTAAAATTCAAGTGAAGCCCCAACGGAAAGAATGTCCATGCCCACATCTGCTCTTAAAAACCATCCAGGGACAATACGTTTTAAGGCCGTTACTCCAAAAATGAAGGAATTTTTTTTAAGGTCATCCACACGATTAATTTCGGCCGCATAATCTGCGGGCGTAAAGTTTGAGCTTGTATCTTCAACACCTGCACCAGGACTAGAGGCGCCAATCATTTGGTATCCAACATAGGGCATGAGAAAGCTATAAAGAGGAGCATTGAAAGTATATTTAGCACGTATTGTCGTGTTGGTTAGTTTTGTATCAAGTCCAGGAGAAGGATAGTCGTTCATAATACCTTGTCCATAAAGAACTTCGCCCCAAACATTATCCGTAATTTGATACGCCCACTGCCCGATGAACTGCGTAACTTTCGCCGCACTTCCGTCGTTGTTTCGTGCATCGATCCAACTATAGCCCATGCTGAGAATGTTATCAGGTTTAATGGCGCGATTTTTATTTTCATCAAAGCTGGAATCATCTTCAATTTTTGTTTCATTATAAAGGTCATCTTCTTCTTTTATTTTACTGTCGTCTTTGGCCTGTTTTGCTTTTCCTTCATTGGCCTTAAGATTTTTCCAAAAGCTATCATCACCTCTAAGAACTTGGACATCCATATTGGGATGAAGTTTTTTCCACAAGTCGTCTGAATAAATTTTGAGAATTTTTATACCTGCTAAATTATCAAGTTGTTTTGCACAAAGGGCCCGTGCCACTAATTCGTTGTTAATAAGGAGGCTAATAAAGTCACCCTTAGCAAAACTCGAGTTGTTATTGCTTATAATAAAAATACGCTCTGACTCAGAGATTTTTTGAATATTTTCGGTGAACAGCTGGGGAGCATTTTCTGAAGTACTTGTCACTTGAGTATTTGTATCTTCTTCTTCTTCTTCATCAAGAACAGATTCAGCTTTACCTTGATTAAGTAGTAATAATGAAGCAGTAAGAAAAAGAAATATAAAAATTTTGGGAAATGCCATAATTTATACTACTTTTTTCTTGAGCAAATCGCAAATGCTCAACTATTTTGGTCCGACGGAATTTTTTTCATTATTTATTTTTTATTTCGCGAAAAAAAAGTCCTGCTACAATGGGAATACGTTATTGTTTGTGGTTACCAAGGAGTGGTCCATGAAGTTTGCTCATTTGATTTTAGTTTTTTCTCTTATGACAACTGTAGCATGCTCGCGCAAAGAAAAGCCCGATAGCGATGAAGCCATTGCACAATCAGATATAAGTGTTGAATCGGTTGCTAGTGATGAATCTGATAATTCAAAAACTGATTCGGATCTTGTTGTCGACGATAATGAGGCAAATGCTCTTAAGGCAGAAGAACCAAAGATTGAAGAGAGTGCCATCGTTGAAGCCGATGAACCTCAAAAGCCAGTTGAAGAGAAGGTAGCGCAGCCACTCGAAGTAAAGGAAGAGTCGTTTCAAAAAGCAACCGTGGCCGGTGACCTTGGGACATATAAAGTTGAAAAGGGTGAAACGCTGATGATGATCGCTTTTAAAATCTATGGAGATTATGGCAAGTGGCGCGAGTTGGCCAAATTGAATCCACAAGCGAAAAATGCGGTATCATCAGGGATGGCATTGCAATTTATGGCCCCTGCAGAAAAGTTTGTTTGGAATCCTGCTGGTGAACCTTATTTAATTAAAAAAGGCGATACACTTGGCATCATTGCAGGGGAAAAGTATGGGACTCCCGCAAAATGGAAAAAGATTTGGGATAACAATAAACCGCTTATTAAAAATCCGAATTTAATTTTTGCAGGTTTTACGTTATATTATATACCGGATAATAAATTGGCAGATGCAAATTAGGGTAAACTTTTTGATGGCATCTAGAGCAGGCAATCTTGGGTTCCATGAGAATAACTATTCTATTTTTTGTCATCTTTCTGAGTTCATGTACTGCCATCCCGATGATTGGTTCGTATTTACAAACTCCGCCAAAGCATTTGGAGGGATACGAGCGCTATGATTCAAATGATTATTTGGGACAACTTTCAAGTTTGGGACAAATTTATCTTCAAACGCCTGGAGTTGTCGAATTTGAGCTTTCAAAACAAAATCAGGAATATTTTTTAAATCTTTACCACCGAATTTTGACGAATAATGAACTTCTTTTAAATAGAATCATTGTGCCTACATTTCACATTATAAAAGATGATGCGCCTTATGTTTTTACTTTACCCTATGGAGAGTTCTATATTTCTTCGGGCCTACTTGCTAAATACTGCAAGAGTGAAGATATTCTTTACTCCTCCTTAACTTATGAAATTATAAAATTACATCGAAATTTATTTCCCCGCCTTACGGTCGTTCCTGTTGGCTATATAAAGACAGATCGCTTACTAAATTTGTTAAGAATTCCTTCAGAAACGAAAATTACTTTAAATAAGTGGTCCTTTTATGCGATGAGGAGAGCGGGGCTTGACGCTTATGCATATTTAAATTGGCTTCAGCTGCAAAATAAAAATGTCTTAGATTTTGGATTAATGCTCGGGGACACTCGTAGCATTTCACATGAAGAGTTTGTTTTTAAAAATTTTATTGTTCAAGAAGGATTTATTCTTCATAACACAAAAAATCTCGAGACGAACTCGAGTTCAGAGTTTTATAATTTGATTAATAGTTTAGATAAAGCAAAAGTGAAAACATGGAAAATCAAGAACTCTTAAAAGCACTCAACATTTCATCGGGGAAAGGGATTTTGCCAGATGTAAATTTGGCCGAAATAACTTTACTTGCAGGGGATGGGTCAACTAGGCAGTATTGGCGAAATAAATTTGGAAATGATTCTGTGATTGCCTGCTTGGACCCAACAGAAAATCGTCAAGCAATGGTTCGCAATACCTTATCTGTTTTCAAGGCCTATCAAGAAAATGATATTCGAGTGCCTGAGATTTATGACTACAACATTGAGCTTGGTTATATTCTTGAAGAAGATCTGGGTGATAAATCATTGAACAGCTTCCTTTCTCAAATCGCCTCGGTCCCTCAAGAATACGCCTTGTACCAAAAAGTTTTAGATCAACTTATCCACATTCATTCTATTTCAACAGAGCGCTACGAAAATATTGCTTTTACTCAAGCAAGTTTTGATATTGAAAAACTTATGTGGGAAGTAAATTTTAGTATAACACATTTTTTAGAAGGACATTTGAAGGCCGTTGTTTCAGAGAATGAGAAAAAACTCATTCAAGATTCTTATTTGATAATATGCCAAAAACTGGCGGAACAAAAACGTGTGGTGACTCATCGTGATTTTCATTCGCGCAATATTATGATGAAAAATCAAGATTTGTTTATTATTGATTTTCAAGATTGTCGTATGGGAATTCCTCAGTATGATTTGGTATCACTACTTGATGATTGTTATTATAAAATTCACTCAGAGAATTACTTTCGTTTGAAACGCTATTATTGGGATAAATTTTTGAGTCAAAGAAAACTTCAAGGTTCGTGGGATGAGTTTATTTATTTTTATGATCTCATGATGATACAAAGAACATTTAAGGCCCTTGGAAGTTTTGGTTATATTTCAAAAGTTAAAAATGATATTAAATTCGTTCGCTATATCGGTTACTCATTTGAAAATTTGCGTAGCACGCTAGCGAAATATTCTGAATTTGCTCCGCTCAGAAAGATATTGGCAGGATTTTACTATGGGGCTTAGTCATGCTTTCATCCTTTGTGCGGGATATGGTACTCGCATGGGCGAAATTGGAAAAATTCTTCCAAAGCTTATGTGGCCAATTTTCGAAAAAAAAATGCTCGAGGCCCAAGTACTCTATGCAAGATCACTTGGCTGTCGAAGGATTTTTATTAACTCACATTATCTGCATGAGCAGATTCAATCTTTTGTAAGTAAAAAAAACTGGGATGATGTTATCCTAGTGCACGAACCCGTTCTTCTCGATATGGGGGGGGGGATTTGCAATGTGGCCACATATCCAGAACTACAAGATGTAGAGCAACTTCTTATTTTAAATGGTGATCAATTTTATCTTTTCGATCACTCTTTTTTAGAAGAAGCAAGCAAAGAACTTGGCGACTCAAAGGCCCTTTTATTTGGTATAAAAGTCCCTGCAAATTCTGGTTACAATGCGACGATTGTGAAGGATGGCCGTCTTGTTGCGATTGAAGCAGGAAATGGAAAAGCTGAAGACTATTTAACTTATTCAGGTGTTGGCCTTATTAATTTAAAAAGATTAAATAAAATAGCAGGCCCTTCTCGCTTTTTTGACACTATTGCCCCCTATAAAACGGATTCAGTCTTAATGCGTACTCCAGGAGATTGTGAGTACTGGGATTTTGGTACAATATCGCGCTATCATCAATCAATGTTTCGTCTGATGAGTGACGCCACCGAAAATCCTCGCGGAAAATTTGTCAGCTTTTGCAAACAAGAAGGCATCCTTAATTTTAAAAAAATATCACGCGATAAAAATGCCTATGGGCAGGAACGATGGAAAAATACAATTAAGTTAGGGGAGGGAGAAATTCTAAATTACGAAGCTGTGCAGGCCATTTGTCTCGGTGACGAGGGAGGAGTTTCTGTTGAAGGAAATGGTATTTATTTTTCAGGAATTTTTGATCCCCTTGTTTGACTTATTTGATAGGAACTTGTGGCGCTAATTCTTCTATGTATTTTATCGCGTTAACTGGGCAGACTTGTACACAAATATGACAAAGTGTGCATGACCATGTTTCAATTGTGTAAGTGTTGTCAGTTTTTAAAATAGCATTTTGCGGGCAGAGCACGAGACAAGTGTCACAAGAAACGCAGCGATTGGTGATTTTTAAATAGGGAACCATGGTGTAATTATAATGCTTAACTTTTTTTTAGAGAAGCCTATTTATGAATTTAATAATTAAAAAACGAAGCTTAATTTTAAAGCAAGTTTTTTGGTTTACCTTACTTTCTCCGCTTTATCTTATTGCGCTTGAGGCGTTATCGAGTGGCTATTCTCCCATTGACGGTCAACTTCTTTATCATTTTTTTCAAACAAAATTTTTGGTGATCCCTCTTTTTCTTTGTTGTGCGTGGGGGATTTGGAAGGCGCGAATTTGGGCCAGCAAGATGTTTATTTTTTATGTTTTGGTAATGTCTATTATTCAAATAAAAGTCTACTTAAGTTATCAAGATAAAACTGTTCTTTTTCTTTTGTTTTTTTATTTTTTAGCGGCGCTTGGCATGGTGGCCCTATGGGGGCTTGAGTTTTCGCGGGCCGTTTACCATCCAGGATTTCAGTATTGTGATTTAGGAAAAAAGTCCGTTTACCCCATCTCCGCCTCTTTTACTCTTCTATCGGAAGCTTCTTGTGCTTCATATTCTGGCTATTTGAGTAATTGGGATAGTGCGAATTGTTTTTTTGTAAGTGAGGAAGAGTTGCCCGCTTTTTCAAGTCATGAGTTTTTACGTTTAAAAATTATTTTGGAAGGATTTGAGTTTATCGTTAAGGGCCAATTTGTTTCACAATATGGAAACGCATTGGGAATTACTTTGTTAAATGAACCGTCACATCCCTTTGAATCGGCAACCTGGAATGATTTTTATGGTATCATGAGTGAAAGAGGTATCGTCCATACAATTTAGGATTTTTATGAAAATTATTTTTTTCTGTATTTTGGCCATTTTTATTTCTTGTAATAAAACTCAGCAAGGGCCCGCCGAAACCCTCACAAGTTTTATAGAATATCGTTTTTCAAATAATCAGACAAAAGAAGGTCTTTTGGTTTACATGACTTCGAAGGCGAGTGAAGAAATTCAGGCGATGAGTGAGGGCGATCTTGTAGATTTATTTAAGGTCGAAAAATATCGTAAGAGAAATTTTAAAATCGTGACTGAAAAATGCACAGAAGATAAATGTTTTATGACTTACATTTTGGAGTACGATGTTTTAACGGAAACAAAGACTCGTGATTTTTCTTCGGAAGTCAAAAAAATTGCCGAGCTTCAAAAAATTAATGAGCAATGGAAAGTTTCTAATATTGAAAATGTTAAAACTTTTGTGGAATCAATTAAACCGATCGAAGTGCAATAGTCTTGGGATCGGGGTTCCTCTCGGGGCCCGCCATAAAAATAATTAATTCACAAAGCTATATTCAAAACCTAGTCTTTAAAAATTTCATTTTTGAAAAAAAAATCAATTTTATAAATATTAAATAGACGTCATGAATAATGAAATTGTAAGGATTTCTTCAAAAAAAAAGAAGGAACAATTTTATGGCATATCTTTCTGAAAATTCAATTAAAATTTCAACGATTGAACCACTTTGTGACGGTGAAATTGATTTACGTTTTGAAAACACAGGCCCAGTTAAAAACATATATTATGCATACCTTGGAAATCTTGAGGCAGCAAAAGCATTATCGGGCAATCACATTCCACTTTATCAAGATGCTTTAATCTCGCTTAATCTTTCTGTTGAGTGTTTTTTTAAATATGTATATTTTCTTTTGCTTGAAAAATTCGATGCGCATACTCCAACAAAAAAAGGGAGACATCCACTTGGACCAATTGAATACGATGGAGGATTTTTATATTACCATCAGGCATACAAATCAAAAGACATAAAATATCTTTCAGTTACTCAGTTTGGACATGAAGTAATGGAGCTTTGGACTTTGCTCGATCGTTTCACTGATGCAAGAGAAAATAAAATTTTTCAAAATTTTAAAAATCATATTCCGACTCAACGCGATTGGGTTGAGGCAAGGTATCAACGAAGAAATCATTTACAAGTCCAAGAGGAGTTTATAGATTATCTTTCAGATTTTGAACAAATACTATCGACTGTTTTTTCGAGGTTGAAATGAGTGACGAACAAAAGCTTGTTAAGGCCCTTGAAGTATTGGGGACAAAAGATATTCGCTGTAATAATGCATCGGGAATGTGGATTATTGAAATAATTGCGCCTCATTTAACTTCTGAAAACAGGCAAGAAATCATTGACACGATTTATGAAACCGTTAAGACGAATTTCCCCCAACAGGGTGTTATTTGGAAATTGTTTTTATATAAAACAGAAGAAGGACGTTTTATTATTAATGGGACTTTGCATACAGTTCCTAAAAAATATGATCACAATGGAGTTGGAACAATAATTTTATCAGCATCAGACGCCTATATTGCAATAACGGCTTTTGATGGTGAAGTGATACAAATGGCCCAAGCCTCTGGTCTGCAAATCATTGCAAGAGAATCTTTGAATGACAATCAAAGCCCTATCCTCCCCTACAAAGAAGATGTTAATTATTTGTGGTTGGAAGCGCTTGGAGGATGTTTTGGTCTTGTAAAAGACGGATTAATTAAAAAGAATAAAAATCTTTTAATCACAATCGGGCACGATTAAAAAATGAAATGTTTTAATGTCCTGGATGTTGAGTGTGGTGGCTTAAAAGACTAAAATATTCTTTAGTAGAAACAAAAATATCTTTTATTTTTGTTTCTGATAATGGACACTTCGCTGCAGACGAAATAAAAAATAGATATTTAAAGAATCGTGAAGTTACAAGAATCGATCCCAGTTACGGTTTGCAAGGAACATGTTATATTATTCCAATCGCGGGAGATGAACATGAGACTAACAGTGCAAGGGAATGAAATTTTCTATATTTGGTTAGAAAAAAAAAGCAATGAAATTCAAGAGAAATTGATCAATCAACAGGCGCTTGATAATGACGATATGTTTGTTTTAACAATTAAGGCCCAAACAGATCGCTTTCATAATATGATTATAAAATTCAGAGAAGAATTTAAAAAAAGCGACAAACAGTTTGAGCAAATGTATCAGCAATCTGGTAAACGTTTTGTCCAAGAGAGTGAGGAAGCTGAAAAACGTTTTGAACAATGGCAAGAGTCGTTCGATAAGCGTACTGAGCAAAGTGATATACGCTTTGACTTCGAAAAAAAAGTACTTATTTGTGTGGGCGCATTAATAATCACACTCCTCATTGGGATTTGTCTAAAATAAATTCTAAGCGAACTCAAAATCTATAAAACTCTGTGGAAAACCTCTCGGGTTTACTATGATATATAAAACACGAGAGGTTTTAAAACTTCTCGTGTTTTAGCGATTCAACAAAACCCGAGAGGTTTACTGTGCATATTTATTCACGAAAAAATGAATTAAATGAACTCATGTGTTTTTGTAAAAGTAATGCAGTTGGTTTTCTTTATTTAAGAGGCCGGCGAAGAATTGGAAAGTCTTGGATCTTGCAAAATCTCTCAAAAAAACTACCTGAAACTTTTTGGTTTTTAATGTAGTCGCATTATTGAGTGCAAGTGGGCCAAACCCGATTCCACTTTTATTGATGAAGTCATTCATAAATCATTTCCGCTTCAAGCAATTCAATCAAGATTAAATGTGCTTTTTGTTGGTTTTAAGGCAACGCTTGCTTTCCATTCAAAGTGCAAAAAAGAAAAAGTCGTTCTTGTTGAATTGAACGATCTCTTTTTTTAATTCTGATAGTTCTGGTAATAGTTACATTGGTGGCTACCTCGATCGCGGGCTAGATGGAAATACTATAATCGGAGATACAGATGCCTTTATTCTTAAATACGGCGGCAATTAATTTTAGATTTATTATAGCTAGATCTTTATAAATGACTCTAAAAATGCTTTTGGATTATTTTCAAATTCAAAATAGTTTTCTTTATCAACAAAAATAAGGATGGCGTTTGGAAATTTTTCGCGCCAATAAAAGAGATCATATTACAAATTTGTCTATTCGCTGGTAAAAAATGTTTTGTAGTGTTTTTCCTATGTTGATAGGTCAACCTATAACGCGACTTTTTTGAGATTTAAAATCCATTTAAATAGAAGCAAGGTGAAACCTTATTCAAAGAAAGGGCAAATATTTTTTATATTTAAAATGCAAATTTTCTGTCTGAAATTTCAAATTTGAAAATTATGCAAGGCTTTTTGCTTAAACTTTTGCCAGAAGTTGCTAAAACGCTTAGGGTCTCGCTTACTAATTTTAAAGAGTTGAAAAGGCGAAAAAACATGATTGACTCGATTGCGAAAATTGATGTAACATCAAGCTTGAAATCGGGGCAAGCGAGAAAAGTTCTGGCCGAGATTTTTAATCATAATCCTAATTTTATTTCATTCACTAAGCATGCACGAGAGCAGATGAGTGAGAGAGATTTAAAATCAGGTGATGTATTAAATGTTTTACATGCTGGAAAAATATTAAGTGTTCCTGAATATGTAAATGGAAGTTTCCGCTATAGAGTTCAAACAAATAAAATAACAGTGGTGGTGGCCTTTAGAAAACCAAATCACGTTGTTGTTGTGACAGCATGGCGAGTTTGAGAGGAGAATTATATGAAAAAGTGTACCATTTGTGGCTCAAAACTGAACAAGCTTCAATATTCATCATATAATTATACTAATTGTGGCTTATCAAAAGTCTACCTTAAAGGAATTGTGGCCCATGCATGTGCAAACAAAGAATGTGGCGAAGAGGAAATCACAATTCCTAATATAGAAGAACTTCATCAGCTCTTGGCAGAAAAAATAGCATCTCAAGTGAATAAGATTTTACCAGAAGAAATTCGCTTTTTACGAACGCATCTAGGTTTTTCTGGCGCTCATTTTGCTAAAGTCATTGGCGTTTCTCCAGAGACCGTTTCAAGATGGGAAAAAGGAACTGTTAATATGAAAGAGGCTTCCGAGAGGTTTCTTCGCGTATTGATACTTTCTCAAGTTGGGGCATTTCGAAATTATGAAGATCTAAAAGATTTTGCAAGTAAGTCAAGTAAGACAATAGCTAAGCATTATTTTAAAATTGATCATTCTCATTGGGCCATAGATATGGCCGCTTGAGTATACCGAACCCACTTCACTTTTCAAGTGAAGTTAGGAGGCATACACGCTTGGCAGATTAAGTTTTCAATACTTGAAAACTTAATCGCATTCAGTATAACTCATCTTTTTCTTGGCAAAAATAAAGGAGTGATTTTATTTTGTCTTCTTCCTCATACTTGACCCAATTGTTTTCTTTATCAATAAAAAGAAGGACGCCGTCTGGAAAATTTTTCCCTTTTTGATTACTTAAAAAAATTTTAAATATTTTTTGAATTTTTACGGAGCTCTACCGAAAAGCAGGGCATGAGTAATCATAAACGTGACGACATTTTTATTACCCGCATGTTAGAAGAAACATATCGCTTCGTGCCTGAACGCGAAAGTGGAAAATTGTCGACCGATCTTCTCACGTATTACAATCATCAAGATAATTTGAGTCATGCTGACTCTGGCCTTGATGCAACTTCTGTTTTTAATGAATTAGATTTGGAGTTTGTTAAATGGGAGTTTTGCGAAAGTAATTCATGTTTTCGATTTAAATATAATGAAACGCTACTTGATATTCCTGTGAACTGGGCCTTTTGTCATAAAATTTTTGTTGCCTGGCAATCATCGCGAGAGATCTTTTTTTCAATTAATTCTCAAAGTGAGGATGCTCATTTTTGGGAAGTTTTTAATCTTCTTACTCCCTATAATTCAGACTTGGTTTTTTGGGTCTGTGATCAAAAAATTTATCTGGTTCTTATCCCTGAAGATAAACAAGCAGTTCTTCCACTGCTTCAAAAAAAATTAGGCCTTCAAGAAGAAGGCCCAATGAGTAAAGCTGCGTAATTTTCGAAAATTAAAAAACTAAATCGACATGTAAAAATCTTTAAGCATTTTTGCATCTTGTTCGAGATTTGGGCTATTGCAAATAACGTAACCTTTGCAATCGTTGGCCTTCAGGGCCTGCATAAGTTCGCGCCAGTTAAAATCACTATCCTCAAGATCCATGTGCTTTAAGTCGCCCTTTGAATTTGAGCTGATTCCTGAAATATGGATGTGCATATTATTAAGCGTACTTTTTCCAAGTTCAGCAGAAAGATTTTTGAGAATTTCATCAAATTCAGCGAACGTGTTGTATTTTCCAGCACGCGCATAAAGGTGAGAAAAATCCATACAAGGTGAGCAGGAGTTTACACTTTTTGTAAGGGCCACAAGTTCTTCAAGTGAGCCAAATTGACTTGTCTTTCCTGTGAGCTCTGGACGAAGTTCAATTTGAATATCGAGGCGATTAAGTCTTTCTTCAATAACAACAAGACTTTTTTCGACAAGATCAAAAACATCGTAAGGAGAGTCTTTCATATAGAAAGCCGCGTGAAACGTCATCGATTCAGCACCACAGAGATCAGAAATTTTTGCCGTCTGAATAATACGCTCAACGGATGCATCGATTTTGTCTTGTTCACGAGCATTGAGGTTGATGTAATACGGGCCATGAGAGGTAAGGGGAATGCCTAGCTCGTAAGAAATCTTGCGTAGGCCCGAAGAAACTTCTTCCTTCATTCGTACACCGTGGGCAAACTCAAGCTGCATGCAATCTAGACCGAGGGTATGAATTTGCTTCACTCCTTCGATTGGATTATTTTTTTTTGCAGTGCTGTTTGGGATTCCTGCCGTGCCAAAGAGAAGTCGATCAAAGTGCATAGTTTCCTCTCCTTAAATATAAATACAATAGATAAAAACTAACTTATTGCGGATAAGTCGTAACACAAAATTTCAAAGATAGACATAGCTACTCGTGAGACATTATCATGGAGAAGTTATATTTTCTTTGAGCACTTTGTAAACTGCTCGGGGCTTATAACGTTAGTCTGAATGAGAGTCCACACTTTTCATAGAGGACTTGTAAATATGATCGTTGTTGCATGGAGCCGTTTAAAGTTTTCTTCAGGAGCACCGAGTTAAGTGATTACTTTATTCCTTAGTGTCATTATTTTTTTTTCACTGTGCAGCATTTTCTGCTCTCTATTTTTAGCTGATCGCATTGTTCTTGCTAGAGTGAAAGCGAGGGCGCTTCTTTGGTACGACCCACTTCTTTCACAAGTAGATCATTGTGCATCTGGTCTTAAATTAGATCGACCAGATGTCTATGAAACAGCGACTTTGCCGCATGGATTTTATTATTTCAAATCGTTCTTAGGGAAAGGCCATTTATTAATTGGAAAACAAGTGCGGTCTTCTTTTAGCGAAGCAGAACTTCATTGCCTTTTGTGTCTTGCACTGATTCGTCTTAAAAATGAAAAAAAGAAATTCACTTGGGCCTTTTTTTTGTCTCTAGCAACGATACCCCGTTGGATTATATCCTCAAAGCACGCTGTTTTATTTTGGGATTTTTTTTACTTTCCCCTTGAGGTCATTCTAAGATGGCAGGGAATTACAAAAAAAGAAATATTCTTATATGATCATTTGTTGGTTGAACATCTCGGGACTAAATTTGATTTAGCATCTTCACTTTATAAGATGCATGTTCAGGAAAAAAATTCAATTCAAGATCCATTGGCCGCTATGATTCTCCCTTGTTTTTCGCTTGCAGAGGGAAATGAAAAAAGAATTTTTGCACAGTTTTTGGGTGACAGACAGTGCACCAAGGAACGCTATCAATATTTAACGACATCATTACAGGCTCCCCAATGAGTGCGATGATGAGGCTCCGCATTTTTTTTGAGCGTATTGGAAAAATATATCCTCTTCTTTTTTCCATCGTCTTTCTTGTGATTATTTTTCAATATCCTTTCTTTTTTCTTGAATCGATTTTTTATGATTTACGCATTAAATATGATCTTGATTTTGGGAGTAAAGAAGAAATCGTTGTGGTGACTCTTGATGAAGAAAGTGATGAGTTTTTAGGAGAGAAATTTCCTTACACCTATGCAAGCCATAAGCGAATGCTTGAACGCCTTGGCCGAGATAAGCCTGGCTTTGTTGCTTATCTTCTTCCTTTTTCTGATCCTGAAGGTGGAGAGGGAATCAATAATTTAAATGATTTTCAGCAGACCATAAAAGATTTAAAAAATAAGGGTATTGATTTTCGCTTTGGCACAGACATGGATATATGGGGTGAGGTCGTTCCTCCGCCCGCCTTACAAGAATTAGGATATTCACTTGCGCTTTTAAATGTTGATGGGGCCAACTTTGCAAAAGATGATATAGCAAGGCGAGCGCTCCTTAATGTTTCAGGGGAAGATTCATTTCACCTTTGGGTGGCCAATCAGGTGCGTGCTGCACGTGGAGACGCTCTTTTGACTGCTAATCGCGTAAAGGGGTCTAGCTATAGTCGAGAGGCCGATGCAAGTTTTGCGATGTTTCGCTATGGGTTTTCGCCTCTTAATCCTGGAATTCATGTTAAAAAAATACCATTTCACAGAGTGCTTGTTGGAAATTTTCCGAAGGGATTTTTTAGCGATAAAGTTGTCATTATTGGCTCAAATTATGTCTCCCATTCTTACGACTACATCAATACACCTTTTAGTCGAGACGAAAAAAATTCTCCTAAAATAATGGTTCATGCGGCGATCATTGATGCTTTGATTAAAGATAAAACTGTTTATCCACTCTCTCGAAATGTGACTTTTGTCCTTTGTGTTGCCTTGGCCGTTTTTCTTTCTTATTTGATTGCGCGATTGAAACCGACACATGGCCTTACGACGACTCTTATGGTGACTGTAAGTATTTTTCTTATCTCGTGGATGCTATTTGCGTTTGCTGGAGTGTGGCTTTATACCGCCCATCTTGTGATGACTGTTTTTATTGTCTATTATATTTGGGTGCCCTTCAGAGCAATTAAGGAATATCAAACACGTTTTCATATTCAAGAAGAAGCAAAGATGATGAAAAAGGTGGAAGGACTCAAGCAAAATTTTATTTCACTTATGAGTCATGACCTGAAAACCCCAGTGGCCAAAATTGCGGGAATGGCAGACGTGATGTTACATCAATATAAACATGATGAGAATTTAAGTAAAAGTTTGACGGCCATTAATGATGCAACAAAGGAACTGAATCACTTTATTACTTCCATTTTGGATTTAACAAAAATTGAATCACAAAACTTGAAGTTAAATAAAACATCGAAGGATATTAATACACTGATTGAAGAAGTTGTGAATGAGCTTCGCTTTAATGCAACACTCAAAAAAATTGAAATACAAAAAGAATTAAATCCCCTTTACCCGATTGAAATGGACATTGTTTTAACAAAGAGGGTGATTTCTAATCTTGTTGAAAATGCCATAAAATATGCTGGTGAAAACAAAACGGTATGGGTCAAATCTTGGGACGATAGTCAATGGGTCTTTGTCGAAATTCGTGATAATGGGGTAGGAATTTCAGGGTCGGACCTAGAATATATTTTTGATAAATTCTATAGGGTGAAAAATAATTCAACTCATAGTATAAAAGGCACTGGACTTGGTCTTTATCTGGTAAAATACTTTGTCGAGTTACAGGGAGGAAGCATTAGTGTGACTTCCAAACTCGACGAAGGAACAACCTTTCTTGTTAAGCTTAAAAACGCATAAGGAGTCTCTATGCATAGAGTTTTGGTCGTTGATGATGATAAAGTTTTACAAGAGTCTGTACGTCAAGCTTTGCAATTTCATCACTTCAGTGTGGATGTTGCAGATAATGGCAAGCAGGCAGTAAGCGCTATTTATCGCGAGAAATATGATCTTGTGGTCATGGACGTCAACATGCCAGAGATGGATGGTATTGAGGCGCTTGTTGAAATTAAAAAATATGATCCAACAATAATTGTCCTCATTCTTACGGCGTATTCAAATGTTCAAGATGCTGTGAAAGCGGTTAAAGAAGGGGCCTATAATTATTTAGAAAAGCCAATTTCCTCTGATAATTTAGTGGCCTTAATTAAGCGTGCCCTTAAGGCGCGTTCCCTTGTTGAAACGTCGGCTTTTTCTGCACCAGTTCTTTCACTTGGTGGGCCAAGCAATGATAAATTTGTTGGCGAATCTGATGCCATGAAAAAAGTTTTCAATGTCATTGGAAAACTTTCACAGGTGAACACTCCTGTTCTTATTCGTGGAGAGTCTGGGACGGGGAAAGAACTTGTTGCTAAAGCAATCCATTATAATGGGCCAAGAAAAGATAATAAATTTGTCACGATTAACCTGGGCGCAGTTCCTGATAATCTTATTGAGTCAGAACTTTTTGGACATGAAAAAGGCGCCTTTACAGGGGCGAGTGAAAGAAAAATTGGAAAGTTTCAATATGCAGATGGCGGAACAATTTTTCTAGATGAAATTGGTGATGTGTCTCCTCCAATGCAGGTGAAGCTTTTAAGGGTGTTGCAGGAAAAAACATTCACGCCTGTTGGAGCGAATCGCGATGTCAAAGTTGATGTGCGCATTATAGCTGCTAGCCATAAGCCTTTTGAGCAAATGATTAAGGATGGTTCTTTTCGCGAAGATTTATTTTATCGTTTAAATGTTCTTCCTGTTTATTTGCCGCCTCTACGTGAACGCAAAACAGATATCCCTCATCTTGTAGACCATTATCTTAAATATTTTAATGGCGTTCATAATTTGGAAATAAAAGGGTTAACCGATGATGCCATGAATGCCTTAGTGACTCATAGTTTTCCAGGAAATATTAGAGAGCTTAGAAACGTTATTGAGCATGCTTTTATTATTGAATCAAGTGATTACATTAATCTTTCATCTCTCCCCGAGATTATGAAAAAAAATGTAAGTTCAAAAACAGAAAAGAGCGATGAATCAGCAGAGCAAATTGATCAATCAGTCATTAATATTCAAGAAATCAAAGATTCAGTTTTAGATCATCCTATGCATGTGGCAAGTACTGATGGTTTTAAATTTAGCTTTGCCTTTGAGGGGCAGGAGCAAAATCCTAAAATGGATTTTCAGTCGGCAAAAGATTTATTTGAAAAAGAGTTTATTGTTTGTGCTCTAAAGGTCAATCGAGGTCGAATTAATCAAACGGCCTTAAAGGCCAATATTCCGAAAAAAACGCTTCTTCGAAAAATTGAAAAATATGAAATCAATCCGAAGGAATATTATTAAGGAACATGACTCATGAAACGTGTAAAATGGCTTTCTGCTCTCATTATTGTTACCTTGATTGCAGATCAGATTACGAAGTATTTAGTTCGCGCTCATTTTTTTTTAGGGGATTCAAAGGCCATTTTAGACTCCATTTTTAGTCTTACTTATGTGAGAAATCCCGGCGTCGCTTTTGGTTTTTTGGCAACGGCGCCGGAAAATATTAGAAGGCCCGTTTTGTTGGCCATTCCTTTAATTGCTTGCGTATGGTTAGGCGTTTTAATTTGGCAAAACAGAAAAACGGATAATTGGATTTTAGGATTGGCCTACGCTCTCATTTTTAGTGGAGCGATGGGAAACTTGATTGATCGATTTTTTCTTGGTTACGTCGTCGATTTTTTTGATTTCTATTGGGGAGATGCCCATTTTCCTGCCTTTAATATTGCGGATAGTTGTATAAGTATAGCGGCCGCTCTTCTTATATTAGATTTTTTACTCGAACTTAAAAAAAATAAGAAAAAAGAAACTGGCGAATGCTGCCAACGTTAGGAACCTATTTCGGAATTTCTTTTTATACTTATCCTTTAATGATGGGATTGGCCTGGGGATTCGCTTATCAAATGGGCCGATATGTTTTAGAAAAATCATTGTCTCCTCTGATGTGGAATATTTTTTTCGGGGGAGTTTTTCTCAGCGCCTGGTTTGGAGCAAAAATTCTTTTTTTACTGACAAGTCATCATGAAGAATTTTTAACACGGCCCAATTTTTGGCTGGGTGGCGGGTTTGTTTTTTATGGTGGTTTAATCGCTGCTCTTTTTTTTATTTCCCTTTTTTGTTTTTTCTATAAAAAATTTAATTGGCTTTATCTTGCTTACTTAGTTCCGGTGCTTATGTTCGCTCACGCTCTGGGAAGGGTTGGGTGTTTTTTAGCTGGGTGTTGTTATGGAGTTGGGTCAAGTTTTTTGCACGACCGTCATCCCGTTCAACTTTACGAAGCTGTTTCGCTTGTTGTCTTGGCCTATTTTTTTTATCGACTCCTTAGAAAAAAAGGAAACGAAATTTTAGTTTTTGCCTTGTATTTTATTTCTTATGGGACAATTCGATTCGCCTTAGAATTCTTAAGAGATGATAAAATTAGGGGATTTGTAGGCTTATTTTCGACATCACAAATTGTATCACTTTGCTTTGTGATTCCTGCCTTTTTTTTATTGCGGATCTTCATTAGGAGAAAAAATTATGAGCTCTAATATTTATACAAAAGTTGGTGATAAGGGAGAAACTTCTCTTTTAAGTGGGACAAAAGTTTTTAAAAGTGATCTACGCCTAGAAATGTATGGCACACTAGACGAGCTTAATAGTTGGCTGGGATTAATTATTTGTCGGCTTAAGATGAATAAAGCACTTATTCAAGAGGAAGAATTTCTTGAGATGATTCAAAATTCTTTATTTGACTTGGGGAGTTTGCTGGCCTGTGAAAAAGAAAAACAAATTCGTTTTTCTCTTACTCAACTTCCCATCAGTCAGGTTTTAGAAATGGAAGCTAGAATAGATAAAATAGAAACGTCAGTTGGTGTCCTTAAAAATTTTATTATTCCTGGAGGGGGCGAAACTGCCTCATTTACTCATCTTGCGCGAACTGTGTGTCGACGGTGTGAACGATTAATGGTTCGTTTTGAAAAAGAATGTAAAGACGAGCTTCCTGAAAATGCCTTAATTTTTATAAATCGATTTTCTGATTACCTGTTTATTTTAGGCCGGCTTATTAATAAAATCGAAGGCCATCCTGAAATACTTTGGAAAAAACACAACGAATAACTTTACCGCAATTAAGTTTTCCGAAATGAAGTTTTCTGGCAGTATTAAAGAGCAGTAAAATATAACCGGAGTAAATTATGGTTAATGATAAACACGTGATCGTTGGTATTCATGTAACTAATCGAATTCAAAACGCAAAAGAAATTCAGAATTTGCTTACTGAATTTGGTTGTAATATTAAAACACGTCTTGGTCTACACGAGACTGATGGAAATCAATGTGCAACTGCAGGCCTTATGCTGCTTGAGCTTACAGGTAAAGTCGAAGAGACAAACCAACTTATCAAAAAATTAAAATCTATTTCTGGTGTTGATACGCAGACAATGGAATTTAATCATTAAATGATTGAGAAAAAAAATAAATCACGAAGAGAAGCTAACAATAATTAGGCATTGATGCAGATTAAGTTCAGCAGCTCTTTTGTTTGACTTGCAACTAAAGTTGTTTGTATCACTCAAGTCACTCGGAGATCATAAATATGATACAGATTATGCTAATACTTTTAGTATCGCTCAATTTTGCAAAAGCCGAAAATTGTCCAACTCTTGTTAATAACTTTGATATGCAAAAAAAGCTCTCTGCTTCTTCAAGTGAAATAGTTTTTAAATCTTTGCCTAAAGTAAAAATTAAAATAAAGGACGATATAAAATCATATGCTATTTGTCCCATTAAATTGGGTGAATTTAGTTTTGAAATAGGTTTAGATTCTTCATGCTCTTCCAAAATATCGGTGGTGCTTAACGCTTTAGACGATATGTTTAAAAACGACATGAAATGCATGATAAATTTAAGTACTGTTGCTAAAAAAAGAGCGGAAAAACTTTTTAAAATATTTTCAAAAAAGTACCAAACCCAAATGCTTGATTCGATTTTAACTTCTAAGGAAAAAATTTTGATCTCGGAAAGATCTTATAAACCTTTGACGATAAAATGTTACGCTTCTCAAGAGGCCCTTGGGGGCTTTGGAATGGCATCTGGTATGGTCGCGCCAGATTTTCCGCATTTAGATCTTCTTATTCAAAACGATGGAACAATAAACACAGCGACACTTTTTCATGAAATGATTCATTTTTTAGGTTACACTCATAATGGAGATACGCCGGAAATGGCCTATGCTTGCGGCCTTACTTGTTCAATGAAAAATCTGATAGATCAAGATCCTTCGATTAAAGCTGCAAAAAATATTTGTGAAAAAAATTTCAAAAGCGATGAGGAAGAGTATTTAAAAAATTTCTTTATTATGGCATTTGGAAATGCCCTTGATGGGACTGTTGAGTTACCAGCATCTTGCTCGAAGAATATTGATACCTGTAAAAAGAAGTATTTTCCGAAAGACTCTCAATGAGTTTATTTGTTAATCAAGAACATCGAATACATGGCCGTGATTTTGTGGTTCCGTAATTTTTTTTTCAAGTTCTATCTTGAGGTTATATGCTCAAATTTGTGTCCGTTTTTCCAAAGAAAAATTACTCCCTAATAATTGACGATTGTAAGAGGTTCTTTTTCATTATCTAAGTGCAATTGTCTAAGTCGGCCATCAGATGTGAGAATTAGCAAGAAACTAGGCAGGTACTTTCTATCCTTAATTACAAGAGAAGAGTCGCCATTTTCTTTGACAAATGCTTCCGCCTTAAAATAACTACTAGTGCCGGTATAGGAGTACACTACTTCAGGGCCAAGTAATTTATTGTAGATTTTGATCTCTAATTGATTGTTACTATCTATTATCGCTTTCATTTCGGCTCCTTTAATTGGGAGAGAAAGTGATGTCAGTATCGCAGTAACTTCTGCACTCGATAATAGCTTGGTAGTTTCAGGAACCTTGCCTTCTAGTTCACTTATTTTATCTTGAAGTTTTATAATCTCATCCCTGATCTGATCTCGTTGTTCGTTAGCTGACCTTAGTGTAAGAAAAAGCTCTTTCGAATCAATAATGGTGTCATTAGCTGGTCCACTCGAAGGTATTCTCGAAACTACTTTCTGCACATTATTTTTCAAATCCGCTTCTTGTTTTTTTTCACAAGATTCATTTGCCATCACAAGCAGGTTTGTCACCATTAAAAATAAAACGGTAGAAATAATTGCATATATATTCATAAAAATTCTCCTCCCTTTATGTTTGGAAAATTTGAACCTGATTTGAAAAACCATGAAAACAAAGGGGCTCAATTCTAATGGTGTAACACCTTGTGCTTCTCTAGAAGAAGTGAGTCTGTAGCGCTGGAAGTCGAGTGCAATGATCAAGCGTATTACGATATTCAAGAGAATAATCTTTTAGAAAGAAATTCTCTTGAATGTTGTTGTGCTGTTGTTGATCAAGATACCCAGCTTCAGTGTCAAAGCCAAATTCAAGAGAAACAGAAGGCTCGCTTTTTGAGGATAAAACGATTTTAAACCAACATTCTAACTTTCCAAGATGTGTGCGCGCAGCTGATGAAATTTTGAAACCTTTTTTTAGGTATAATGAAATCGATGCAGCTTTTTTCTCTTCATCTGGATTATTAAATCTGCTATCAAGAAGATAAGAACGAAGAGATTTATAATCTCTGTAATTGCTATTTTCATTTGCCTGAATGGTTGCTAAATTGGAAGCAAGTTTTTCTGCATCTTCTTGACTAATATTATAACGGTCTAAGTTACGGCAATAACGATTTTTTGCTTGCTCGTCCGCCGTCATTTTTTCGCATATCTCCTTAAGAGGGTTTTGATCAGTAACTTCGGAAGCAACCGCTCTCGTGTTTTTTAGAAGAAGATTAAGTTCTCCTTGCTTCTCATCGCACACGACTGCTTCTTTAGCGATGCCTGTTTGGATGATAATAGATAAGAGTGTTCCTGCAACAATAATTTTTTTCATAAAATCTCCCTTTTCTAGTTTGCATATTTAGTTGCTTGGCATTTTTAAATGCGAAATGCATGCCAGTGCCTGAGTGAAATCAGTTGGTTTGGCTTTTGATTTTTGTAAAGGCCGTAAAATTTTGAAAAATATTTTGGCGATTGTATAAACTTTGGCCGGCCAAATAAAATCTTGGGATGTACAAAAAATGGAATATAATCATTAGGCTTTCGAAAGCTAAAATTCCGGAAGCTGATCGTGTTTTGAAAGGATGAAAAGAAATTCTTTGGTGTGGATTTCTTTTTCATTGCTCCACTTATTTGTCCAGCGCATGGATTTCATGACATTACTTTTATGGTCTCGTTCAACAATTTTAAAATCTTTGCTGTGAGCATGTCCGACTTCAAGAAGTTCATCAAGGGTTGCTCTTCCTTGGTTATTATACGAGAGAACAATGTAGGGAGCTGGTGATAATTTGATTAATTTTTCGATGGCCTCTGTGGCGATAAAGCGTCCATTGGGTGAGCGTCTAAATTCTTCGAAGATCGAAGAGGATAATGAATCCGAAACATCGGCCCTGCGATTAGCGGCACCAACAACAGTGGGTTGATCATTTTTTATAATTGTTGTCCAGAGGTGATAATAGGAAGCGTAGCGAACTCTTGAGGGAGGCATTTTTTCATTTGAAGATCCATACGGAGGATCAAAATAAAAAAGATCACAGTTGTTTTTTTTAAGGGCCGCGAAAATATCTCCTTGAGTAACACGATTGCGAAGATCTTTTTTTTCAATTAAGGCGGGGACTGTGAGTAGCATTTTATTATAAGAGCGTGGAGACCATTTTCTCAGGTAGGAGGTATGGTGGCCAAGAGAACTGTCAACTTTATCCATCGCAAAAATCAAACTCGTAAGAAGAACTGCTTTATCAGTGGGGTCATCAGCAATGAGATCAATTTCTCTGCGAATAGCATCTAGTTTTTGGGTATTATGAATTTGCCATATCTTTTTTTTTCCATCGTCTTTATCTGAGTCAGCGTGAAGAGCGCTTCCTCCATAGTTGAGCGTGAACCAGCCATCAATACCTTTTACCGTGTTGAGATGATCGATAAGATTTTGGTAATGGGCGCGAGACTTTTTACTTTGAAGATAACAGAGTCCAAAAATATATGACCAGTCTGAAAGATCATTAGACCAAACCCTATATCCTGCCCTTGCTAGAGCTTGCGAGACACGAGTTGTCCCAGAAAAACCATCAAAGACAGATTTAATTTTAAGCTCTTTGGCAATAGAAAGGATGGTTGGAATGATTTCTCGTTTTGAGCCAGCATATTTAATCCCTTCCGTTTCAAAAAGAGAGGGGGGGGGATTTTTCTTTGTTAATGTAGTGAGTAGATCAAGTTGTTCCATCAGAAAATGACATTAACAGGCATGACATAAAAAGTCTAAATTTCCCATAGGCATATAAATATATTATACTTATACTGAACGCAAAGGACATCCCATGAAGATGTTATTTATTTTTCTTTTTTCTTTTTTTTCTTTAAAGGTGAACGCACTTATTATTGCTGTTGTGGATGCTCCACTTTGTAAAAATATTTTTGCATCAAATATAGTTATTCACGGTTCAGCTCAAAAAGATTGTCCCTTCCCACTCCCACCAGACCGAAAATATCATGGAAATTTTGTTATTCAGAATTTTCTTCAAAACTATCATTCTTCAAAAGATGAAAAAATAACGATTTATCATTTTAGTGTTTTTGATAATCAAGGGGAGCAAAATAGGCAATTGTGGCTTAAAGCGCTGGCGGAAGTTTCTGTCTTAAAACCTGACCTAACAATTATGGCCGTCGGTTATTTTGGAAATACATCAGATTTTCCTTCTGAGTTGTCAGGACTCACAATTCTTGCTGCAGGCACCGTTGGACTTGGGATAAAAAGGGACACCATCCTTTGGCCTCAACTTTTAGATGATCATAAGATTTTTTTGGTGGGGCATTTTTTTCCAAGTAAAAAACGACACCAAGTAGGAGGTCTGAAACAAAAACAGGGGCAAATTGGCCCTGACTTGTTGACCAAAAGCAGAGTTCAATATTTTGTGGCCGAGAGCACCGAAAAGGAAAATTTAGGAGGAAGTTCACGTGCCACAAGTTTGGCAGCGGCCTCAGTGTTAAACAAATGTAAAAATGAGGTTTTAAGTAAAAATATTGCACAACTAAAGGCGTGTCTTTTGAAAAAAAATACCTTGTTTTTAAGTGAAAATTTTGTAGAAAAGATAGAACTCACTCCTTGAAAAAATCATATTTACATTTGGCAGCATAATTGCAAGATATTACATTCATCAAATATCATCAGGAAGATGTTCATTTGGAAAGTTTTTAAACGAGCGGAGGTTTGTATGTTGAAACGGTGCTTGAAATTAAATATTCTCAAATTGGTGCTGCTTTTTGTCTTGTTCTTAGGTTCAATGGGATCATGGGCATCACGCAATCCAGATTGGGCGCGAGATTTTTATGGTGAAGTAAGGTTTCAATTAACAGACGATCCTGAATTTTTAAAGCAACAAGGCCAACTTCAATATCTTGAGGCCGAGCTTAATCGTTTAAAAAATGTCATTTCACAAAAACAACTCTTAGTTCAGCAAAAAAATCAGGCCCGCCAAAATCAGGCCAATGAATTACAACAAAATCAAAATGCAATTGCCGCAAAATCTAAAACAATTGATGATTCTCAAAAAGAACTTCCTCTTCAGAAGTCAAAATCCGCTGCCTTGGACAGTTCTATTTCAGCGAATGAACAATTAGTTCAGGTAAAAACAAGTGCGCTTGCGATCCTCAATACTCAGCTGTTAGGAGCTAAAGATAAATTGGGATTAGCGACGATTGAAACGAGTCTTAAGCAAAAAAGTTTTGATGATGTATTGGCCCAGTGTCAGGCAGCTAATCCAACTCTTGATTGTGTAAACAATGATGCACAGGTTGCTTTAGCTCGTCAAAAACTTGGCCAAGCAAAAGATCTTGAAAAAAATCTTTCAGATCGAGTGACACGTTTGTCACAACAAATTTCTGATTCTCAAAAGGCCATTGAAACTGCCAATAGTAATTTGATAAAGGCACGGCAGGAAAAAAATAAAACGGAGGCCCGTATTGTAGAACTGAACACGCTTATTGCCAATTTAACGGCCGAGCTCCCTTCGCTTAATGACAAATCAAAAACATTATCTGCTCAAATTGCAACACTCGATTCGCAGTTAGCAAGCTTAAATGGAGAGCTTGTTAATTTAACAAATATCGCGAGACAACAAGGTGCCACTTACGAGAGACATTTTTACGACTTTAATCAAATGCGCGAAAAATTAATTGCAGATATTTTAGCATTTAATCGCCAAGGAAGAATGAATGCTCAAACGCAAGGTTCGCAAGAAGGTGTAGAAATCGCTTCGGTTTTAGGAACTGATCGAGGAGATAAAGACGGAACTTCTTCTGGTTTAGTCGAGGGTGAAAACGCAGGTCGCTCTCGTGATTATCAAGAGGGTCAAGCGTTAGGTAATAGTCAAGGAACCCGTCGCGGACAGGATGAGGGGACTTTCAATGGACGTAACGATGGAACTCGTGATGGTAACAGTGACGTTGGTATGCGCGAAGGCCAAATTTCTGGTATAGCTAAAGCAGATCGCTCTGATGCTGCAAGTGTTGGGGAAGCAGAAGGACGTCAAGCTGGAACTCTTCATGCTTCAAAAGATGGGCAGATCCAAGGGACGGCCCGTGGAGAAGGTGAAGCGATTACAAAAATGGAGTCGCAAACCTTAAGTAGTGTTTCAGTTAATGGGCAATTTTCTGGGGCATTTTCTTCGAGCCTACAGACGCCCTATTTTCCAGGGACAAGTCATAAATATTATAACGAAAATGTAAATACTCAAAGATCAGTCCTTCGACTTGCATACATTGAAGGATATAGAAGTGGTTATGATTTCTTTGTTGAAAGAACTTATTATGATAACTTTCAAGGTTTTTATGCGCAGGCATTTGATCGCTCGCGTGCGAGTGCTTATGCACAGGCCTTCGGTAGAAAATACGCTGACTCATTTGAAAGTGGGCGTGTAACTCAAGAGCGCATTTCTTTTGATCGTCAATATAAGCCTTCTTATAGTGCCGCTTATAGCGCAACTAAAAATCAGGCCCTTCAATCGCCAGATCGTAGCTCAATCGCTTTTAAAAACGCTTTTCAATCGTCTGAAATCTCAAATTATAATTCTCGTTACGCAGAAATAAAAAAGGCCTCTTTCGAGAAAGTAGAATTAGAAACTTATAACCAAAACATTGCCACACAAATTGAAAACTTTAGAGTGAAGCGTTTAGGTGAAGTAGTTGCTCTCTATAATAACTTTCCTGTCCTAAAATTTATTTCAAGTACTGTTTCTGATGCTGGTATTAATGGTGTTGCAGGAAATGATGGAATTTTTCAACCTGGTGAAAAAGTTCTTCACGAAATAATCATCACTAATTTTTCTTCAGTTGCTGCTTCAGGGGTAAAGGTTATTGCAACAAATGGTCAGGTTGTAACTCTTCCTTCAATAGCAGGAAAGTCAGTGGTCACTATTAAAGGGGCCATCTTAGATCAAGTTCCAGCCAGTGCTGCCATTGGTTCACGTTTCCTAACAACGCTTTCTGCGCAATACAGTTTAAGTTCAAAGGAAAAAAATATTCAAGGCCGCTTTTTTGATGATCTCTCCTCTGGGGTGTTAAAATCATCAAGTCAAAATATCGTTGACCTTCGTTTTCCAATGGAACTTAGTTTAAGTCTTCTTCAGCCTCTTGCGATTGGAACGACTTCGTCTGTAAGTGCCAAAATTCTTAATAAATCTAAACGTTCATTTGTAGGCCCTCTTACTCTTGAATTAACTTCCTCGCTTGGTTCCTCAATTGTGAAAACAGTTTTTTCTGATGTCGATGCGATTGAGACTTCCGTTATTAAAAATGATGCTCGAATTATGATTGATGATAGTTCGCAAATTTTTTCTGATGTCGATTTTTCTCTCGTGATTAAGCAGTCTGGAGTTGTCTTAGGGAAAATTGGCAATGTTGCTCGTGATTATGTAAGAACATCTTATGTGAAAAAAGCTGGCGCTCCAGTTGTTGTTCTTAAGTCAACAACACTTACAAGTCGCGCACTTTACAAAGACCTTGTTTCAGAATTAGGGGGAGTAGATCAAGTTTCTGTAATTGATTTAACTGCCGGAACGACCGCACAAGAATTATTAGAAAATGCCACAGAGATGAATGGGAAAACATTGATTGTCGTAAACGATAACTCTAATCCCGTTGTTTCTCAGCTTAATAAAGTTTTTGCTCTTAAAAATGTGGCCGTTGTTTTTCTTGCAGATTCGGGGACACAGGGATCACTTGCTAAGGCCCAGTTGATTCTTGCAAATTTAAAAGGCTCAACAAACTTTCCTCTGAGTGTTGACGGACAAAATTTAAGTATTGTTTCTTCTTCTGTTGTCCTCAATCAGAGTTTAGGTTCACAAGTTTCTGCCATTGAAGTTGGAATGAAAGATTTAGATTCCTTTTCAAAAATTGTAACTCTCTTAAAACTTTCAACAACGGAGCTTCTTGACTTGATTGGTAAGAGTGTGAGCGCAGAAACTTTTTTTGCACAAGGTGCTGATGTGAAGCTACTTGGAAAAATGGCCATTATGAGAAACCTCGAAGAAGTCATGGCGCTTAATGCTGGTTTTGTGGCAAGTGGTAAAAAGGATAATGCTTTTGTTGAAAGATTTAGCTCAGATTCAAATCTCTTTATTAATAAATTTAAAAAAGTGATTGACTCGGGTTCAGATCAGGCGAAACTTGCAACTTCACTTCTGGCCTTTGCCCTTCACGAGGGGACAATGAAAGCACTTGACGATATTTCTCCGATGAAAGATGTCGAAAGCAAAATTAGAAGCGCCTACGATAAAACATCAAGCGATATGGTTTCTGGTGGATTTTTAGGCATGGGTGCAGGTTCTGCTGGAAAATTTTTACAAAAAATTGGACACAAAGATTACATTTCACGTGCAAAAGACATTCAGGAAGTTTTCTATCCGTTTTAGTTAACTTTTTTAGTCAGATATTTATTCCTTGATACTAAAGAGGGCCTTAAATGGCCCTTTTTTTATGAGCAGAGGACTTTATTGCTTGATCTTGTTTGAAACGAATGAGGAGTGTTACAATGTTGTTTGTGCTGAGGGGGGAATATGTATCGTTTGTCATTTCTATTCTTTTTGAGTTTGTTCTTTCTAAGTTCATACGCTCAAGCTGGCGTTCTTCCTGATGGGGGAATAAAACTTTCGGCAGGCAAAAAGCAATTCATTTCCAAAGGTCGTTCTTATATTAAATGGAATGATTATTGTTTTGATACAAAAATGGGCTGTGCTCGGTTTCAAGTTTTGAGAAAAGAAAAAGTACCAGTCTTTGGTTATTTAAAAATAATTTTTGATAAAGCAAAAAAACAAGATTTTAAAAAGTATTGTGAAGATGTTTATAAAGAGAGTGTTGCCATTGATAAAACGTTGAAAGATTTTAATTTTGATTCTGCGGCAGGTGGCAATGCACCCCTTTTGCGTTGTTTCTGGCAGGGAAAAAAAGATGTGACAAATTTCTTTTGGAAGAGTGGGGTTATTATACTTGTGAACACTTCTGAAACTTATGATGTTAAACCGCTTATTAAGGAGGCAACCTTAAATGAATAAATTTAGATTTATTTTTTGCCTTATGTTGTATTTTGCTACAGCGATTTCTTCAACTCTTAATCTTGGAAATTTACCTGAGGAAAATCCCATTATTCAAACTCTAAACGCCGAAAAAGATGAAGTTCAGAAAACGGCAATGCTTGAACAGTTAAAAACAACATGCCCTTTTAAAAGAGAAAACGATGCGGCCGGAATTTTAGTCTCATCACTTAGTTTAAGTAATCGTTCGACTGCCAATACAGCACAACAAATAGAATGTGATAAGTACTTAAATGAATTTAATGAAACATCAAGTTCGATTAGCGTCCTTCAAAATTTAGTTGAGTCTGGATCTAATCCGTCAAGTACGGATTCTGGTACGCAACCTGTAGCGCAAGATAGTACAAATGTAGCTTTGGTAAAATCAATAACAAATTCTACGAATTTAAAAAATTTACTTGAATCTAAGTGTGCTTTTTCGAATTCAAGTGGCGATAACATAAGTCAAACGGGCTATAATGTCGCAAAATATGTAGATACTGCTTCGGGCCTTGTTTCGAGTGTAAATCCGTTAGTAGGGCTTATTGGAGCAGGCGCAGCAGCTGCAGGACGACTTATTGTAGGTCTTGGCTCATGGATTTTTGGTAATGGCAACGAAGAAAAAGAAATTGAAAATTCCGAAAATTATTTAAGTGATTTATGCTCTTTTCGAGATCTCACCTTTAAACATGATAAACTACTTGGAAATCTTTCTCCTACTGACGGAAAGCCGGCCGTGAGTTCTGAAGATTATCAAGGAAAAATTCAGGCCGTTGAAAAGCAACTTGCAGATGCCAAGCAACAGCTTTCTTGTTCGGAACAATATAAGGGTGGATTTGAGAATGTTCAAAAATTTGTCAAAGATGTTGGGGCAAGTGTTGAAAAACCCGCCTCCCAACTTCAATGTTTAAATTTTATTAATCAAATTTCGGCCGGACTTAGTCATCCTGAAAATTATCCACTTCAAACAGTGGCAAATCGCTATGGTTGTTTTAATGCCAACAGTACATTTGAAAAATCTCGCTACCAATCCTTTTGCAATATTTTTAAAACACTTCAAGAATCAATTAAGGGTGATATCTACGAAAAATGTGAGAACGAAACTTTTCAAAAAATGTTGGCCAGCAAATTTATAAGTCTTACCGACATATTGTCTAAAGGGATAGAAGATAGCTTGGCCGACTTAGCTCCTGTAAATGAAAAAATTAAATCACTTGAAGCCGAACGAGATAATTTGCAAAAAATGCGTGATGAAGATTTACGCAAAAAGATTTCGTTCGAGCAATTTGCAGGTCTAGGAACAGTGATAGAATCAAACGCTATGACTAGCTATAATACTCAAAAGGCTTTAACAAAATTAGGGCGCGAGATTTTAGGTAAGCGTTTTAATATTTATACGGAAAAGACCTTAGATTTAGCGGATGATGCGCTTTCTGACTCTGAAGATCTGTTAGAAGATTTAAGTGATCTCAAAAAATCGAAAGACAGTACTAGTTTTTTTACTTCAACCCCTAAAACTGAAGCAGAAAAAAAAGAAATTCAGCAAAAAGTTTGCGATAGCATTCCAGGTTTAAAGCGGAAAATTTTAGAAGGATATCGAACAACATTGGCCGTTAAAGATGTCTGCGATTTTATGAAGGGGGCAGGTATTCCAAAGTTGAATTCCGATTTAACTTTTGATCAGTATTCTGCTGATATTGATGATCCAAAGAAGAGGTTAACGAGCAAATGTTCAGAAATTTATCAGAAGACAACAAAAAATTTCACAGCGATTAAGGCCCAAGTGAAATCGTCCACCGAGCTTGGTTGCGCGAATATTTAATTTGTCTCTGCAAATCATTCGGCGGCATACATAACATCCTGTTAATAAAAAAGGGCCAGTTTCCTGGCCCTTCATTTTTCGATTTATTAAAACGAAAATTAACGACGACCGCCGCCGCCGAAACCACCACGGTTTCCACCGCGATCACCGCCGCCGCGTGGGCCACCGAAACCACCACGATCACCGCCGCCACGTGGGCCGCCAGTGCGAGGTTCCATTGGTTTTGCTTCGTTAACAGTCAAAGTACGGCCTTCAAATTCTTTTCCATGAAGAGCGTTGATAGCTTCTTGAGCTTCTTCTTCTGTTGACATTTCTACGAAACCGAAGCCTTTGCTTCGTCCGCTTTCACGATCAGTGATGATCTTTGCTGATTCGACATTGCCGAATTCTGCAAATTTGTTAGCGAGTAATTGTTCCGTCGTTCCGAAGGCGAGATTGCCTACATACAATTTCTTACCCATATAACCTCCTGTCAGTCATTTAGGGTGCACTTTAGGGGTAACATGGGCACTTGCCCGAAAACCTAAAGAAGCAGTTGAATACCTATTTTTTATCAAGCCTAGCGTAAAAAACCAAGTTAATTTTTGAGTAATTTTTTTAGGAGGTCATTGCCATATTACAAAATAGATGCGGCAATAAGAAGCCGATAAAAAAAGTCAGTATTTTTTAGTGATGAAAACGGAGGTTCACATGTTTAGATTTATTTTAACTCTATGTGTTGCACTAGCTTTTGCCTTCCCAAGTATGGGAGCTGATTCAAACACAAGTAAATTGCCCGATTGGACACTTGTGATTTTTATGAGTTCAGATAATGATCTCAGCGATGCGGCCATTGAGGATCTTAATGAATTAATGAAAGTTGGTTCAACAAGTCGTGTGAATGTTGTTGTTTATGCTGACTCAAATGATCAAGATATTTCAACAAAAATTTATCACATTCAAAAAAATAATAAAGTTGTGATTAAAGATTTTGGTAAAAATATTGATTCCGGTGATTGGCATCAGCTTGTCGATTTATTCAAAATTGCTCAAGAAAAATTTCCTGCTCAAAAATATTTAGTGGATGTTTGGAATCACGGAAATGGTTGGGAGAAACGTAAAACGAATTCTGAGAAAGGCATCGCTTACGATGATAGTACCGGAAATAACATCACGACTCCTCAATTGGGTGAAGCTCTTAAAGCTATCGCTGCTCTTCGTGGAAAAAAGATTGAGGTTTTTGCTACAGACGCTTGCCTGATGCAAATGGTAGAAGTGGCCTACGAGTTTCGTGATGAGGTTGAACTCTTTGCTTCTTCTGAAGAAGTTGAACCTGATCAAGGCTGGCCTTATACAGAGATTCTTTCGGCGATTACTCAAAAACCAAACATGACTCCGCTTGAATTTGCGACTGAGATTTCTCGTCTCTATGTTGATTCTTATAAAAACGGAACTCAGCAAGGTGATCTTGCCACATTTAGCGTTGTTTCTGTTCCTGAACTTAAAGATGCGATCGCAACATTGCCAAAATTTATTGATGTTTTTTCTGAACTAACTTCAATGCGTTCAAAAATTTTTAGCGCGATTAAAGCGACTCAAAGTTATGATTCTCCAGAGTATGCAGATCTTCTTGATTTTTTTACGAATGTTCGTCCCGCCATTTTAAGTAATCCTGAAGCTGTGGCCGCGCTTGATAAATCAAAAGCGGCCTTTGCAAAAGCTATAAAATTTGAAACTCATTTTGGAAGCAGGGTCGAGAAATCAACAGGACTTTCTATTTGGCTACCTAAGAAGAGATCTATTCTTTTGGAAATTCGCTACGAAGATATTAATTTTCAAAAGGATCTTAATTGGCAAAAATTTGTGACAAGTTATTTACCAAAAGACTAAGATTTTTCAATATTATTTAAACAGCAAAACCCACGCAAGGTGGGTTTTGTTATTTCTATGTGTAAACTTAGAGCAAAATTAAAATTCGTCTGAATCGTATTCTTGCTTAGGAGCGTGTTTTACTTTTGAAGCTGCAATTTCGCGCAATGCGGTTACGATTTCTTTATTTTTGCATTTAACAAGAGGATCTGAACCTTCTCTCAGTTGCTTTACTCTTTTAGTTGCAAGATGAATTAATTCGTAGCGGTTCTCCACCTTTTCTAAACAATCTTCGATGGTAATTCTGGCCATGATTTCTCCTTCCGCTTTAGTATGAAAGACTATTTATAGTGGCGAGTCCTGTTTTTGTCAAAGCTTCTCTTCTTGATACATGGCGTCTATTTTTGACTCATACAAAGAAATGAGATGTTTTTTACGCACTTTTTGTGAAGGCGTTAAAAGACCTGACTCTGGAGTGAATGGTTTTGGCACGATGTAGACTTTTTTAATTGTTTCAAAACGTGCTAAGGTCTTATTAACTTTCTCAACTTCTTTTTCAATCAGTGTAACAACTTTCTGATTGCTTGTGAATTCTTCAAATGAGCAATCAGTGCTTAATCCAAGCTCATCCCAAATATCAAGGAAGGATTCTTTTTCAATGCCCACAAGGCCCGTAAGGAATTTACGTCTATCACCAATGACAACAAAATGAGAAATATGACGTTCAAGCTTCATGACGTTCTCAATCATTTGAGGGGCCACATTTTTGCCACCAGAAGTGATAATAAGATCTTTTTTCCGATCTGTTATAAAAAGATATCCATCTTCATTAAGTTGTCCAATGTCGCCTGTATGAAGCCAACCATCTTTCAAAGCATCCGCAGTCGCTTCTGGATTTTTATAATACTCAGTAAAAAGGCCAGTCGTTTTGATAAGAATTTCTCCATCATCAGCTATTTTAATTTCACTGTTTGGGAAAATAAGGCCAACAGATCCTACCACTTGACGACGGAGCGGGTTTACAAAACACGGTGCGATTGTTTCGGTGAGGCCATAGCCTTCTAAAACAACAAGATGAATTTTATTAAGAAAGCGCATGATGTCTGGTGCAAGGGGAGCGCCACCTGAAATAAAAAATCTAAATTTTCCGCCAAAGCGTTCATAAATTTTTGAGAATACTAATTTGTAAGCGAGTTTTTCTTGAAGGATTTCGTTTGTTGTAGGAGTAAGGTTTTTTTCAAGTTTGCTATAATAAATTTCAGATTTTTTTTCGGCCCAACGAAAAAGATTCTTTTTTACAAAAGAGCTATCTTCAATCTTTTTTTGTATCCCATCATAAATTTTTTCAAAAATACGAGGAACGGCAATCATGATCGTTGGTTTTACAAAAGCAATATTTTCAATAAGTTTTTGAATGTTTTCAGCGTAGACCGCTTGGAGGCCTAGTGCTGCTGGAATCCATGAGTCCGCGCGACCGAGTACGTGTGATAAAGGAAGAAATGTTAAAAGGCGGTCATCTTTTGATGTGTCTTTTTTAAAAGTCGCTGCAATATTTAAGAGCATGCTTGTAAAGGCCTCTTGAGAAATGACTGCGCCTTTGGGTTCGCCCGTTGTTCCTGAAGTGTAAATAATTGTGGCAACATCTTTTTCATTTTGTTTGCTTATTTCTTTTTTAAATTGTTCGGGATTTTTTTCAACGCTTTCTTGTCCCATTTCTTTAAGATCTTGAAGAGTAAAAAATGAAAATTTTGGATTAAGTTTTTTTCTGAGATCTAAGCGGATGTCATCAATGCAAATAATGGTATGGAGAAATTTAATTTGATCTTGAATCTCTAGACATTTTTCAAATTGCTCATTACTTTCAATGATTAAAAAACTGCTTTCACTGTGGTTTAAAATATAAAGCACTTCTTTTGGCAAATAGCTTGGGTAAATAGGGACAACGATACCTCGTAGTGACATAGCGGCGGCATCAAATAAATGCCAAGTTAAACGTGTTTGAGAAAGAATAGAGATTTTATTTTCGTGGTGAAATCCTAGCTTTAATAAACCAAGCGCCAGAATTTCAATTTGAGAAAAATATTCGTTGAAGCTGAGAGAGCGAATTTGGTGGCCCACTATTTCGCCTACAGAGCAGTCTTCGCCTTGACTGTTAACTCGATCTAACAAAATTTGACCTGTTGTTTTCATTGATTCCTCCAAATGTGGCGAGATAGATAGCTTAAAATACACTCAAATATAAGCCCCCTTGTAAAAAAACAGCAATAAAATTAGGGCTTTTTCGGTGCAGCATAAAGTCTTGGTTTTGCAAGGAAAGAGGCAGGAGGTTTTATGAAATGCTTTGTTGCAGTGACACGGTTTTTAAAGGGGAAGAGGCAAAAAGATTATTTCCAATATTATTTTCACTTTAGGGGGGTTTATGAAGGCCATGTAGTGCAAGGAATTGTTGTTGAGGGAGACAGTCAAGATAATTTAATAAAAGGAGAAGACTATTTGCTCTATCTTCAATTCATAAAAATAGAAGAGGGATTTATTCGGGCGCAATTTTTAAAAATAAAATCACTTCGAAATATAACGTGCTGATTTATTTAATGCATGTTTACTGAGAAATCATTAAAATGGAGAAACTATGAAATATATTAATAAACCGTTAACTTTTCTTATAGTGGAGGACGATATTCTCACTCGTCTCGGTCTCGTCCACGAGTTACGCAAGTACGGTGTGTGTTTAGAAGTCTCAACACAAAAAGAAGCGTTAGATCTTATTGAACGAACAACATTTGATTTTGCTTTTGTCGATTTGGATTTGGAATATGAATTAAGTGGCCTTGAGATTGTCGAAAAAATTTCTGCAAAAAAAATATACACAGTTGTTTTGAGTGGGCGCGAAGATGACGAGGTTATAAAAATCGCTTATGAAAAAGGTTGTCGTGATTATTTAACCAAGCCTTTTCAAAGTAAAACAGTGAGTAGCATTTTAAATAAGTTCTCACTTCTTCGCGAACCAGAAATTTTAGATAATTTTTTCTCAAAAAAATATCTAACTCAAGATGCGCAGGTCATAAAAAGTCTTGATGTCCTAAGCGAGATTCTTATTTCAGAAAGACCCGTTCTCATCGAGGGCGAAACGGGAACTGGGAAAACGCTTATCGCAAAACTTATTCACGAATTAAGGTTTAAAAATTTTGATCATTTTGTGGCCCTGAATTGTGCAGAAATTCCCGAAAATCTTTTAGAGTCTGAACTTTTTGGTTATGAAAAAGGGGCCTTTACAGGTGCTCAAAATAGCAAAAAAGGAAAATTGTTGTTGGCAGATGGCGGTACTCTTTTTCTTGACGAGATTGCGACACTCCCAATGTATTTGCAAAAAAAATTATTAAAAGCACTTGAGGAAAAATCTTTTTATCCCCTCGGCTCGGAAAAAATGGTGAGTTCTGATTTTCGTCTCGTGAGTGCGACTTGTGAAAATCTTAAGTCCCTTATTAAAGAAGGTGAATTTAGAGAAGATCTTTATTTTCGAATTGAAGGATTTAATATCTTTCTTCCTCCTCTTCGCAAGCGAAGGGACGATATCCCTCTTCTTGTTGATTATTTTTTAAAAAATGTGGGTATTGTTGGTAGGCGAGTTATTATTTCTCCTGAAGTGCGCGAAGCACTCAATAATTATGCTTGGCCAGGAAATATTCGTGAACTTCAAAAAACAGTGCAGATCTTTTTAGCAAGTAGTAAAGGGATTATTAATCTAGAGCAACTTCCAACGTCTTTTTTGCATGAAAATAAATCGTCAGATCCTCTTGAGCAAGATCGAGTTCACTCCTTTATTATTCAGTATGGCCTGAAGGCCTATTTAGAAAAAATTGAGGAGGAGATTGTTTTATGTTTTGTGAAAAAAAATCACGAACATGTAAGGCAAACAATGAAAGAACTTAAAATTGCTAATAGCGGGTTTTATCGAATCATGGCAAGACTTAAAGAAAAAGGGCTCTACAATGTCTAAAAATAAAAATTTAATACATGATATGAATTCATCATTGGCCGCTTTAGAACAGGCCTTAATTCTGCTGGAAGAAAATCAAGGAATAAATTCTGATTTAGTGGAAAAAATTCTTCCACTCAGTCGGGAAAAGATGTCTGAGATCCTGGCCATTTGGTCGCTTGTAAAAGAAGAAATGAAAAGCCGTTGATGGGTTTTTAGTTATGAATAAAATGGAATGGTCTTCAAGGAAGGAGTAAGTTTTGAATTTTAAAAAATGTTGTTTCGTCATGGTGATTTTTTCTGTTCTTTCATTTTGTGTTTGCGCTCAAGAGGAGACTCCTTCTTTTGGCGAAAAGGCCCGCCCTTGGGTAGAAAAAATGCTTGGCGAAGAATGGGCCATGAAATTATTAGGACCTAAAGCGGAAGTGATAGAACTTCCGCCCATTCCGCAAGTAGTGTCCGATTCTAAGTCTACCGCCGTCTATGACAAAAAAATTGCAGAGAAAAAATCGACGCTTACAAAAGAAGAAGATCAAAAATTAAATTATTTTTTCATCAAAGAACTTTATGGGGCCGTTCGTGGTGTGGAACCCCAAGGCGAGGAATTGAATCGCTGGTTGAATGCTCTTGATCAAGGGGGGACTCGCGAGGGAGTTTATCGGGCACTCGTTCTTGACGATCAATATGTGGGACTTGAAAATTATAATAAGGCACCTACGCGTGAAGTTGTGCAATTTATAGATTGGTATTTTCCACGTTTTCTTGGAAAGAAATTTAACAAAGCAGAGAAAATTAATTTTTTTACGCTCAAGCGTGAAACTGTTGAAAAATCCCTCGAAGTTGTTGATGCGCTTGGAACAAATTTAGATTTGCTTTCGAGTTGGTATGCGGTGCTGTCGGCCGAGTTGGCCGAAAAATACCCGCAAGCTTTTAAAGTAGATTTACGAAAAAGTGTGGAAAAAAAGCGCCATAAACTTTGGGCACAGAGTAGTCCGCAACAGCACTTGAAGTCAGAACTTATGATTAAAGTTCATACTGTTTTAAATCTTCTTGGCGGGGTCTAAAGCCTTTTTGAGTATCAAATAATTCATTATTGATTGACTCGATTTTTTATTTTAACTTTTTATGCTTTCAAAAAAGGAGATACCAAAGAGATGAAAATTGCAAAAGACACTCTTCAGATAGAAAATATGATCTATGTTATCAGGGGCCAGAGAGTGATGATTGATAGTGATCTGGCAAAATTGTACTGTGTAGAAACAAGAGCTTTAAATCAAGCCGTAAAAAGGAATCTAGATCATTTTCCAGAAGACTTTATGTTTCAACTAAACTCTGAGGAGATGGAGTATTTGAGAATTGGAACTGACTCACATGGAGGACAAAGAAAAGGATCAATGGTTTTTACCGAGAATGGTGTGGCCATGCTCTCAAGCGTTTTAAAAAGCAAAACAGCATTGCATGTTAATATCTCTATCATGAGAACGTTTACTAAACTTCGTAGTTTTCTTGCTATGGAATCTTCATTACATTTAAGAATGGGCAATCTTGAAGAAAACACAACAAAACTTTTTAAAATTGTTTTTGAAAGATTGGATCAAATTGATGAAGAGATAACTCCTAAACTTCCGCCAAATAGAAAAAGAATTGGACTAAATAATAAAACTTGACATCACGTATTGTGATATCAAGTTTTATTATTTATGATTAACTAGCAGATAAATGAAAAAACTCATTCAAAAATTAAAAACTGCACGTACAAAACTTGATATTTCTCAGAAGGCATTAGTGGGCACTCTGCGATTGAGATTGCAAGAGCAGAGTTTCGTTTGAGATATTTTTAGAAGAAAGAATAGATTTTGATTCTTCTTTCAGGTTTTCAATTTTTTCTGATGGAGTCTTTTTGTATCCCAAGAGAATCCCAGAAAAAACACAAGAGGCCAACTTACAAGGCCTTACATTTGATAGTTTCAAAGGGGGTGTGAGGAGTTACCGAAATTCTTTTTGAGTCGAGTGGAGTAATTTTGGTGCATTATTCAACAAAGTGGTGCAATTGGTGCATTGTTGATTGACTGGTGCATTATTAGGGAATAATCTTTTTCCCTAAGGCATTAGTGAGGAAAAATGAATACTGAAAATTATTTAGAACGAGAATCAAAAACGCTAGAGCTCAAGGAAAGTCTTCCACAAAAAAACCAGCTGATTAAAACTTGTGTTGCCTTTGCAAACGGAGCAGGTGGGGAAATTGTTATTGGCGTTGAAGATTCTACCGGTCATGTTGTTGGGGTTAGTGATGAAACGAGGGATAAAATATTTGAGGAAATCGCAAACTCAATTATTGATTCTATCTCCCCCCCAATTATTCCTGAAATTTATGAAAAAAATATTAAGGGAAGGCGAATTGTCATTATTAAAATTTTCCCTGGAAGCAGGCCGCCCTATTTTATCAAAAGCGAAGGTAACAAAAAAGGAGTTTATCTTCGCTCAGGATCTTCTACGAGGCGTGCGGAGGATGAGTTCATCGAAGATCTTTATCGGCATCAGAAAAAAACTTTTTTTGATGAAGAAGTTTCTGAATTTCCGATTGAGTCGTTAGAGAAGAGCATGTTGTTAGATTTTTATGAGAGTAAGTATAAAGAAGAAAATTTAATCATGGATAAAATTGCAGTTAGAAATCTTGCAAATCCTAAAAAACTTTTTGCAACAAATGCAGCACTCCTTTTTTTTACTCCGAACCCCGAAATGTATATTCCAGAAGCCATTATTATTTGTACATGGTTTAAAGGTAAAGAAGGGCGGGATATTATTAAAACAATGGAACTAACGGGGCCGATACCGACACTGGTTGAATCAGCATTAAAACTTCTTCATTCATGGCTTGAAATTGATTTTAACTTATCTCCATCAGGTAAACTTAAAGGGAGATCTCTTATCCCCTTGGTGGCAATCAGAGAAGCTTTAGTAAATGCTTTGATTCACCGAAAGTATATTATAAGAGGGGCCGTTAAAGTGGCCATGTTCGAAGATCGCTTAGAAATCTTTAGTCCTGGCTCTCTTCCGGGATTAATGTCTTTAAAAAATTTAGGCGATGGAACAACTTTTCTTCGAAATCCCACGTTGGCAAAAATCGCAAGGAAGCTTCGGCTTATTGAAAAACTTGGTTCGGGCATCAGGCTTATTTTTGATTCTTGTAAAAAAGAGAAATTAAAAAAACCATCATTTTATGAAGATGGTGATTTTTTAAAAGTAGTTTTCTATTTCGAAAAAGAATTAGATGAAGGCTTGAGCGTTGAAGAAAAAATAGTTGAACTTGGCTTATCTTTTGGTGAAATAAGAATTAAAGATTTAATAAGCAAAGTTGGCATTTCAAGAAATACGGCAACTCGGAAAATGAATATTTTAATCGAGAAAAAAATATTCGAGCGAAAAGGAAAAGGTGCAGGAGTCTTTTTTAAATACAAAGGGAAAAAAGATGAATGCAGAAATAAAGATTGTTAGACCAAAAAATGATGAAATGTGCGATCTGGGATATCACGTTGTTAGCGGTCACAACAGAGTTTGTGGGAGCGGTACGAAGACATGGGTAGATACCCATTTAAGAAAAAATCGAAGTAAACGGATAATGCATTTGAAAGAAAACCTCCTTTTTCTCTATTGGAATAGTTCTCATAAATATCAAAATATTGGAAGAATTAAGGGATATCCTGCTCATAATGAATTGGATTCCATTATTCAGTTTTGGTTGGATTACTGGAAACAAAACGGTGAAAATTTTCCAGATGGCCTAACTGCGCTTCATGTAAAAGCATTGATCGCTGTCGAATCCAGCTTTAATCCGAATGCCCGTCCTAAAACAAGTTCGGCAAGAGGCTTAATGCAAGTTCTTGATACAGCGAGAAATGCATTGAGGGGAACTTCTAATGTTAAAAACAATGAAGTTCGAAGTAACTATATTGACGTAACGGCAGAACAAATCGAAGATCCGGTTGTTAATATTGCAGTCGGAATACGCTGTCTTGCTCATAAGTTTTTTCTTCTCAGAAATCAAAAAAATAAATCGCTAAAAAAAGTTCTACGAAATTATTACTCAAAGACCTCTGAAGGTGATAAATACTCAGAAAAAATTTTGGATCTTTATGAAAAATCAAAATAACCATTTTATCTTGATCGTATTTTTACTTATTTTTTCAGGCAATACATGGGCCCTTTTTGAAAAAGTTTTCAGCGCTAAAAATAATATTCAAATTATTAGGAATATCTCATTAAAAATAAAATCCTCTTTTCCTAATGGCTGTTTTGACGATCTTGGTTTAGTCTCTCGAGTCGATTGTTTCCCGTCCAATGAATTATTTCTCTTTTATAAAGGCAAAGAATTTAATTATTCAAATCATGTAAAATACTGGAAAGATACATTTGTTTATTTTGTAAAGATTTCGCCTAAAGGATATTTTGATGATTTAGATAATGATGGTCATTATGAAATTGCTCTTTATCCAATGATTGCAGGAAATAATCCCATAACCGATGCTTATATTTATTCTGTCATTGGTGATAAATTATTATTCTATGGTATGGGCCAATTTCATTTTGAATGGGGGCCATTCGTTAAGAAAATTGTAAAAGGACAATGGATAGAACCTCATCCATGATTAGTTTGAGAACTCTACAAATTTAAAATTGATTCTTAAAAAGAATAGCTAATCCCTATTCTGCTGGTACAGGAATTCGTTTAACAGCTTCAACAACTTCAGCCTTCCCTCATGTTCGAATAGATACGGCCGGCAATGTTGGGATTGGCACAACAAACCCCGGTTACAAACTTCAAGTCGGCGAGGCCGCCGATGGTTCCGAGGCCCGCGCGAATGCGTGGAATATTTTATCAGATGAAAACTTGAAAAAAGATTTTGAAATAATTCCTGACTCACTTGAAAAAATTCTCACATTAAACGGGTATTACTATTATTGGAATCGCGGTAGTGATAAGGCGAAAAAAATTGGACTTAAGGCCCAGGAGGTAGAAAAAGTTTTTCCTGAAGTTATCTCGAAAGGGAATGATGGATTTTTATCTGTGTCGTACAATCATCTTGTCGCTGTTGTTATTGAGGCCATTAAAGAATTTTATGAGGAATTTAAAATTTTAAAATCTAGCGATGAGGCGAGAGAACATGAGATTGCCGCTATGACAATTGAGAACGCGGTCAAAGATAAAGAAATAGTAGAGTTAAAAGCGCGTTTGGATAAAATTGAGAAAATTCTCAATTCAAAAAAATCATCCTTATCAGAGATGAATAAGTAAGGCTTTTTACACTTTATTGAGCATACCCTTGAAATGGGCGGGTAAATGATAAATTATTAAAAGATGGCGAGCTAAAATCTGGTTACCCTCTAAAAACAAGCAACTCTTTACCTGAAGCATCTTTCGTTTTAAAAATGTCTAAACGCTCATCCCATGGCTTCGCTTTAATCTCAGGGCGACGATCGAAGATCACAAGTGTACGCGTTGTCGAAGGAAATATGTCAGCGTAGCGAGCGATTTGAGTTTTGCCTTGTTCGAGCGTTGCTTCAAAACCTTTTTTCAAATGAACTAATTTTATTTCAAAAATATGACAACTTTGTTTCCAAAAAATCGCAATATCTATTCGACCTCGTCCAGCCGCATACTCGCGCTCTGTGCGAGCGCCGCCGTTTAGAACTCTTTGTAGAAAGGCCATCAGAAGAAGATGCGGAAAAGCTTCAGTATAATCGGCTTTGACTTCCCAAATTTCAGAATGTTCTCTCCAAAAAAGTTGAAACTCTTTCATGAGCGCATCTATATCCAGATCGCCACTAGCTGTCACCCATTTAAATTCGGGTTCTGGCATTCCATCTTGGTAACCAGAATTTAATGTGCGAACAAGAACTTCTCGGTAAATAGGATTCGCAATCTGAAGGCCTTTTTCATAAGTCACAAGACCTAAATCCATACAAAAAAGAACATCGCGATCATTTCTTCCAAGATCTAAATCAGTGGCTCCAATTAAAATTGGCTGCACCACTTTTTTAATGCGTGGATCTTTTAATCTTTCGGCAAGCGAATCAATATGAACGGCGCGGCTTTTTATAATTTGTTCGCGGGCAATTTGAATATGATCTGCTGTGATTGTTTCTTGAGAGGATAGATTGAGCCAATTAAGACAACGATCATAAAGCGCATTCACAAGCCAAGGTTGCCCACCTGTTTGCTCATACACAAGTTCAAGTGCATCGTCAGTGATCTTACGCCCACACTCGGCCGTATGTTGAGCGAAAAGATCAATCACATCTTGCTTTGAAAAGTTAGCAAGTGTTGCTGAGTCTTGCTTAATGTTAAAAGGACTTCCTGAATTTAAAACCATTCCATCTTTTGAACTTATTAAATAATCTTTTAGATCGCGCATTCCCACGAGCGCAACTGATACAGGAAATTTTCCAATTCCTCTCGCAGCAAAACCACCGCGAAGTTGGCGCAGAAAACTTATAAGAGCTTCCCCCTCTAAAACATCAACTTCATCAAAAAGAACAACTAAGGGTTTGGGGGCCACTAGCTGGGCCCAATCACTTAAAATTTTATCAAGGGCACTTTGGGGTGAAGTTGATGGCATAGGAGGAATCGTTACATCAAAACTGAGAGCGTATTTTTGAATAGCTTCACAAATCGCTGGCATGGCACGTTCAGTATCTGGAAAACCTTGACACTTTTCAACACTCACATAACAAGCAACGACACTTCCAGACTCATTAAGCTCTTTCATCCAACTTTGTAAAAATGTTGTTTTTCCGGTTTGTCTGGCCGCATGAAGAACCCAGTAAAGTTTATTTTCAACGTAGCGATCAAGCTGGCTTCCCACTAAACGTTTCTTTGCAGGCAGCATGTAGTGATCTTCAGGATTGCAAGGCCCCGTTATATTAAAAAATTTTGGCATTTAAATTCCTCCACTTCACTGCTAGATATAGGCGAGTATAACCGAAAAGAGGTGAACATAAAATCAAAAAACAATCGCCAACCCCGTTCTGCCCAATAAACGTAAATAGTCTTAATCCCAAAACGGATTTTCGATTTCTGTGAGTCCCGCGAGAAGACGTTCTACGCCAAGAGCGATACCACTGGAAGTCGGAAATCCGCGCTCTAGTGCATCGTAGAGAATTTGTGGTTCCGGGAGAGTATAGTTGTAGAGATTTTTTTTCTGGAAGGCCTGTTCGCGGAAACGTTCTTTTTGAATGTTGATGTCGCGAAGTTCATTGAAGCAATTGCAAAGCTCAACGCCACTTAGATAAATTTCAAAGCGTTCACAGACTCGAGGATCACTTTCTTTAAGCGTTGAAAGGGCGCTCAAGTGATGCGGAAATTCGTAAAGAAGAAGACTTGGAAAATTGGCCAAGTCTGTTTCGATCTTATTTAAAAAAAGAAGAAAATAATAATCATCCCAAGCGAGGTTAACGTTTGAGGGAAGAGGGACTTCGGGAAAATCTTTGTTGATTTTTTCTTTGAGATCTTGAGGGTCGAGAAAGTTTAAAATATCAAAGTGTAAAAAATTAAAAAATAATTCTTGAATAGTCACGCGCTCAGTTTTAAGTGATTTTAATTCGGGCCTCGTCGCGATTTTTTTACTTTCAAGATGCTCAATACAAAAAGGCAAAAGTTTTTCGCAATCATTCATAATCCCTTCATAGCGTTCGCCACGTCGATACCATTCAAGCATGATAAATTGTGAGCGGTGGATGGGGGATGATGGTTCATCGCGAAAGCAATAACTGAGAGTAAAAAATTTATCAAACCCCAATGAAAGAAGTTCTTTCATGTGAAATTCTGGGGACGTGTGCAGATAAAGAGGCGGGATTTCTTTTTTGATGAGCGAAGCTAGTTTGAAGGCATGGATATGTGTTTCCATTCCTGGGTTAGTGACTACGGGCGGAGTTAAGACATCATGAAAATTTTGTGATTTAAAAAAAAGGCGCAGGGCCTGCAAAATTTCAAATTGTGCGAGTAGTTTTTGAGGACGTGGTAAAGTCTTTTTTATTTGCATTGTCACTTAGACTTGCTATACCAGAAACATTAAAAAACGTAAGGAGTTTTTTTTGAAATTTTTAAATGATCCGACTTATATGTCTATTTTTTATTTCTGCGCCACGATTGCTGGTGCTTGGTTTGTTTATAATTTAATGCGCAAGTATTATACGAGAGAAGATGATTCATCGCTTGATAAAATAAGCGCAGAAACAGAAAAGGCCGCTGGTGGTTTTGAGCCCCTTCCTAAGCCAGGAGAGCTTACTTGGTATGAACGTTTACAAAAAGGTCTTAATCGTTCGCGAAGTGAAATTTGGGAAAAATTAGAATTGATTTTAAGTGGGCCAACCCTAAGTGATGATGCAATTGATCAGATGGAAGAGCTACTTTATGCAGCTGATATTGGGCCTTTGGCAGTGACTGAACTCATTGTTGAGTTTCAAGAAAAAGTTAAAAAAGGCGAAATTGTGCCTTCAGATTTTAAAGATTTTTTCTTTCAGTTTCTCAAGGGTAAATTAGAAAAAATTCAAGAAAGCGCTAATCCTGCTCTTTATACTTTCGATCCTTTAAATCGAAAGTTAAAGGTCATCATGATTGTGGGAGTTAATGGAGTTGGGAAAACAACAACAATTGGGAAATTGGCGACAAAACTTCGTCAGCAAGGGGCGAATGTTATTGTAGGAGCTTGCGATACTTTTAGGGCCGCGGCCGTTGATCAATTGGCCGTTTGGTGCGAACGAGCGCAAGTTGAAATGGTCCGGGCCAAAGAAGGTTCTGCACCAAGTGGTGTGGCTTACGAAACATTGGAGCGCGCCATAAAATCAAAAGCAGATTATTGCATTTTGGATACCGCAGGGCGCCTTCATACCAAAGAAAATTTAATGGAAGAATTAGCGAAGACAAAAAAAGTTCTTTCTAAGCTCGACATTGGTGCGCCGCACGACACTTTGTTGGTTATTGATGCGATTACTGGTCAAAATGCTATACGTCAAGCTGATGAATTTAATAAGGCCCTTAAAGTTTCTGGGCTGATTTTTACGAAGTGCGATGGGTCATCTAAGGCTGGGAGCGCCATCTCTATCGTTACAGAGTTAAAAATTCCTATCGTCTATATCGGAGTAGGCGAGTCGGTCGATGACTTGAATATTTTTAATTTGGAAGAATATCTTAGGGCGCTACTTAATATTTCTGCGAAACCTCAAGGTAGCAATCTATAGTCTTTGACTAAGACACTACCCTCGATTACTCTGTATATGGATGGAAATGGAAAGAAAAGATTTAGAGTTTGATGTTTTAGGTTTGAAGGTTAAAGTTCGACCTGAAGAAGATAATGGAATTCCAGCAGAGCAACCTGTTGATCTAGTGCGTAGTGAAGCTGAGATAATTGCAAAGCGTTTTCCGCAGCTTGAGATGAGTAAGGTGGCCGCTTTGGTGGCGCTCAAATTGGCGACGGATTATTTGCAGCTACAACTGGAATTTCGTAAAAATATAGAAAGCATCGAGACAGAAGCTAAAGAGGCGCTGTCTTCTATTAATCAAACTTTTTTTCCTCAATAACTTTTTCCATCGAAAGGAAAAACGTGTCCTTAAGTAAAAAGGATCAGGGTAAGGTAGTTAAGATTTTTTTTAACTGGCTTATTGCTAAATCATGAAAATTTGAAAATTGGAGTCTGCTTGAAGGAGCAAATAGTCCCTTCACTACCTGAAGAGGAGCACGACCAGCGGATGTCATACGTCGTTACAGACTAAGACATTATACAAATCGCTGAAGCTTCGAAGGGGAGTAAAAAGTAGGCTTGTTAAAATATAAGGAGATAATATGAGTATTTTAGCGATTCTGGTAACTGTTCTGCTGACGATTGCAGGGTTGGCCCTTGGGTTTTTTGCCCGCCATCTTATGGCAATGAAAGAAGTGAAACTTGGGCAAACGAAGGCCGATGATATTGTTGAAAAGGCCAAAAAAGATGCCAATGAAATTAAATATAATGCGCGCAAAGAAGCTAAAGAAGTAGCGCGAGAGGAAAAAGCGGCCGCTGAAGTTGAAATTAAAAATAAGCAACAAGAAATTGTCAATCAAGAGAGAGCTCTTGCTAAAAAAGAAGCCGGTCTCGAAGCAAAAGTTGAAATGCACGATAAAGAAATTGAAAAACTTAAAACGAGACAAAATGAAATTGAAGATCTGAAAAATAAAGTTGATGACGAAATTCATAAATATAAAAGAAAACAAATGGAGATAGCTGATCGTCTTAGTGAGATCGCTTCCATGAGTAAAGATGAAGCTAAGCTTGAATTAATGAAGAGTATGGAAGAAGAGGCCAAGCTTGATTTTGCAAAAGAACTTAAGCGCCTTGAAGAAGAAACAAAAGATGTTGCTGAAAAAAATGCAAAGAAAATTATTAGTACAGCGATTGAACGTTTTGCCGGAGAATATGTTGGTGAAAAAGCAATTGGAACTGTTGAACTTCCCTCTGACGATGTTAAAGGGCGTTTGATTGGACGTGAGGGGCGTAACATTCGCGCTTTTGAACAAATTTGCGGCGTCGATCTTATTATTGATGATACGCCAGAAGTTGTTGTTGTTTCTTCCTTTAACGTTGTAAGACGTGAAATTGCAAAACTTACGATTCAAAAACTTATTACTGATGGACGAATTCATCCTGCAAAGATTGAAGAATTTCATGAAAGATCAAAAGGTGAGATGGATAGACAGCTTCGTGATTTAGGTGAAAAAGCTCAAATGGAATTAGGACTACATGGTATCCACCCTGAAGTTTTAAAACTTGTGGGTGCCCTTTATTACCGAACTTCTTATACTCAAAATCAGTATCAGCATGCGCTTGAAGTCGCTTTTATTTGTGGGGCCATGGCCGCTGAAATGGGCCAGAACGTAAAACAAGCTCGTCGTGCAGGATTATTGCATGATATTGGAAAAGTCTTAGATGCTTCTGCAGAAGGTTCACACGCTGTAATTGGCGCTGATTATCTTAAAAAGTTTGGAGAGTCTGCGGATATTATTCATGCCGTTCGTGCTCACCATGAAGATGAAAAAGCGGAATCGATTTTGTCCCATTTAGTAACGGCATCAGATGCGCTTTCTGGAGCTCGCCCTGGGGCCCGTAAGGCAATGATGGAATCCTATGTTTCGCGTTTAACGGATATCGAAGCCATCGTGAATAGCTTTGAAGGTATTTCAAAAAGCTACGCTATTTCAGGTGGCCGTGAAGTTCGAGTTTTCGTAGAAAGTGACAAGGTTAGTGACGAACAAGTTGTAACTCTTTCTCATGATATTGCGAAAAAAATTGAAAGCGAAATGAGTTATCCAGGAACAATAAAAATAACTGTCCTTAGAGAAACGAAAGCTGTTAGTGTTGCAAAATAATTTTTTTTAGAGGGGAGTATGCGAGCAAAGATTCGAGAATATCTTTTTGGCCTTACTCCCCTTTTTTTTGCCGGCTTTGTTCTTGCCCTTTTAAAAATTTCTTTTTCATCCAGTATGTTATTTGTGGTGGCCTATTTGTGGCATCTTTTCTTGGTCTTTCCTACTACGGCCGAGCTAATGAGTAGACGCGGGTATCGGTTTTCATTTGTGCGCATTATTTATTTGTTTTATTTAAAATTAAGTGCGGTGATTAATCGGCGGCAATATTTTATTATTGAAGCAATCCTTAGAGCGCTTGGGCCTTTTCTTTTTACAATGTGTTTTCAGTATTTTTTTGGGGGAGTGCAGATTTTTTTACTTTTAATGGGCTCTCTTTATTTTGAACTTATTTATTTTTCGCGCCTGACTCTTCAAGCGAAAGTTCCTCCACTGCTTCCCTAATCTCTTCAAAACATCGCGCCCGTAAGGCCCTTTGTCTTACTTCTTTTGAATTTTGAAAATCATCAAACAGAGTTGGGCAAAGCGATTTTATTCTACAAAGAGAACTGTCGTCAGGAAGTTGGGCCTCTAAGCAAGCTGTGTGGATAAGAGTGAGATATTTTTTGATTTCATTTTTTAAATCTGGCAATTGAAGTTTTTTATTACCACTTTTAATAAGGCCAGCAAGCCAAGGAGCTCTCATGGCCCCTCTGCCAATCATTAAAGAATGGCAATTGGTTTGCTTATACATTTGCTCGGCGTTTTTCGGAGTTAAAATATCGCCATTTCCTATTAAAGGGATTTTAAGAAATTTTGTTGCCTTAGAGATATAGTCCCAATCGGCCTTGCCTTGATACATTTGTGTCTGAAGTCGTCCATGAAGTGTGATTGCATCGACGCCTTCGCCTTCGAGAAGGCGAAGAATTTCAAAAAAATTTTTGTCGTCTGTTAAACCAATTCGGATTTTCACGCTGAGAAAGCGTGAAAACTTTTTTCGCATACGTGAAATAATATTTTGAAGTTCGGGGGGGGAACTTAAAAGATAAGATCCGCCTTTGTGAAAAACGACTCTTTTCATCGGGCAACCGGCGTTTAAATCCAAGCAAGTTATGCCGAGATTTTGAACTTGCTCACAAATCGGTTCGATGTCATCAAGTTGTGATGTTAAAATTTGAAAAATTATTTTTTTGAGTTGATCGGGTCGCTCGGAAAAAAAAGGGCCAAGATGTTTTTTTATAATTTTATCATGACTCGAGGCGATTCTTGGTACACGGAAAAAATCAGCAGCAAGAAAATCCCATTCCTCATAGTTTTTAGCAATGACTTCACGATAAATATCGTCGGTAATTCCTTCAAGGGGAGCAAAAATAAGTGAATGGGGGAGAAGTTTTTTCAATCTGAGAGTACCTGAATCTTTTGCTTAGATTTAAGCGTTGAGTGAACTTTTTCGTCAATAGACGGCCTTTTGAAGACGTAGTATCATTATTATAAGTCAGTTTGTAAAATAATTCTTAGACTCCTCGGAGTAGAAATTTGATTCAAGAAACATATGAAGTTTTAGCACTCGTAAGTTGTGTTGCAGGAAGTGCTATCTTCTCAGGTTCCGAAGCTGCCATTTTGTCGATTGGCCCTGATCGAGCGAGACAACTTATTGAAGAAGGTGGCGCACAGGGGCGTGCGATGAAATTTCTGTCTGAAAAATCCAATGAGATTTTGACGACAATTCTTATTGGTAACACCGTCGTGAACGTGATTGCGGCCAGTATTACAACTCTTATTGTGGCCCGTAATTTTCAAGGGGATGTTGTTGGAATTAGTACACTCCTTACGACAGTTGTGATTTTATTATTTGGTGAGATCATTCCTAAAACATTCAGTCGTGTTCATTCAGAAAAACTATCACTATCAGCTATTCGAATTTTGCAATTCTTCTTTTATTTGATGTGGCCTCTTGCTCAAGGGCTCACTTGGTTTATTGAGAAGTTACTTGGAAAAAATGCTCAAATTCGCGGACGTATAGTTACTAAAGACGACATTGAATTTATGGTCAATAAGGCCGACAAAGAAAAAACTATTGATTCAAAACAAATTGAGCTTTTAAGTTCTATTCTTGATTTTCCAACAATTAAAGTTAAAGACATCATGATCCCACGAAATAAAGTGAACTATCTTGATAGCTCATCTACTTTCGATCAAACAATGAAATATATGCGTGAGTTTGGCCATAGCCGTTACCCTGTTTGTCGGCGTGATCTTGATCATGTTCTTGGGTTTATGCATGTGAAAGATTTGAGTTTTATTACGCCTGAAGAAAAACGAAATTTTTCAATTAAAAAATATTTAAAATCGCCCTTTTTTGTCTATGAGCATATGAAAATTCAGGCGGTCTTTGATCACATGAATCGCAAGAAGCTTCATCTTGCTTTAGTGAAAGATGAAACCGGTCTTGTCGTTGGAATTATCACTCTCGAAGATATTATTGAACAAATTGTTGGGGATATTCAAGACGAGCATGATGTCGAAAATTTTGATATTGAAGATGAAGACGAGGCCAATCTTGCCAAAGGTGTTTCTGTTGAAGGAACAATGTCGCTTCGAGACCTTTATCTTGAATATAATGTGCGAATTCCTCTCAATGACAATTACTCAACGCTAGCGGGTTTTTTATTAGACATGCTTGGAAATAATTTTCCTGAAGAAGGACAGATTATTGTTTGGGAAGGTTTTTCTTTTGAACTTACAAAAGTTCAAAAACATGAAATAAAAGAAGTTCTCATTTCTGATGTTGATGGGGAAAAGCACCTTTTTTCAAAGAAAGACGTAGAAGATGCCATTGATCAAGTTTCAGAAAATAAAAAGAAAAACGAATAATTTTTTGTGGGAATCTTAATTTTCCTGTAGCGCCTTTTCAATAGAAGCTTTTTCTTGATCAGTATAAGGCTCTTCCCTGTCTGAAGAAGGACTTATTTCTACTTTGATATTTTCTTTTTCAATGCCGGCCGTCTTGTTTTTTACGGAATCGGCATAGAAATTATTTTCAGAGGGAACCGAGTTTGAAAAAAGTTTAGCGGTAAAATGTTCTGTTGCCCGCCAGCCATTTGATGTTCCCGTTTTTATCGCTGTATACATGGGTGTTGTTGCAGGTGAAGTTAGAAAATAAAGATAATCAAAAAGAGGTTTTTTATTAATAGGAATACTTAAAAAGAGATAGCTAAGTAAGAAGAATCCAAGGGCCTTCCAGATTTTTATGCCACTTTTTTGCTTCATCGTCTTTCTCCTTATTCTTTAGAAGCGTCTTCTGCTAGTTTTTGGACTGAGTTAATAAGCTCTTCGCGTTCAAAAGGTTTTGAAATAAAATCATGGGCGCCATTGGAAATAGATTCGATAATGACATTCTCCATTTTTAAAGAAGAGACCATAATAATTTTTGAGTCTTCAAATTTTTCATTCAAAATTTTCGCGAGTTCGATTCCACTGATTTCAGGCATGACTATATCAATAATAAAAAGATTGCAAGGTGTTCCCATGGCAACTTGGAGCGCTTTTTCAGCAGAATTCGCTTCGCCAACAATGTTGAAACCTTCCGTTTCAAGAATCTCAACCATCGTTTTTCGAGAGAAATCTGAATCATCGACAACTATGATTTTAAAATCTTTATATTTGTCTTTGTTACTTTGTTCCTCTTCGCTATTAGAATCTGAGTTCATGTTGGCCTTCAGTTTTTTATATATTATTAATTATAGTATACAAAAAAAACTAAAGGACAAATAAAAAAAGCGCCCTAAAAAGGGCGCTTTTAAAACAATAATTTTAAGCGGCAACAGGAGGAACTGATTTGATCCGATAATTTTTTTGAAGGAATTTTTTGCGATCATTCCAACCAACTAAAGCAACACCCAAAACTTCTTCAAACGTTTTTACGGGAACAAAGTTAATTTTGTTGCGATATTCTTCTGGGATCTCTGCAAGATCTTTTTTATTTCTCCATGGAATGATGATTGTCGTAATTCCCATTCGCATGGCCGCCAATACTTTTTCTTTTATACCACCAACAGGAAGAACTTTTCCTGTAAGCGTAATTTCGCCAGTCATCGCCACTTTGCTACTAATAGGAGTGTCTGTCGCGAGTGAAACGAGAGCAGAGGCAAGTGTAATTCCCGCGCTTGGGCCATCTTTAGGAATTGCGCCTGCCGGAACATGAAGATGAAATTCATTTCTTTCAAAGATTTCTTCATCAATGCAAAACTCTGAAGCCTTACTTCTTATGTAACCCATTGCTGCCTGAGCAGACTCTTTCATGACATCACCAAGTTGACCCGTGAGGGTGAAGCCTTTTCCGCGCATCATTGTCGTTTCAATGAAAAGAACATCCCCACCTGCGGAGGTCCAAGCTAAACCTGTTGCAACACCAACTTCATCAACTGTTTTTTCGTCATCTTTTGTAAAAATGGCAGGCCCTAAAAGTTTTTCAACAGTCTCCGGAAGAATATGGGTCTTGTTGCCTTCACCTCTTGCAATTTTTGTGGCCACTTTTCGACAGAGCGAACCTATGTAGCGCTCAAGATTTCGTAGGCCGGCCTCTGCAGTAAATTGACGAATAACACTTGAGATGGATTCGTCAGAAAATTCAACGTGTGACTGGTTAATTCCATTTTCTTCAAGTTGTTTTGGAATGAGATATTTTTTACTAATAGCAATTTTTTCTTCCTGTGTGTAACCCGAGAGATGGATAATTTCCATACGATCTCTTAGGGGAGCAGGAATATTTTCAAGGACGTTTGCAGTAGCAATGAACATTGTATTTGAAAGATCAAAAGGAACGTTCATGTAATGATCTCTGAACGAATTATTTTGTTCCGGATCTAAAACTTCAAGTAGTGCTGAAGCCGGATCACCTTTAACATCGCTTCCTAATTTATCAACCTCATCAAGAAGGATGACTGGGTTATTTGAACCTGCTTGTTTGTAAGCTTGAATAATACGTCCAGGCATAGAACCCACATATGTTCTTCTGTGGCCTCTTACTTCTGCTTCGTCCTTAACGCCACCGAGACTCAAACGAACGAATTTTCTTCCAATGGCACGAGCGATAGATTTTCCAAGAGAAGTTTTTCCAACACCAGGAGGGCCTGCGAAACAAAGAATAGGCCCTTTCATTGATTTGCCTTTCAGTTGTTTTACCGCAAGATATTCAAGAATACGTTCCTTCACTTTATTGAGGTCAAAATGATCTTCATCGAGAACTGTTTTTGCATCATCAAGACTAATGCGATCTTCAGTGCTCACTGACCAAGGAAGATCAACAAACCAATCAAGATAATTTCTGATAATGGCAGACTCAGAAGAATCTGGATGCATTTTTTCAAGACGAGAAAGTTGCTTGAGGCATTCTTTTTCAACTTCCTCTGGCATTTTTGTTTTTTGGATTTTTTGCTTGAGCTCGCCAAATTCATCATCAGCAGCTGCTCCGCCTTCGCCGTCGCCAAGTTCTTGCTTGATGGCCTTAATTTGCTCACGAAGAAAATATTCTTTTTGAGTTTTATTGATTTCGTCTTTCGCGTTGTCGCGAATTTTGGCCTGCATGGCAAGTATTTCAAGTTCGCGTGTAAGAATTTCGTTGATCTTGTGAAGACGTTCTGTGGGATCAAGTGTCTCAAGAATCATTTGTGCTTCAGCAACATGTAAATTTAAATTACTTGCAACTAAATCAGCAAGACGGCCTGGCTCTTGAATATCTTCGAGGACCATCAGTATATCAGGCGAGAGCACCTTACCTAAGGAGATAATTCTTTCGAGTTGTTCCTTTATTGTTCGCATAAGTGCATTCATCGCGATCTTGTGTTCTTCGTTCACAATATCTTCAACTTTTTTTACTTTGGTAACAAAGAAGGGATTTGTTTGCTCAAAGCCAGTAATGCGCGCTTTGGTTAATCCCTGAACGAGGATTTTTATACGCCCATCAGGAAGTTTTCTCATCCGCATAATCATCGCGACAGTTCCAAGCTCGTAAATCTCGGATGGCGCCGGTGCTTCTGCTGTGATGTCTTTCTGACTTGCAAGAAGTATCATTCTGTCACTTTTATTAAGTGCATAATCTACTGCTTGTATTGATGCTTCGCGCCCGACAAAAGAGAGGAAGAATCATAAATGGATAGACAACAATATCTCGTACTGGCAATAACGGCAGTACGTCTTTAAATTCAATGTTGTCACCTTCGTAGTTAGTCGCCATAAAAGTCCTCCAAAATTGACTTCTCTAAAGCGTTCCGTGTTCAGTTCTTCATCGGGTAATATTGCGAAAATCTTTAGGTTTTTTCATGTAAATTATCATTGTTTTTTTCCACAAGAATGTTGTTACAATCGACCAAAGTAATTTGGTGTGGTAGATAAGTTTCCTAAATAACATAATCACTGTTGAAAAGTCGGTTCGACAGAAAAGCTTGATTTTTTTACTCGGAGGTTTTTTTATGTCCAACTCAATTGGTCTAGTAATTTTAGCTGCCGGTCAGGGTGTTCGTCTTAAAATGAAAGTTCCAAAACCACTAGCACCAGCTCTTGGAAAGTGTCTTGTTGATTTTCCCATCAATGAATCTTTTCGTTTTTTAGAGGAAAACAAACTGGGAGGGCAAGTAACGTTGGTGACTGGTTATATGAGAGAAAATGTTGAAAGCTACATCCGTGAAAAACATCAAAATAAAAAAATTGATTTTGCCTTTCAAGATAAACAATTAGGAACTGCTCACGCTTTACGCTGTTACTTTGAGCAAGTCTCACAAGCAAGTCAGTATGATTATACCGTTGTCCTTTGTGCGGACACTCCACTTATTCGCGACCATGACCTTACTCAGTTATATTTATATCTTCAGGCGCAAAAACTTGATGGAGTGGCGGCAACGTTTATAGATAAAAATCCTAAGGGCTATGGACGTATTGTTCGAGGGGAAAATGCCTTTCATATTGTTGAGGAAAAAGATGCGACAGATGAAATTCGAAAAATTACAGAAGTTAACTCAGGATTATACATTCTAAAAACGTCTTTTATTCTTGAGCATCTTAGTAAAATTGATTCTAAAAATAAATCGGGTGAATTTTATTTAACAGACCTCTTTAAAGAACATTTTAAAGTAGCACCTTTATTATTTCAAAATCCTGAAACGTTTATTGGGGTGAATACACTTTTACATCTTGAAGATGTTGAACGTCTTTTAAATCATGAAAAAATAAATAAACTGCGTGATGACGGTGTTCGTTTTTTAAACTCGACGAGTTCTTATTTTGATTGGGACGTTCATATTGAAGAAGGCACAGTCATAAATCCGAATGTTATGATCACGGGCAAAAGCCACATAGGAAAAAATGTGACAATTTCTTCTGGTTGTATTTTGAAAGACGCAACAATTGAGGATGGAGTTGTCTTAAAACCTTATACGGTCATCGAAAATGCGGTGATACGTTCTGAAGCGGAGATTGGCCCTTTTGCGCGAATTCGACCAGCTTCTGATATTGGGCCTAAATCTAAAATTGGAAATTTTGTTGAAACAAAAAAAGTGAAATTTGAAAAAGGAGTTAAGGTCAGTCATTTGAGTTATGTTGGTGATGCGGAAGTTGGTGAAGGTACAAATATCGGCTGCGGCTTTATTACTTGCAACTATGATGGAGCAGAGAAACATAAGACTAAAATTGGCAAGAATTGTTTTATTGGGTCTGACTCGCAGATGGTTGCTCCTATTGAAATCGGTGATGATTGTTTTGTAGGAAGCGGCTCAACGATAAACAAATCAATGCCGAGCGGATCTTTTGGCATTGCACGGGCAAGGCAAGAAATAAAAGAAGGAATGGCGTGGCGCTTCCTAAAAAAGAAAGACTAAGCCAAACTAGGCAAAGTCTAAGTCTATGGTGTAGGCTTGTTTCAGTTTTTTATCGAAATGAGACTAATATTATAGGGGTTAACCATGTGTGGAATCGTAGGGCATATCGGCCCACAAAATGCTGTTGAACTTGTTTTAGAAGGCCTTAAGCGTTTAGAGTATCGCGGGTATGACTCAGCTGGAATTTGTTACAAAAATGAAAAAGGTGATTTAGTTCTTCATAAAAAAGCTGGCCGTCTCGATAATTTAAAATCTCATCTCGAAGATAAAAATTGTTATTCAAACGCTTGTATCGGGCATACTCGTTGGGCCACTCATGGAGAGGTCAACGACGTTAATGCCCACCCACATATGTCGGATACCGATACGATGGCCATTGATGAAAATAACGCCATCGCCATTGTTCATAATGGAATTATTGAAAACGCACCTGAACTTAAACAGATGCTTCAATTAGAGGGAATGACTTTTAAAACGCAAACTGATTCAGAAGTTTTTTTGGCCCTCATGGTTTCTGAAATGAAAAAAGGGACAAGTTTTTTGCAGGCATTTAAAAGTTCTTTTAAGCGCATTCGAGGTAATTCTGCTTTTGTTGCTCTTAATCGTGGACGTGATGAGATTTTGGCAATCAAGCGAGGAGCTCCCTTGGTTTGTGGAACCAATGATGTAAATACTGATGTACTTGTTTCATCTGATCCTTATGCCTTGGCAGGGATGGTGAATGAACTTTTTTTTCCACAAGATGAAGTTGTCTGTATTTTAAGTCCCGCCAAAGAAAATCTTTTACAATTTTCGGAGCTTGATGGCGCACCTACAAATCGCTACTTGCAAAAAGCTCAAGAATTAAGTGTGGACGCTGCCGATAAAGGAAATTACGAACATTTCATGCTCAAGGAAATATATGAGCAACCTGGCCTTATTCGATTTTTGTCTCAATACTATTTTGATGGGGATGGAAAAAAATCATTAGATGAAGTGGCAAAATTAAAACCAAGCTCCTTTCACATTATTGGTTGCGGGACGGCTTGGCACGCAGGTTTGGTGATTAAAAATTTCATTGAAAAATATAATCGCATTCCTTGTGCTATTGAGTTGGCCAGTGAATTTCGTTATCGCGAACCGCTTTTAAATAAAACGGACGTTGGCCTTTTTATCAGCCAGTCAGGTGAAACTGCCGATACCTTAGCCGCTCAGGCCCTTTGCAAAGAAAATGGTTTAACGACAGTCTCCATTGTAAACGTCGAAGGTTCAACTTTGTTTCGCGATTGCGATCATAATATGCTTATACGTGCTGGCGTTGAAATCGGAGTGGCCAGTACAAAGGCCTTTACGCAACAGGTTTTGACAGGCCATCTTTTATCGATGGCCCTTAAAGGAAAAATTGATAAAAAAACGATTACAGCAAAATATAGTTTGCTCGCCGAACGAATTGAAACTCTTCTTTCTGATGTCGATCTTATTCAGAAGGTTGCGGAGCTGACTTACAATCACAAAGGATTTATTTTTACAGCTCGTGGGCAGTATTTCCCAATAGCCTTTGAGGGTGCCTTAAAGCTTAAAGAAATTGCCTACGTTCACGCCGAAGGCTATGCCGCTGGTGAACTTAAGCATGGGCCCATTGCTTTGATTGATGAAGAGATGGTGAATATTGCGATCGTTGGCCCGGAGCTCTATGAAAAAACAATTTCCAATATTCAAGAAGTTCGTGCGAGGCGTGGACTTGTTATTGGTATTGGCCCGCGCGGTGATAGAGATCTAGAAGAATTAAGTGACTTTTATATTCCTCTTAGCTTTGAAGGTCTCGAAGAGTTATCGCCAATTTATGTGAACGTCGCTACTCAATTACTTGCTTATTATATGGCAAAATTTAAAGGGACAGATATTGATAAGCCTAGAAATTTGGCAAAAAGTGTGACTGTTGAGTAATTATGAATTTTGAAGATTTGAATCCTGCTCAAAAAGATGTTGTCACAAAAACCGAAGGGCCAATTATGGTGCTTGCGGGCGCAGGTTCAGGTAAAACGCGAACACTTGTAAATCGGATTGCAAATCTCTTGCAAGAAAAAGAAGTGAGCGCTTTTCAAATTTTAGGGCTCACTTTTTCAAATAAGGCCGCACGTGAAATGCGCGATCGTATTGCTCGCGATGTAAATATTGACGTGCGATCATTACAAATAACAACCTTTCATTCTTTTTGTTCATGGGTTTTGCGATCGGAAGCTAATTACTTAGGTCTTAGTCGTAATTTTACTATTTATGACGACAGTGAAAGTAAGGCCATTGTAAAAACACTTCTTGCTCGGCGAGGGATTTCACCTAAAGAAATTAATCCATTTGATATCCTAAATTTTATAGATCGACTTAAAAATCAAGGATATTATTTGGGGAAGAAGGAACTTGATGATGTAAATTTGCTTGATAATTTTTATGGTTATTTTGAAGAATACGAGCAGGAATTACACAAATCGAATGCTGTTGATTTCGGTGGCCTGATAACGGGTGTTTTACAATTATTTAAATGTCACCCCGAAACACTTCGAACTTATATGAATCGATTTCATTACATTTTAGTCGATGAATACCAAGATACGAATCGTGCCCAGTATGATCTTGTAAAGTTACTCGCTGGTGAACGAAGAAATCTTTGTGTTGTAGGAGATGAAGACCAGTCCATTTATTCTTGGCGTGGTGCTGATATAAAAAATATTTTAGATTTTGAAAAAGATTATCCAGAGGCCCTACTTCTTAAGTTGGAGCAAAATTATCGCTCTAGTAAAAATATTATTGAAGCTGCAGGACATGTTATTTCTAACAATGATCTTAGAAAAGGCAAAAGTATGTGGACTGAAAATCCACAAGGTGATGCGATTGAAGTTGTCGAGTGCTCTAGTGATCACAAAGAAGCCGAGTTTGTTTCCGAGAGTATTTTAAATTTGTGTGAAAAAGAAAATAACTATGACGATATGGCCGTTTTTTATCGAACGAATGCTCAGTCAAGAATTTTAGAAGATTACCTAAGAAAAAATAAAATCCCTTATCGCATCGTTGGTGGAATTCGATTTTATGAGCGAAAAGAGATTAAAGATATGTTGGCGTACCTACGTCTCATTACTAATAGTAAAGATTCTTTGGCGCTAAGTAGAATTATTAATGTTCCTGCTCGTGGTATTGGAGCAACAAGTTTAAGAAAAATTGAAGAAGAAGCTATTCAATCCAATAGCTCGCTTTGGGAGTTCATTGAAGACTTTGTTCATTCTAGTGAAAAATATGGGCATATAAAATTGAGCGCAAAAGTTCGATCTGCTTTATCACAATTAGTACAACTCATTATTGAAGTTCGAAGTTTAGACAAGAATCAAGCGCCCCCAAGCCAACTTTATGAAAAACTTTTACATGAGTCAGGATATTACGACTTTTTACGGGCCAATAAAGATTATGAAACACAAGCTCGTTTAGAAAACTTAGAAGAATTATTAAGCGCCATTAAAGATTTTGAAAAAAGAAATACAAATGCAACCCTTTTAGGTTTTCTTGAGACAGTGACTCTCGATTCTCAAAATCAAGATGAAGAAAACGTTGAAAAAAACACAAAAGGTGAAGTTGCGCTAATGACAATTCATGGTGCTAAAGGATTAGAGTTTCCTTACGCCTTTATTGTGGGTGCGGAGGAGAATGTTTTTCCCTCTTATCAATCGATTGAAAATGGTGGAATTTCAATCGAGGAAGAGCGGCGTCTTTTTTATGTTGCCATGACTCGAGCAATGAAAAAACTTTATATATGTTTTGCACAGGGGCGCATGCTTTTTGGGAAATTGAATTTCAATGGGCCAAGTCGTTTTTTGTTAGAAATTCCCGAAGAGTATTTCACGTGGAAAAAAGTTTTAGACCCCCAAGGGTTTTCCACCGGGAATTTTCAGCAAAGCAGAGTTGATGACTACGCCGTTGATACTCCTTATCATTTTGATGATGCCCCAGTCGTTTACCAAACAAAAAGTGCGATTATTCAAAGTAAATATAAAAAAGGAATTGCGGTCAAGCACTCGCTTTACGGCGAAGGACTTGTTTTAGAATCTGAGGGGAGTGGTAAAGATGAGAAAGTTCTTATCCGCTTTAGTGATGGTGCCCGTAAAAAATTTATGGCAAGCATTGCACCCTTAACAATAATTAGTAAAATTTAATTAAAAAATAAGAAAATGAGGTTGTATGAAAAAAATGAATTGGAAAATGATTTTTGGAGTTGGGCTTATAAGTTTTCTTCTCCTTTTTTGTGCTACGTTTTTTTATGCTTATAAAAAGATTTCCCCCGAAGAAATTAAGAAGATAGCAACTGCTCAGCTGCAAAAAACTTTCCCTAACGCGAAAGTTGAAATTGGTGAAATAAAGTTGTCTCCTTCTTTTTCTTTTAAGCTCGAGGTTGATAACTTCAAGCTTGCTGCCCTCAAGGAAGGGAAAGAGATAAAATTATTTTCAGCGCAAGAATTAAAAATTAAAATTCCGCTTTGGGCCGCGCTGACTGGTTCTGGGAAGATAGAAATTAAACTAGATAAACCTGCTTTAAATTATGCTGAATTTGGAATAAGTGATGAGTTTGCAAACAACTGGACATACGCAATGGGAGTTAAGGCCGCTTCTGCAGCATTAACACCAGCAGCAATCGCGCCTGAAGCGAAAGTCGACACTCCCACCAAGGAAGCATCCTCAATTACGATCCCAGCTTTCTTAAGTGATATTAAAATTGACTTTCGAGTTTACGACATTGCGCTTGATTACTCTCTTAAGGATAATTCAAAAGGCCAACTCACCTTATCTCGTTTTTTAATTAAAGATTTTCATCTTAAGGGTCAAACTGCTTTTGAACTAGAGTCTGCCTTCTCATTTAATATGAAGAAAGAGCAAACATTCAGCTTTAGCACACTCATTGTTGGTCAACTTAATTTGGGGGAGTTTGTTGAAAAGCAAAAATTAAGCACGGCGATAATGATTCAGTTGACGAATATTAAAAGCTCATTACTTCCTAAACCACTTCCCGATATTAAAACAGATATTAATGTCACAATTCTCAAGGAAGGAAAAATTGAAGGAAATTTAACAACAGTTTTTAATGTTAGAAATAAAATTTCGACAAGTTTTGCTCTTGAAAATAAAAAAACTCGCGTGAGTGATTTAAATGTTGTTTTATTTATTCGAGATCTTGCAGAAATGGTCGATAAAAAAGCTCTTCTGGGTGATATTAACGATAGTGCATTAAATTTTACTGGGTCACTCGAATTAGCTTCGGAGGAAAAAAATACTCCGCCACATATAATTCCAGATTTTAAATTTTCACTTAGTCCTGATTTAGAAATTCCAAGTATGGCCGGTAAAGCAAAAGTTAAATTGGAAGGAAGCTACAAGGGCGAGGCCATTCAAACAAGCATTGTTACTCAATTGCTTGATGGCGTAGCGGAAGTTTTATTTAAGGGCGAATTTGATCCAAACACTAAAGGTTTTGATATTAAAAAACTTAAGCCTTTTACTTTGAATGTAAAAGTATCGCATTTAAATATTACAAAGGATTTTATACAAAAATTGCTTTATTCAAAAAAAGTGGAACCTCTCACAGAAAAGACGGCAGAATCTTCTGAGAGTAAAGATGCTAATGAGAAAGAGCGGGAAGCCCAAGTAGCAGCAAGCACACCTCTTGTCTTACCTGCGGGGACGATCTCAATTAACTGGGCAAAGATTAATTTAGATAAAAATTCGTTAGATGGGAAAGCTCTTATTTTAATGAGCAATGATAAAGTAACGACGAAAAGTATGACTTTTTCGTTTTCGGATGGAAAAGGAGAATTAAGTCATCTTACTCAAATTGAAGCTAAAGGGATGAATCATAAATTTGACTTTAAATTAAGCGGCCTGAATATGGCCGGACTTTATCCTTTTTTGCCACCTGTCTTTGAGCAAGTAAAAGGTACATTTAGTGGTGCTGTGAAGGGAAGTCTAGATACTCCTCAAAAAGGTGCGTTGAAATATGATGTTTCCGTTGATGTGAGTGCAAAAAATGGTGAATTGAAGGGAGTTAATCTCTCTGACTACATAAGTGCTGTATTAGAAAAACTTCCCGAGGCGCTTAAAAGCAAACTTGCCGGCAAAAAAACGAATTTTGATGGAAATTTTGAAACTTTACTTTTTAAAGGCATTTTTAAAAGTGAGATCTACACTTTTGAGAAATTAAAATTTATTGGTGTAAGTAATAAAATTGATGTGGAAGGTGCCGGACAAATGTTCCCACCACCTTCGGACAAAGTGGGGATAATCGATTTAAATATTATTGAGAATACAGGTATGATTTCTTCGCAATTAGAAAAGTTTGCGGGAACAAAAGTTCTCCCTCTTCGTTTAACTGGGGCGGGCTTTGCACTCAAGCCAGATACACAATATACAATGGATAAGTTGCTTAAGAGCACCACCAAAAAACAAGTAGAAGTGATCAAGAGCAAGGCAAAAGATTTTCTTCAAGAAAAACTGAAAGAACAAATGAACGGTGGAGCTTCGGGTGGCAATGTTCAAGACAACATTAAAGGCGCATTAAAAGGACTTTTTAAAAAGAAATGATTCCTCAAGATTTGCAAGCTCTACAATGGCGCGATGGAAAACTGATTCTTTTAGATCAGAGAAAACTTCCGCGGAAGATAGAGTTTTATTCGTGTGTAAAAATGGAAGATTGCATTTATGCGATTAAATCGATGATTGTACGAGGGGCACCTCTTATCGGGTTTACTGCAATTTTTGGTTTGGCACTTTGGTTAAAAGAGTATCCCTCCGCAAATTTGGATGAACTGAAAAATGCTGGACAAAAATTGGTAGATGCGCGCCCAACAGCCGTTAATTTGTATTATGAAGTTGAACGAACCTTAGCTTTTATCCAAACTGATCCTTCGTGTGCGAATCTTTGGGAAAAAGTTGTTAGTTTTGCTTTTACTCAAATTGAGTTACTTAAAAATAATAATACTAAAATGGCTTTTGCCGCTGAGAAAAAGCTAGAAGAGTTTGGAAGTGGCCCCTATCGACTTATGACATTGTGTAATACCGGGTACCTTGCTTGTGGAACTCTGGGGACAGCCTTGGGGGTTATTACTCATCTTGCGAAGAAAAATAAAATAGCGCACGTTTATGCTTCGGAAACGAGGCCTTATTTGCAAGGAGCGCGCTTAACTGCGTTTGAACTTAAAGTATTAAATATTCCTCATTCTGTCGTTGTTGATGGTGCCGCTTCATATTTGATGAGAGAAAAGCTTGTAGATGCTATTTTTATTGGTGCCGATAGAATTGTTGCTAATGGCGATACTGCTAATAAAATTGGCTCTGCCGGCCTCGCTGCAATAGCAAAACATTATGGCATTCCGTTTTATGTTGTTGCTCCCCTCAGTTCTTTTGACTTTAACTTAACTTCAGGCGAACAAATTCCGGTTGAATTGCGATCGCCTCAGGAAATTTTGAGTTGGAATGGGCATCAGATTTCTGCAGATGGGGTGAATGCCCTCAATCCAAGTTTTGATATAACAGAGGCCGCATTAATTAGCGGCATTTTTTGCGAAGCTGGTTTTTTTTCTCCCGTGACAACACAAAGTTTAAATAGAATAAAGCAAGGAGCATAAATGAATTCTCCCTATCTTAAAAAATTGTGCCAAGGGGATATTTTATTTGCGAAAGGTCGACCAATAAAGAGTATGTTTTTAATTCGCTCAGGTGAGTTGGGGCTATTTTTTGAAAAAGAAAATCACCTTGTTCCTTATAAAAAAATTACAGAGAAAGAATTTTTAGGTGATGCAGAAATATTCTCTGATAAAAAATGGCCGTGGACTGCCATCGTCTTAAGTCCAACTTTAGAGTTTCTTGAATTGGGTCAAGGTGAAATTCATGAAAGTTTAAATGCCTGTCCGGTTTGGGCAAGAAATTTAATTCAAGTCCTTTGCGAGCGTCTTTTAGATACTGAAAACGTTTTGGAAGAAAATAAAATCATGGATGATGGTGCAAACGTTATTGAACTTAGCAAAAAGCACGAAACTTTATTTTGGCATAAGTTGCTCGAATACCGTCAGAAGTTTGAGGGGGCATGAATATTTTGATGTTCATTCCTTGTTATAACTGCGCTCGACAAGTTAAAAGAGTTTTATTGAAAATAGCGGCTTCAAATTTGCCGTGTGAAATTGGTAAAATTCTTATTGTTGATAACGCTAGTTCTGATGAGACAGTTTCGCTTCTTAAAGATGAATTGAATAAAATTTCGAATGAATTGCAAAAAAAAGTACTATTCGTAAAAAACAAAGCGAATTATGGTTTGGGGGGGAGTTTTAAATTAGCGATAAGTTTTGCTCAAACAAATAAGTTTACCCATTTCCTTGTGTTCCATGGTGATGATCAAGCTGAGTTGAAAGATGCATATGAAATGATTAAGTATGCGCGTGAGAATTCTATGGTTGATGTGATTTTAGGATCACGCTTTATGATTGGTGCGGAACTTGACGGTTATTCAAAAAGTCGTTTATGGGTAAACCTATTTTTTAATAAAATATTTAGCTTTGCTCTTAAAATGCCTATCAAAGACATTGGTTCTGGCGTCAATCTATATAAGCTAGATGCACTTCCTTTAGAGCAAATCCCTTATTTTTCTGATCATTTAGCTTTTGATCTCCTTCTTTTATTTCATTTCTCATCAAAAAAGTTTAGGACTTGTTTTCTCCCTACAAATTGGACCGAGAAGGATCAAATAAGTAATGCCAAGAATGTACGTATTGCTTTGACTATCCTTAAAATGTTGTGGGATTTTAAAAGAGGAAAAAGATTATTAAATAAAACCTACGATTCTCAGCGAAGTTTTAGAGAAGTCAAAATATGAAAAAAGGTATTCTTGCTTTAAATTCTGAAGATTTTGTAACATTTCAACAATGGATACAACTTGATCTTGAGAGCGTTTCTTGGCAGGGACGTTACGAGCGTGAGTTTGAACAATTTTGGAAGCATGTTTTTCTTTCTGATCGTCCTCTTCATGATACTTTAGATTTACTTCAATTTATTAAAAGTAAAGCGCCAAAAGGGCCACTTGGGGCTTGGATTGGTTGGCTTTCTGATCGTTTAGTAAGTTATGTTTTTGTTCATTACCCTGTGACACTAAGAGAACTTTCTCATCATGCGGGGATAGGCTTTTCTGATCTATCAACCCTTCTTCGAAATTTCTTCAGTGAAATTTTTCCGCAGCATGAAGAATATTTCAATACTGTTTTTCAAACAACTCACGTCATTAGCGGACATATTGATCTTTGTTTTGCTGACATTGCTCAAGAACTACAATTTCTTGATTCATTTTGTGGGGTAAGAGAAAACGAAGTAATGACAACAATGGAAGTTACTTTGTACCCAGAATGGCATGAATTAAATGAGTGGTTAAATAAAGTTGCCAATCAACAGAAAGTGGCAAAAGGAAAACTTTGGGGGAGTAAAAAAGAATATTGGAAAGCTGTTCGGGAGGTCACCCTTCTTCTCGTCGTGGCGTTAACCGCGCTTTATTTTGTGAAGTCTTTTAATGTCTGGTATGAAAAATATTTAGCAGAAAAGATAAAAATATTTGAACCACAGTTTTTGTGGACAAGTAAAACGTTGGCCTTTAAAAAAAATAGCGAGGCCACAAAAAATGTTCATGTAACTTTTCCACGTTTCGTAGAATTAGAAAATGTTGATATAAATCCCAATTCTGATATTGATCGCGCGATTACGGAGAAAGATCCATTTGTTACCGAGTCTGAAGTTGAACTGGCGAGTGTTGATACTTTGCCGCGAGACTTAGAGCAAGTTGATGGGCGCTCCAGTTTTGATGAAGCCAAAGGGGGGATTAGGGAGGATGCGCGTGGTAATAAAAAAGCCTATCGTTTAATGATTAAGGCGAGCAACGTGACGGTTATACGATCTTATATTGATCAATTGATGCAAAAATATCAAGCCGTCAAAGCAGATAAGGTTCAACCGGGAACATATGTTCCAGGTGGGCTATATTATAATCTTTTTGTTCCTAAAACTTTTTTAAGAGAATTTTTAGCACAAGTAAGTCAGGAAACTGAAGTAACGCTTTATGAAAGCAAGGCACGATTTGATAATCCACCTGGCAAGAGTAAAGTATTTGTTTGGGTAAAGGTTTTTTGATGAATGCTGATAAAAAAATTTATGAAGTGATTATTCTTGGGGGAGGCATATCGGGGCTAACTTGTTCGAGATATTTAAACAACACTCCTCATCTACTGCTCGAAAAAAATGAGAGATGGGGGGGGAGTATTATTTCAAAATCACTTCATGATGGGATTTTAGAATGTGGCCCAAACTTTCTTCTCTTACGAAAAGCTGAAGCAAAAAAAATAATTGATGAGCTAGGGCTCACCTCTGAACTTCTCTCTCCCTCAAGAGATTCTCGAAAGCGCTCTGTTTTGCTTGAAAGTGGTTTAATCGTTTTAACTCCTTTTCATTTGTTTTTACATTTGCTTAGAAAATCCCCCATCACAAATTGGAAATTTATAATTGGTGGGGCTTCGTGGAAACGAAGCACGATCAACGAGTCTGTTTATGATTTTTTTGCTCGTAAATTCTCTCCTTATTTTGCAAAAAACTTTGCACGTCCAATGGTTTCTGGAATTTACGGTGGAGATGCGAAGCGTATTCTGATGAAACTTGCATTCCCTCTTTTTTCAAAATTCGATGAGAAATTTAATTCTTTTTGGTTAGGAGCTTTTTCACATTTTTTGAAAAAAGAAAATCACCCCACCCCTTCGGGACTCTATAGTTTTAAAGATGGTTTAGGACGCTTGATTGATTGTCTTATCCAAAAAACAAAAGGAGATTTGAAGTTAGGTGAACAAGTTTTAAGTTTGCAGTTTGAAGATGGAGTTTGGAATGTTACGACACAAAAGCAAACATACTCTTCAAGGCATCTTGTAAGTTCATTGCCCGCCTATGAGATGTCAAACTTACTAGCTCCCCTAGATAAAGAGATTTCAGAGAAATTAAAATTAATTGATTATCCATGGCTTTCTGTCTTTTTTATGGCCTACAACAAAGACCAAATTAAAAAAAATCCTTCGGGTTTTGGATTTTTAAATGCCGAGATTGAAAAGAAAAATCTTCTTGGGTGCTTTTATTCTTCAAGTATGTTTGCCTCTAGGTTTCCTAAAAACGAAACGGTGTTTACTATTTTTGTAGGGGGGAGCTTGAGGCAAGATTTAAAACGGATGTCGCATGAGCAACACGTGTTTTCTCTTCATCAAGAATTAAAAAAACTTTTTGAAATTGAGGGAGACCCACTTTGGACTCATCAAAATTCGTGGGAAAAATCAATTCCCCAATATGAATCACCCGTGGTAGATTTTCGTGAGCAACTGATAAATAAACAACTTTTTAAGGGAACCTTGCATTTTGCTACAAACTATGTGGCTGGTGTTTCTGTTCCTGACTGTATGATTCACGCTAAAGGGATTGCAAAAAATATAACTGATGGAGGACTTCATGATGGACAAAAAGTTTAAAACAATTATTGAGCCGTTTAGAATTAAGATGGTTGAGCCGATTAAAATGACAACCCTTGCAGAAAGGCAACGTTATTTGCAAGAGGCCCATCATAATGTGTTTTTAATTAGGGCCGAAAATATTTTAATTGATCTTCTTACTGATAGCGGTACTGGAGCTATGTCAGCCGCTCAGTGGGCAAAGATGATGGAAGGTGATGAGTCGTACGCGGGCTGCCGTTCTTATTATGACATGCGCGATTCAATTGTAGATCTCACAGGCTTTAAGCATGTTTTCCCTACTCACCAAGGCCGAGCTGCTGAGCGTATCCTTTTCACTGCGATTGGTGGCCCTGATAAAATAATACCAAACAATACTCACTTTGATACTACACGAGCAAACGTCGAATATACAAAAGCAGAAGCCGTAGACTTGGTTATCGAAGAAGGCAAAGACCCATCATCAGAACATCCTTTTAAGGGAAACATGGATCTTGAAAAATTAGAGGCCCTTTTTGAAAAACATCGAGGAACTAACAGAATTCCTCTCTGTATGATAACAGTGACGAATAATTCTGGGGGAGGGCAGCCCGTTTCCCTCGAAAATATTCGTCAAACAAAGCAGCTCTGCAAAAAATATAATATTCCTCTTTTTTTAGATTGCTGTCGTTTTGCTGAAAATGCTTATTTTATAAAAATACGAGAGCCAGGCCAACAAAATCGTACCGTCAAAGAAATTGTGAAAGAAATGTTTTCATATTCTGATGGTGCCACAATGAGCTCAAAAAAAGATGCTCTTGTTAATATGGGAGGCTTCTTAGCATTCAATGACGATGGTTTGGCCCAAGAAGTTCAAAATCTTGAAATTTTAACTGAAGGCTATCCAACTTATGGTGGCCTTTCTGGACGTGATCTTGCAGCTCTCGGGCAAGGATTAAAAGAAGTCGTTGAAGAAGATTACCTAGAATACAGAATTAAATCGACTCAATATTTAGGCGATGCTCTTGTTCGTGAGGGAGTACCCGTAATGCGTCCAATAGGTGGTCATGCAGTCTATATTGATGCAAAGGCGATGCTTCCTCATATCCCTGCACACGAACTTCCTGCACAGGCACTTTGTTGCGAATGTTATCTTGAAGGTGGAATTCGTTCAGTAGAAATTGGGACTTTGATGTTTGGCCGCCCAAATCCCAATGGAGGCACCGACATTCCTTCTGCAATGGAACTTTTGCGTTTAGCAATTCCACGTCGTGTCTATACACAAAGCCATATTGACTATGTTATTGAAGCCATTGCATTTGTTAATAAGAGAAAAGCAAATTTGAAGGGTTTAAAGATTACAGAACAGCCACCTTATCTGCGACATTTTACAGCTAAGATGGCCCCGTTGAATTAAGTATTATTTTTCTAAAGTTAGGGAGAGGATTTTATCACCAAGAGTAATTTTGTTAAGTAAATCCTCTCCTTCAATAACCCTTCCGAACACAGTATGCTTTCCATCTAAATGAGTAAGCGTCCCAAGCGAAAAATAAAATTGTGAGTCAGCACTGTCAGGATCAGATGCGCGTGCCATTGCAATAATTCCTCTCGTGTGTGGGATATTATTAAATTCAGCTTTTAACTTGTAACCAGAGCCACCTTTACCACTACCTGTTGGATCACCTGTTTGTATAAGATAATTATTTTCAACTCGATGGAATATAAGATCATTATAAAAGTTATTTTGTATCAACTGCACAACGCGTGTAACTGTGTCTGGTGCTTTTTGGGGATAAAATTTAAAAACGATGTTGCCGTGAACGGTTTTTAAAACAGCTTTTAAATCTGATAGACCTAAATCATTAACGAGCATCTCTTGAGCTTTAATTGATGGAACAGGTAGGGAATTACTTGGTTTTATTGTTTTAAGATTTTCCTTAGTACATGAAGCAAAGCAAATGAGGGTGAGAAAAACACAAATAGCACGAATTGGAGTCATTATTATTCCTTTAGTAGTTAGAAAGGTTCTCAAAATAAACGTTAAGCTTAGTTTAAAAAAAAAAAACAAACTTAAAAGAAAAAAGTGTTGACAGTTTTGATGTGGGCAATTAAAGTCGCTTTCACCTTGAGAGATTAGAGAGCCGCTCAAAACCAAATAGTTTTTGGGGGTGTAGCTCAGTTGGGAGAGCATCTGCTTTGCACGCAGAGGGTCGTAGGTTCGATTCCTATCATCTCCACCACTTGCTCAAGGTTGTTCTTTTACAATTAAATATGAGTTTAGATTTCATTGCGTGCAAGCGCGATGAACCAAGATGAGAAGAGAAAAGACGGTCCCGTTGAATTAAAGGATCGACGCAACTAAATCGCTGACGCTAGTAATGTTGTAGTTGAATACAGTTGAATGTCAGAGAGTCGATTG
>Ga0247844_1000598_pt1 | contig 75431 bp, 79 predicted proteins | sample LaCtaG_FD_192421 | JGI IMG/M metagenome (GOLD analysis project Ga0247844, IMG submission 192421) | Freshwater microbial communities from meromictic Lake La Cruz, Castile-La Mancha, Spain - LaCruzMarch201714.5m_1 | ecosystem: Environmental > Aquatic > Freshwater > Lake | place: Spain: Castile-La... | reverse complement strand
CGCTATCCCGATTGGCCGGTGTTGCATTACGGCGAAACCGAGGTGATTGGCCTGGTGCGCCTGGCCCAGCGCCAGGGGGCCAGTGAGGCTGAGGTGGCCCGGTTGCGGGGCAGGATGCTGGATGTGCATGCCCGGCTGCGGCGCCACTGGCGCTTGCCGGTGAGCAGCTACGGGCTCAAGACGGTGGCCGGCTGGTTGGGCTTTGCCTGGAGCCAGAAAGGGGTAGATGGGGCCCGCTGCCTGCTTTGGTGGCGCCAGTGGCGTCAATGGCACCGCCAAGGCGGTAGCCGGGGCCAGGCCAGTCGCTATCAGTTGCAGCGGATATTTCTCTACAACCGTGATGACAGTCTTGCCACCTGGGCAGTGGTGCGCTGGCTGCTGGCTCAGCCCTAACGCTTCAGGACTTCAAATCAGGACTGAAGATTCAGGATTTACGGCCGGCACCGACCGGTGGATCAACGATGGCTGGCGGGCGAGATAGCTCCAGCAGCGCGCCATCGGGATCGGGGCCGGCGCGCAGGCAGGTTTGTTGAAGCGACTGGCGGCGCACCAGGGCTAGGCCAATCCAGAGGCCATCTTCCAGGGCCAGGCTGGAGGTGATCAGACCCGCCCGGGGGCTGCTGATCTCGTCGCCCGTCTTGGCACCGAATAAGACTGTGCCTGGCTCTCCAGGGCCCTGGGTTCCGCGCCAGAACCAGCGCCGCAGCTGTTGTTTAACGCCGTCGTAGGTGGCGAGTTTGGCCAGGGTTTCCTGGCCCACGTAGCAGCCCTTGCTGAGGCTCACCCGATCGGCGAGCCCTACTTCGAAGGGGTTGGTGTCGTCGTTGATCTCACCTGGGGCCGCCGGCACCCCCTGCTGGATGCGCCAACGCTGCTGTTCCCTGGCCGGCAGGGGCGCTCTATCGGCTAGCCAGGCGGGCAGCTCGGCGGTTGTCAGCAGGACCAACTGGCGGCCCAGCAACCAACCGTGGCCATCTTCTAGAGAAATCCAGCTCCCATCAGCAACCTGGGGCAGGGTGTCGCAGCCATCCCCAAGCGGCGTGATTAAACGCACCGGAGTTACCGGACCCAGTTGCACTCGATCGGCGGGGAACAGCACCCGCTCAAGGCCCTGCCAAAGGGCGGTGCCATCAGCACCGCGCAGCAGCAGCCAGGCCCCATCCCTATCCACCAACACCTCAGCGAGGGCTCGCAGACGACCGGTGGCGGTGGTGCAACAGCTGGGTATCCAGCTGCCGGGCTGCTGGCCTTCGATTGCCGAGCTGGTTTGGCCGTGTAGAAATCTGCCCGAATCTGGGCCATCCAGGCGGATCAGGTAGCCCGCTTGTTCGGTTCGAGACGGGCCGCTGGGCTGCCAGCCCCAGGGATCGGAGCTCATGAGTTGGCCAGTTCCGCGGCGGTGGCAGCCACCTCGTCCAGCAGAAACAGGCTGCGCAGCTCGAGCCCGGCAGCCGTCATCGCCTCGACGCCCCCCTCCTGGCGATCCACGATTGTCACTACCCGGTTCACTGTGTAGCCAGCCTCACGCAGCTGCTGCACGGCCTTTAGGGAAGATCCGCCGGTGGTGACTACGTCTTCAAGCACGGTGATGGTGCTTCCCGGTTCAGGCAGCGGCCCCTCCAGCCAGGCACCGGTGCCGTGGCCCTTGGCCTCTTTGCGCACGATCAGAGCATTGAGCTCCCGGCCCACCAAGGCAGCCATCATTGCCACTGCGCTCACCAGGGGATCTGCCCCCAGGGTGAGGCCGGCCACCGCCCGCGCTTCCGCTTCCACCTGCTCGAGTATTAGGGCGCCGAGAAGGGCCAAGCCGGTACCACTGAGGCTGACTGGCTTGCAATTGACGTAGTGATGGCTGCTGCGCCCGGAGGCCAAGGTGAAGTTGCCGTGGCGGTAGGCCTGGGAGGCGAGCAGGGGAAGCAGGGCCAGGCGCATCTCTGCGGGGCTGGCAGTGAATGACGGGGCAGCCAGGGAAACGGTCGACAAGATCTGGTGCATTCGCGATTGGTTGATTAGTTTGCGACCATCACGACAGGATCAGCCCTGGGCTGACGGGATCAATGGCTTACGGCACCAACTTAAGGTCCACTTTGGGTTTGGCCGTAGGCGCAGCGTCCTTGGCCGTAGGCGCAGGGTCTTTGGTAGGAGCCTGGTCTTTGGTAGGAGCCTTGGCCTCGACCCCTGCAGCGGCGGGCCCAGTGGTTTGCACCACGACCTTGGAGGCCCCAAACAGCAGTGGGCAGGCACTCAATGGGGGAGCTGCCAGACCCGTTGAAGTTACCCGCTGTGGCGTCGTTCAGACCACGCCCCAGCTGATGGAGCAACGCTTTTTCAGCTACACGGCGCCCTTTGCTCGCGGCGTGAGCCTCACCAATCAAATCACCGATCTATTTGGCATCGCCATGGGTGGTGATGATGGCACCAGGGTGATGGGCTTCGGCTTCCCGGATCAAACGATCATCTGGGATGGCACGGCAGTGGAAAATACTTATCAAGTGTTACTTCAGCAGCAGAGTGATCCCATGCCCTGGCGTACGGGGGATGTGTCAAACGGCTATTCCGGCAGCCTGGGATCCTCTGGCTCCCAGCCTGATGGCCCAGGCTGGCAGGATGGCGGTGCCAGCTACAGCGCTCCGGTGCGCGGCCTCTGGTAGCACTGCTGGCGAGGGGGTCTAGCAATCTGGTGAATGCAGCGAACTCATAATTCGCCTTAGCCGAGTTCGATCCTCGGGACCCCCATTTCACCTTGGTTCAATCAACCCCTGCGGTCTGATTGCCCAGCAACCCCTATCGTCAGGGCACTGATGGCTCTCCTGGCGGAGCTTCCTGTGATTCAAGTCCTGGCGCTGGCCATTTTGCTGGCTCTGCTGGCTTTTTTTGCCGCTGGGGAATTCGCCCTGATTCGCCTGCGGCCTAGCCGGGTGCAGCAACTGCAGGAGGCGGGTGAGCCCGGTGCCCAAGCCGTTGCCAAGCTGCAGCATCGGCTCCGGCGAGTGCTGGTGGCTACCCAGCTGGGTACGGCGCTCGCTTTGGTGGCATTGGGCTGGGCCGGTCGCGGCTTGGCTGAACAGCTCGGCATGGCTATGGCCGCCAAAAGTGGTGCTGGAGCCATTCCCCAGGTTTGGCTTGATGCCGGTTTATTTCTTGTACTGGTGTTGCTTGCCACCGTGCTGGGCGGCTTACTACCCAAGGCCTGGGTGTTGCATCGTCCCGAAAGCTCGGCTCTGCGACTGGCGCCGTTGCTGGCTGCGGTGAGTCGCAATCTGGCCCCCTTGCTTTCCCTGATTGAGCGTTGCAGCGGTGTGCTGCTGCACCTGCTGGGCTTACCCCGTAACTGGGATGAGCTGGTGCCTGCCCTGTCGGCTGGCGAGCTTGAAACTTTGATCGAAACCGGCAACGTCACCGGTCTGATGCCCGACGAACGCAACATTTTGGAGGGAGTCTTTTCGCTGAGGGACACCCTGGTGCGGGAGGTGATGGTGCCCCGATCCGGCATGGTCACCCTGCCCCTGGATGTGAGTTTTGCCGAGCTGATGCGCGAGGTTCATGACACCGCCCACGCCCGCTTCCCGGTGATCGGCAGCTCCCTCGACGACGTGCGTGGCGTGCTTGACCTGCGGCGTCTTGCTGATCCCATTGCCAGGGGCATGCTCAGTGCCGACACTCCCCTTGCTCCCTACATCACCCCCGTGGCGCTGGTGCAGGAGAGCACTTCCCTGGCGGAGCTCCTGCCCCTGATTCGCAGTGGTCAGCCCCTGCTGGTGGTGGTTGATGAGCATGGTGGTACGGAGGGGCTGGTCACTGTGGCCGACCTCACCAGCGAGATTGTCGGAGAGGAAGAAGATTCCCTTGAGGCGGCCCAGGATCTGCAGAAACTCGGCGAAGGCTGCTGGTCGGTGGCAGGGGACCTGGAAATCTTCGAACTCAACAGGCAGCTGGCGCTGCAGTTGCCTGAGGCGGAAGGTCATCACACGCTTGCTGGCTTCCTGCTTGAGCGCTTGCAGCACATTCCCTCGGCAGGTGAAGGTTTGCGCTGGAAGGGCCACCAATTTCGTGTGCTGGCCATGGATGGCCCGCGCATTGAGCGAGTACAGATCGAGCGTCCAGTCGTCGAACCGGAGCGCACCGAGGGCGGCTGATCAGCGGTCTGGGCCCCCGTACCCCCGATAATGCCGACAGTTGAGAGCCCCTGCCTTGAACCCTGTGCGCGTGGGTGTCATCGGCATCGGCAACATGGGTTGGCACCACGCCCGGGTGCTGAGCCTGATCAAAGAGGCCGAACTGGTGGGGGTGGCTGATCCAGATGGGAGCCGCGGACAGCTAGCTACCGAGCAATTCGGTTGCCGCTGGTTCCCCTCCTACGAGGAAATGTTGCCCGAGGTGGACGCTGTTTGTATCGCCGTGCCCACCCTGCTTCACCACCGCGTCGGTTTGGCCTGCCTGATGGCCGGGGTGCACGTGCTGATCGAGAAGCCGATCGCGGCCAGTCAGGAGGAGGCGGTTGAGTTGATCCATGCGGCTGAGCAGGCTGGTCGTCTGCTGCAGGTGGGCCATATCGAGCGCTTCAATCCCGCCTTCCGGGAATTGGTCAAAGTTGTGGCTAATGAGGAGGTGGTAGTGCTTGAAGCGCGCCGTCACAGTCCCAACCCAGACCGCGCTAATGACGTGTCGGTGGTGCTCGACCTGATGATTCACGACATTGACCTTGTGCTGGAGCTGGCTGGGGCTCCGGTGATTCGCCTGGCGGCGGCCGGTGGTCGCAGTGCTGAAGGGCCAATCGACTACGTCAACGCCACCCTGGCCTTTGCTAACGGTGTGGTGGCCAGCCTGACGGCCAGCAAGATGGCCCATCGCAAGATTCGCAGCCTTAGTGCCCACTGCCGCGGCAGCTTGGTAGAGACGGATTTTCTTAATCGCACCTTGCACATTCATCGCCGCGCTCACGAGACGGTGAGCGCAGATCACGGCGAGCTGGTTTACCGATCCGATGGAGTAATTGAAGAGGTCAGTACCACCTCCATTGAGCCCCTATACGCCGAACTAGAGCATTTCCTCCAGTGCGTGCGGGGTGTTGAGACCCCGGCGGTGGATGGCTTGCAGGCTTCCCGGGCTTTGCAGCTGGCCGACCTGATTGAGCAGTGCGTCGAGCAGCCCAATCTCTGCATGAGCCTGGAGGCGCCGATCTAGGTCGTCGAAGTTGCCCTTGCTGCTGGGGTTATGTTTGGGCTAGTGAGCTGGCGCAGAGCTGCCAGCTGCCAGCGGCGGCAATCAGCGGGCGAAGCCAGATAAAATTGATCCCAAGCGTCTGCCTTATGCAGACCGTATTGGGATTCAGGAATATCCGGGTGGCGTTGCTGCCAGCCCACCCGCACGGCGTGACCGATCACCACGTCTAACACCAGGTCGTCGTCAAATACCACCTCGGGATTAGCACCCATAAAGGTGATCAAGGTGAGCAGGGTTTCCGTGCATAGCTGGCGATAGTCCGGCGCTTCGATTTTGCTGAGCAGGTGATCGACAAGGGCGGCGAAATTACGTTCGCCAGGTGTCTTTTCACTCAATAGGGGACCGCTGTCCAGTCGGTTGCGCTTCTCCAGCTTGTCGCCGATGACGATGCCGTGGCAGTGGTGCAGTAGATCCCAGATGCCGGGATAGAAATCGCGGGGCACGCGCCCTAGGGCCCCGAGGCGCAGCCGGTGTTGCAGCCAGCAGCCGCCCTTGGGTAGCTCTGCCAGGGGATCGGGAACGTCCCAACGCACCCGGCCGCTCACATGCAGTTGCTCCTGGCGCTGCAGGGAGGCTTTGGCATGTTCCAGGTCGGCCAGCACGGTCCGCAGCCGGCGCTGGATGGCGTGGGGGGGCTGATCGCAAAGGGCCTCGAAGGCGTCGATGGGGTTGAGCCCGGCTTCGCTGGCCAGTTCGCCGGTGAGCAACAGCAGCAGCTGGCCCAGTTGCAGGGTGAGGCTGCCGCTCAGCAGGGCCGGCTCGTGGCGGGCCAGGCTGTCGAGGGCAAGTAGCAATTCCTGCTGCAGCATCCATTCACGGCCGTCTTCGCCGCTGAAGCGACGGATCATGGCGGCGATGCTGGCGCTGCCCTGGGGCTCGCTGATGCGCGAATCGCTGGTGTAATTGCGTCCTACCACCACCTGCTTCTGGCGCACCAGCAGGTCGGTGAGGGCATCTTCCAGCTGGGGATGGACCAGGTCCAGGGCGCCAGCCACCCGCCGCACCACGTTCCAGTCGGCTTCGGCCAGGGCGCGGCGGTAGACCTCCTCCAACAGGTCATGCAGGCGCACTGGTTGGCTGCCGGCCGGTCCCTGCAGCCGGGAGTCGGGCCCTAGGCGCCGCACCAGTTGCTCCAGCACCTCGCCCTGCTCTTCCAGGGAGGAGCTGCGCCAGAGCCGATCGGCGAGTTCGCCAATGCTGATGTCCTCGCGTTCGAGTTCTTGCTCCTCCTTGGCGCTAAGGGGGGTCTGGCTGGTGCCAGCCCGCAACGGGGTGGGTATGGGTGCAGGCGGCAGAAGCACGGCCCCCGGCGCTTGGTCGGGCAGCTCCACCCAGCTGCCTTGGTCGATGAGTTCTGCCAGCGGGGCCAGCTGCACGGGCACGCCGTCCAGCTGGCCTGCCTGCAACTGCTGCCCCAGCCTTAGGAAGGCATCTGGGTTGGCCTGGAAGGCACCCTCGGCGATCGGCAGCAGCAGCAGCGGCGAGCCGCTTCCGCGCCAGTGGCGCTGCAACAGGCGCAGTTCGGCGGTCACGGCGTCCACGAGCTGCTCAGGATCGTCTGCCAGGTAAAAGGTGTCTTCCTCCAGCACGGCTGGGAAAAATGCAAAACAGCTGGTTCCCTGCCGGTAAAGGCGAGCCGTAGCCATGGTTTCCATCCGCACGGGTGGATGGCCGCTGAGGCCGAGGGCGGGGTTTGCACCTACCTGGGCCATCCGCATCGCCAGCTCCTGGGAGCCGCCGATGCGGATCGCCGGATTGGTACTGCTGGGGCCTGTGGTGCAGCTGGGGCCATGGGCCAGGGGCAGTCCAGCCGCCTCCAGGCTGGCTGCGATAGCCGCGTTAGCTGGCACCAGCGCCACCAGCACCCGGTCGGCGCCAAGAGTGCTGGGCCGGCGTCGCCCGGTTGGATCGAGATCTTCTGGACTTATTAATCCGGCAAGCAACAGGTCTGAGAGCCAGGTGAGGCTTTGGGTCCACAGCAAGGGCACGTTGGGGTTTGCCAGCCGGCGCTGGCTGCCGGGCTGGTGTCGTTCGGCTGCTATGGCTGCTTCGGGAACCAGGTAGAGCTCGGGGAGCAGGGCGCCCTCCGCTTGCTCCAGGCTCACTTCATGGAGGCGCTGGCGCCATTGGCGGGCCTCCTCCCAGCGCTCTTCGCAGCAGGCCGTGATTAGTTCATAAGCCCAAAACAGGGGCCATTCGCATTCAATGTGCTCAAACTCCGCCAGCTCCTCCCGTTCGTAGTGCAGGCGTGTGTGGTCTTCGACCACGGTTTGGTGGCCATCGCGGCGGAAGCGTTTATATCCGTAGGCCCCACCCAGCTCGGCGCGAATCTTGGCGCGGGTGCGCCGCCTCAGCTCTGGGTCGTCCACGGCCCAGGCGGGATAGCCGATCACCGCTAGGCAGGCGCTGTCAACCTCCTTGCTCGCTGATTCCCGCGGCAGCAGGGCGTCCAGAGCCCGACGCAGCCGCACGATGGCGTCGTGGGGGATCACCAGACAGCTGCGGCCATCACCGTGGGGTCCGTAGAGATCGAGTCCCTCCAGGGACTCCAGAGCGGCCTTGACCAGGCCAATCGAGCTGGCGTTGCGCTCTGGGAGGCCGTGGTTGCCTTTGTCGCCCCTTTCCCAAATGCCGTAGTCGGCTACGCGGTACGCACGGGCCACGTAGTACACCAGGTTTTGCACGAAGTCGCGCTCGTGGCTGCTTTGCACCACCACCAGGCCTGAGCGGGTCAGCTGGGCGAGTTGGAGCAGAAACAGCGCCGTGGCATCGAGCTGCAGATGCCCCCAGCCGTCATCGGCCACTACAGCAGCGCCGGTGGCCGTGTCGAACTTGGCGTGGATGGCATGCAGGCGATGCAGGCTGTGCTTGAAGCGCTCCACCTTCGGGGCCTGGCGCAGCATGGCGTTGAGCAGGCCGCGCATCAGTTGCAGCACCCTCGCTTCAAGCTCGTATACGCGGCGACTGGCCCCCCGCAGGCGGCGATGGGCCAGGGCAAGTCCCCAGACACATTGGATTGAATAAACGCAGTCGCGCACCCAGGCGTCTGCGTAGTTGCCGTGCACGGTATGGGCGGTACTGGCTGGCAGCAGTCCCGTAATCGGGTGTTGGCGGCTCAACACCACCCGATCAATTTGACAGTCCAGGTCTTGCAGCAGGACCCAGGCCTGAGCCGGATCCAAGGCGGCTGAAACGGCGGGTTCCGGCTGATGGGCCGGATTGTTCAGTGGCAGGGATTGCGCCATGGATGTCCCTATGCCAGTGGTAGGCCAGCCATATATTCTCCACCCCCACCTCACTCCTGATGGCATCAACAGCAACTGAACCACTGCGCACCAGGGTTCTGGGGGTGCCGGTGAGCGTGTGTCCAGATGTGTTTGCAGCGGCCTTGGCCCTGCGGCAGCGGAGTGGTGGGCAGATCGTCACCCTGAATGCTGAGATGACGATGGCCGCTAAGGCCGATCCAGCCCTGGGGGCTGCCATCGCCGCGGCATCCCTGGTGATTCCGGATGGTGCCGGCGTGGTTTGGGCCCTAGGCCGCCAGGGCTACCGGGTGCGGCGCAGTCCTGGGATTGAGCTGGCCCGTGATTTGCTCACTCACGCGGCTTCCCATGGCTGGAGGGTGGCTTTGGTGGGGGCCTCACCGCAGGTGATGGAGCAGCTCACCGCGCGCTTGCGCCAGGAGCTTCCCGGACTAAAGCTGGTGCTCCATGCCCATGGCTACCAACCGGCTGAAGCCTGGCCAGGCTTGGAGCAGCTGCTGCTGGCGGCTCGGCCTGACCTGGTGCTGGCCGCCCTAGGCGTACCCCGCCAGGAAACCTGGATTCAGCAGCTGCCTGGGCGCAGTGGCGGCCTCTGGATGGGCGTGGGCGGCAGCTTTGACGTTTGGGCTGGGGTCAAAAAAAGAGCCCCCGCTTGGATGGGAGCCCTGCAGATCGAATGGTTGTACCGGCTGATTCAGGAGCCAAGTCGCTGGCGCCGCATGCTCTCTCTACCCAAATTTGCCTGGGAGGTGCTCAGGCAGGGCTGAGGCCGGATTCAGCGAAAGCCGACGGAGGCCTGCCACACGAAGGCAAGCAGCAGAAAGAACAGGGGAATGATCGGCAGGATGTCGACCAGTGGTCCGAAGGCTTGGTAGGCCTCGGGGAGTTGGGCCAGGGTTTGCAGGGCGTAGGTAGCCATCCCGGAATTCACTGAGCTAGGGGCGGACGCTACCACGTGTGGGCGGCTGGGGAGTCCGGTTCCCAGGGAGCGAAATCCTCTGCAAAACAGCCGTCCCGGATGGCCTGCCCCATGGCGGTGGAGAAGCGCACCAACTGGGTGATGTTGTGCAAACTCAACAGAATCTTGCCCAGCAGCTCCTCGCTCTTGATTAGGTGGTGCAGGTAGGCCCTGCTGTGCTGGCGGCAGGCTGGGCATGGGCAGCTGGCATCCATGGGGGTGTGGTCGTGGCGGAAACGGGAGTTCTTGAGGTTCCAGCGTTCGCCACCCACCAAGGCCGCGCCATGGCGGCCGAGGCGGGTGGGAATCACGCAATCAAACAGGTCGAAGCCGTTGGCCACGGCGATGGCCATTTCCCGCAGTGTGCCTATGCCCATTAGGTAGTGGGGTACGGCATCAGGCATCAGCGGCCCCAGCTGGCGCACGATCCGATGCATTTCCTCGGTGGGCTCGCCCACACTCACGCCGCCCACGGCTATCCCGGGCAGGCCCATGGAGGCCACCACCTGGGCCGACTCCTGGCGCAGGTGGGGGAAGCAGCCCCCTTGGACGATGCCAAACAGGGCCTGGTCGGCCTTGGTGTGGCTGGTGATGCAGCGCTCCAGCCAGCTGTGGGTGCGCCGGCAGGCGGCGGCTACGTCTGCCTCACTGGCGGGATAGGGGGGGCACTGGTCGAAGGCCATGGCCACATCGGCCCCCAAGGCCATCTGGATCGCCATCGAGCGCTCGGGGGTGAGTTCGATGCGGGCGCCGTCGCGCGGTGAGCGGAACACCACGCCGTGGTCGTCGATGGTGTTGATGTCGCCGAGGCTGAAAACCTGGAAGCCGCCGGAATCGGTGAGCATCGGCCCGTCCCAACCCATGAAGCGGTGCAGGCCACCGGCATCCGCCACGATCTGCTCGCCCGGCTGCAGGTGTAGGTGATAGGTGTTGGAGAGCACCATCTGGGCGCCGGTGTCCCGCAGTTGGGACGCCGTCACCCCTTTCACCGTGGCCAGGGTGCCCACGGGCATGAACCGCGGTGTGGTGACATCGCCATGGGGGGTGTGAAAGCAGCCGCAGCGGGCCCGGGTGCGGCTGCACTGGGCCGTGATGTCGAAGGAGAAAGCTGGTGGGAAGCTGATTGCGCCGAACAGGTGCTGTTCCGACGCTAGGTGTCGCTTGCTAGAGCCCGTGCCGAAGTCTTTTTCTGGGGCGATTCCCGGCTGGTTGGGCGATCTGGCCGGTGCCTGGGTGTTTTATTCGGTGCTGCCCGCCTGGCCAGGAGTGCCGCCGCGCTTTGAGCGCATTGCCCGCTTCGCACCCCTGATCGGCCTGGTGCTGGGCGGGCTGCAGGGCCTTTTCTGGTGGCTTGCCGCTGGCTGGTTGCCCCTTGGAGCCCAGGTGGCCTTGGTGCTAGCGCTCGGGTTGGTACTCACCGGTGGCTTGCACGTTGATGGCGCAATGGATACGGCCGATGGCTTGGGCGCCGGCCCTAGGGCCTTGGAGGCGATGGCAGATAGCCGGGTGGGCGCATCGGGGGTGCAGGCCCTGGTGGTGGTGCTGCTGCTCAAGGCAGCAGCCCTGCTTTGTCTAGGGGCCGCTGCCCCGCTGGCCATGCTCTGGGCAGCTTTCTGGGGCCGGGTGTCACCCCTTTTGGCCATGCAGTGGTTTCCATATTTGAGGCAGCAGGGCAGTGCTGCTTTTCACCGGCAGCACTGGCGGGGTCTGGCCGCGGAACTGGTGCCGGCCCTGCTGGTGTTCGCCCTGGCCCTGGGGCTAGCGGCCTGGACCCGCTGGCCCTGGCCCCAGGGGGTGGGTTTGCTGCCAGCGGTTCTCGTGCCCCTATGGCTCGGCCGCCGTCTCGGCGGCCACAGCGGCGATAGCTACGGAGCCTGTGTCGAATGGACAGAAGCTCTGGCCCTGCTGCTCATGGCCCTGCTGCTGGGCTTGGGGCCGCGGCTGGCAGCCTGAGGCAAAAGGCGTTGCCCCGCTCGGGCAGTTGCTGGGCAACGGCTGCCGGCGGCAACACCAGGTTGAGCTCGCCACCGAGGCTGCGGGCCAGATCCCTGGCCAGGGCCAGTCCCAGCCCCGTCCCCGGCCGCCCCTGCCCCTGCCGCCCCCGGAAACCCTGCTCAAAGATGGCCTGGCGCTCGTTTTCGGCGATCGGCTCGCCGCCATCCCACACCGTCAGTTGCCAGTCCCCTGACGCCAGGGCTTGGCAGTCCAGGCCGATGGCCGTGCCGCTGGGGCTGTACAGGAAGGCGTTGTTCAGCAGGTTGGCCAAAATTTCAGCCACGGCACCACTGTCCCCGTGCCAGTTGGGCAAGCAGGATGGCGGATGCCAGGGGCGGCCCTGCAGAGAGGCCGTGGCAGCAGCCCGCTGCACCAAGGGCTGAAGCCAGTCGAGCAGGGGTTGGCCCTCGGGCCCCACCAGCCCGGGGGGAAGTAGCAGGGGTGGCGCCGCCTCGCCGCTTACGGCGGCTTGTTCGTGGCGGCCCAGCTGGCTGAGGGCATCCACGTAGCGGTTGAGCTGGCGCTCTTCCGCCAGCAAGCCTTCCACCAGCGGTCGGTTCTGCTGGTCCTGTTCGAGGCGCCGCAGCAGTAGTTGGCCGAAGGTGCGCAGCGCGGCGAGAGGGTTGCGCAGCTGGTGCAACAGCAGGCTCATTTCGGCTTGCTGTTGCTCGAGGGTCTGCTGCAACTGCTGTTGTTCCAGATCAAGGCAGAGCGCTTCGGTAAGACACAGGGCGACGGCCTGGAGCCGCTGCCCCAGGCTGTCTGGCCAGGGCACCACGCTGGTTTCCACCTGGATCGCGCCCAGCAGCACCCTTTGGTGGCGCAGCGGCAGCCAGCGCCGCTCCTCCGCTGGCAGGCTCAGCGGACTGCCGGCTTCGACCGCAGGCAGGGCTCGGCCATCACTCGGCCATTGACCGATTGGTACCAGGATGGGGGCGTTGGCTTCACCGGGCTGGGTGACGTAAACCACCAGGGAGCTGAGGTCGCTGCGATCAGCGAACTGGGCTAGCTGGAAGCGCAGTAGGGCGAGAAAGCGGTTGGAGACTTGCATCTGCTGCCCTCAGCCCTGGCCCTCTTCCAATAAGTTTGGATAAGGCGTGGGAAAACCAGAAAAAAGTCTTAAGATGAGCGGTATCGACCAATACGGCGCGGTCCGCAAGCGGGCAGCGGCTCGTCGTCGTGACGCCCTCACCCTTTGTTGCCCATTTAGGCAATTCAGGCTACAGCAGTAACAGATCCAACTTTCGCCGATCTTGCTTCCTGTTGTTCTGCACCCCGAATGGGCGGGGTGTGGCGTCGCTGACCCCTGGGCCTGCTGACTCTCTCGGACAACAGAACGTTTGGGCGTCGCCCTGCTCTCCAAATTTTGGGGGGTGCGGGTGGGCTGAGTCACGGACGCTGCGCATGTCTTGCGCTCCCACTGTCCGTTCCCCCTCCGGTTTCTTTTCCTTCTCCTAATTCCTCCTTCTCGGGAGCAGTTCAATGTCCAAAAAGCGCAAGCGGATTAGCCGTCGCCGGCTCGCGGGCCAGCGGGTGCTGGCGCATGTCCCCACCTTTAATCTCGAGACCGGCTCCCACAAGCCGGTCACGGCAGCACGCCGCTTCATTGCTGAGGAGCTATTGGTGCCCCCAGCAATTCTGAACGTGCGCCGCAACGAGCACACCACTGATCGCTTCTTCTGGGGCGAAAAGGGCCTGTTCAGCGCCCAATACGCCGAGGAAAACCATTTCCTGTTTCCCTCACTGCGCACGATCGTCGACCGCATCGGTGAGGAGGTGCTTTTCGAAGGCATCGAAGCCCTCGCCGCCGACGACTGGGAAGAAATGGAGGAGTACGAATACGCCTTCGTCTGAGCTTGGCTTTGCCCTGGCGGAACTCATCTGGGCCGCTGGTTGTTCAGCATGACCACTTGCTGGCCAAGTAGCTCCGCAGGGCAGGAAACAGGCAGCTGTCAATGGTGTGGCCGCCTGTAAAGCCAACCAGTTCGGTGTCGATGCCACCGAGTTGCAACTGCTCTTTTATGGCCTCACTGGCTCCGTAGGGCACCACAGGATCCTGTTCGCCATGGGTGAGCAGGATTTTTGGCAGGGATGCTGCGGTTGGTTGCCAGCCGGGATGGGGGTAGCCGCTGCAGCCGATCAGGCCGGCCAGGGGTAGGCCGCTGCCGGCTGTGGCCACATCAAGGGCCATTGCGGCGCCTTGGGAGAAGCCCAGCAGAGCCGTTTGCTGCAGGGGCACCTCTACAGCTAGGGCGAGGAGCCGCTCTAGCAGCTGGGTTCGAGCGGCAGGTAGCTGGGGCCAATTTGGCTGTTGCAGGTCGTACCACTGGCGGCCGCTACCGCTTGGATGCGGCAGTGGTGCCCGCAGGGCCACCACGCTCACCGCTGGCCCCACCAGCACCTCGGCCAGGTCGAGCAGATCGTCGGCATCCGCTCCCCAGCCGTGCAGCAGCACAAGGCGCCGGTCACACCGATCCGGGCCACTGCGGATCAGTTGGTCGTTGGGCTGGCTGGTTTGGCTACTCATGGCGGGGGATCGATTGCTGCGTAGGTTGGCCTTCATACCTGCACTTAAGGCAGCCATGGCCCCCACGGCCCTTCTAAGCGTCTCCAATAAGGAGGGCCTGGTGCCCTTGGCCGAGGGGCTGCTGGAGGCTGGCTATCAGTTGATTTCAAGTGGCGGCACCGCTGCGGCCCTCAAGGCGGCCGGGCTTGAGGTCACCAAGGTGGCGGAGCACACCGGGGCCCCTGAGATCCTGGGTGGCAGGGTCAAGACCCTGCACCCACGCATCCATGGCGGCATCCTGGCCCGCCGCTGCGAGCCCAGCCACCAGGCTGATCTGGAGGCCCAGGGCATTGCCCCGATCGACGTGGTGGTGGTCAACCTCTACCCATTTCGAGAAACCGTTGCCAACCCCGAGGTGGCATTCGATACCGCCATCGAGAACATCGATATCGGTGGACCGGCAATGGTGCGGGCAGCGGCCAAAAATCACGCCGATGTGGTGGTGCTGACCAGCCCCAGCCAATACGGACCCTTTCTTGAGTGCCTGCGCACCGGAGCCATCAGCGCTGCCCTGCGGCGCCAGCTGGCGCTGGAAGCTTTTCAGCACACCGCCAGCTACGACACGGCGATCAGCAGCTGGCTTGCGGGCCAGCTGGCCGGCGCAGCCGAGCTCCCCTCAGCGGTGGCGGCGCCCCTGCGACTCGAACTGCCCGCCCGCCAGAGCCTGCGCTACGGCGAAAACCCCCACCAACAGGCCACCTGGCACAGCGAGCCCGCTGCCGGCTGGGGCGCCGCGGTGCAACTGCAGGGCAAGGAGCTCAGCTACAACAACTTGATCGATCTGGATGCGGCTCTAGCCACCGTGCGGGAGTTTGGCTACGGCCCCGGGGCCCAGCCCGCGGCGGTTGTGGTCAAGCACACCAACCCCTGCGGCGTAGCAATCGGCCACAACGGCGCCGCTGCCCTCAGCCGGGCCCTTGACGCCGATCGGCTCTCAGCCTTCGGAGGCATTGTGGCTATCAACTGTGTGGTCGATCTAGCCACCGCCGAATTGCTGACCAGCCTGTTTCTTGAATGTGTAGTGGCGCCTGGCTTTGATGGACCGGCATCGGAGCGGCTGGCCACGAAAGCCAATCTGCGCCTGCTGGAATTGAATCCTGCGGCGATCGCTCTGGCGTCCAGGCGCCAGCTGCGCACCCTGCTGGGCGGGGTACTGGTACAGGAGCTAGACGATCAACCGGTTGATGGCGCGGCCTGGCAGGTGGTGAGCGAACGCCAGCCCACAGCCCAAGAGCTCGACGACCTCGGTTTTGCCTGGAAGCTGGCCCGCCACGTGCGCTCCAATGCCATCACCGTGGCCAAGGGTGGTCAGAGCCTGGGCATTGGCGCCGGCCAGATGAATCGGGTTGGCTCGGCCAGGCTGGCCTTGGAAGCGGCCGGGGATCGGGCCAGGGGCGCGGTGCTTGCTAGCGATGGCTTCTTCCCCTTCGATGACACCGTGCGGCTGGCCGCTGGTCAGGGCATCACTGCTGTGATTCAGCCTGGCGGCAGCGTGCGCGATGCCGATTCGATCACTGCCTGCAATGCCATTGGCTTGGCGATGGTGGTAACCGGTCGCCGTCATTTTCTTCATTAACGCCCTTGCTGGGGCGCAGTGAGTTGTAGTTTCGCTCCATAAGTCCTGTTCTGCTGGGCACTTGCCGCAGCCATCCCTTGGCCCCCTCTGACGCCATGCCCGAAGCCCTCGCCTACAACCTCAACTTCCTCCATCCCCTGTTGATGCTGGGTCTGCTGGCCCTCTCCAGCTACGGGATGCTGCTTGGCATCAAGGCCAAGAAAACCCGCACCGCAGATGCTGAGACCCGCAAGCAGCTGATCAAGGGGCAGTTTGCCAAGCGCCATTTCCAGATCGGCGGCCTGATCCTGGCGATCACCGTGCTGGGTACCTTCGGCGGTATGGCCGTTACCTACCTCAATAACGGCAAATTATTTGTGGGCCCCCACCTGCTTGTGGGCATTGGCATGACCTGCTTGATCGCCCTGGCGGTGTCGCTTACCTCCCTGATGCAGCAGGGCAATCTGATCGCCCGCAAGGTCCATGTGGGCCTCAACATGGCAATGATGACCCTGTTTCTGTGGCAGGCGGTGAGTGGCTTTCAGATCCTCAACAAAATCTGGGAAAACCGCCCGGCCTGAGTGCTGGCTTCGGTTCTAGGTCTCAAGTAAGAAAGACAGCCCAGTTGATTTAGAACTGGGCGCTTCGCCGGGGTGGGCACTCCAGATCGTGGCTGCCGTGGAAATCTTCCTGCACCTTCCAGGTGAGCCGGCGAGAGATCTGCCTCACGATCTGACGGAGCAGGTGGTCGCCGCTCGACTGCACCAGCCCATCAGGCAGCAGGGTGATCACCCTGGGTAGGCGTACCCAGACGCTCAGGTCGAGCTCCCAGCGCACCAAAGTTTGGGGCCTGGGATCGTTGGAAGCTACGGCAGCATCATTGGCTTGGTCGAGTTGCAGCGAGGCGTTGAACTCGACGTCGTAAAGCCCTTCAAGCTTGGGATCGCCGCCGGGGTGGGGCACGGTCAAAATTCGGTACAGCCCCTGGTTTTGGGGCAGCAATTCCAGGCCGATGGTGGGCTCCACTTCGAAGCCGAAGTTGCCAAAGGTGCCCAAAGTCAGCGCGTAGCCCCGCTTGCCCAGGGGTTCCACAGTCATCGGGGTAGCGCAACGGCGAAACCACCCCTCGTGGTGATCGAGGTATTCGGAGACAACGGGCGCGCTGGCCCGCATTTCCATCACGTCGGCAAAGGCACTGGCATAGCGCCGCACCCTCGGATCATCGCTGTGGCGCAGCAACAGACCGGAGCCCAGCTCTCCCTTGGACGACGCTTGGGCTGGTGCGGTTGACAACGACAAAGGCAACAACGGCAACTCCTGGCGTTTGACCAGCCCTGGCAGCAGGATGCCGGACTTGTTCAAGACGTTCTTTAATCAATGTAAAGCCCATGGTGGGCCTAAGTGCCGCCCGCTGTGACACCCGGACACCTTGGTTCTGCTCAGGCTTCGCAGAGTTCGATCAGCCGCTCGATCACGTCTTCCACCACCCGGTCGGGAGTGGAAGCCCCGGAGGTTATGCCCACTCGGATTGGCCCTTCAGGCAGGAAGGGCAGCTCGATTTCGAGCTCGCCCCCTAGGGGCATGTGCTCGATGCGGTTGCCAGGGCCAATGCGCTCGGGGGTGTCAATGTGGAAGGAGCGGATGCCGCGGCTGACGGCGATCTCCTGCAGGTGGGTGGTATTGGACGAGTTGTAACCGCCGATCACCACCATCAGGTCGAGGGGCTCATCAACTAGGGCGAAAATGGCGTCTTGGCGCTCCTGGGTGGCGTCGCAAATGGTGTTGAAGGCCAGGAAGTGCTCATTGAGCTCAATGGGGCCGAAGCGCTGCAGCATGGTGCGCTCGAAGAGGCGGCCAATCTCTTCGGTTTCGCTCTTCAACATGGTGGTCTGGTTTGCGACGCCCACCCGGATCAGATCGCGGTCGGGATCAAAGCCAGGCGAGCAGGCTTTGGCAAAGCGGGCCATGAATGATTCCCGATCGCCATTGCCGAGGATGTACTCGCTCACCATTTGGGCTTCGGCCAAGTCGAGCACCACCAAGTAGGTGCCGGCGAAGCTGCTGGTGGCGAGGGTTTCCTCGTGCTTCACCTTGCCGTGGATGATCGAGGTGAAGGAGTGCTTTTTGTGCTTTTCCACCGTGTTCCACACCTTGGAGACCCAGGGGCAGGTCGTATCAACGATGTGGCAGCCCCGCTCGCTTAGCAGCTGCATCTCCTGAACGGTGGCGCCGAATGCAGGCAGTATCACTACATCACCGCTGGCAACCTCCGAAAAATCTTTCATGCCGTCTTCCACGGAGATGAACAGCACGTTCATGTCGCGCAGGTGATCGTTGACCGAAGGGTTGTGGATGATTTCGTTGGTGATCCAGATCCGTTCAGTGGGGTAGTGGCGCCGAGTTTCGTAGGCCATCGCCACTGCCCGCTCTACGCCCCAGCAGAAACCAAAAGCTTCAGCCAGCCGCACGGTGAGGCGGCCGCTCTCGAGCGAGTAGCCGCTTTCCCGCAGCTTGGCGATCAGATCGCTTTGGTAGGCCTGCTCCAGGCTGCCTGCCACCTCATTGCCCAAACCGAAGCCTCTGCGGTTGTAACGCTCCGAGTGGTGTAAGGAGCGTTTGAAGGCGCGGGTATCCACAGCGTCGAGGTCTCGGTGAATCAACTCTATGGGCCCTTTAGGTCAGAGCTGCGGCTCCCAGGGTCATCTGGTGGAGGCCCTCAATTCCCTGCCAGCCCAGATAGACCCCCAGCACTAGGGCGAACACCCCCACCAGCCATTCGGCCCGATGCACAAGCCAGTCGTTGAGGCGGCTCAGGGGCTGGCGCAACCTGCCGCCGCTCAGCAGCCAGGCCAGTGGTGGCAGCAGCAGTAGCGAGGTGGTTATGGCCACAAATACGGCGCCCACCTCGAGATCCCCGCGCAGGGAGGTGTGGTTGGTGAGCAACATGCCCCCTTCCTTGGCGTAAAAAACCAGATTTTCCGGGCTGACCAAGGCACAGCCGGCCCCCAGCCCGAGCAGGGGAAACCAGTCGAGCTCGGGTAGCTGGCCCATCAGTTGCATCGCCCAGCTCTCTTCACCGATGGCTGCTGCAGGGGTTAGTTGGAACAGCCCCAAGGCCACCAAGGCTCCGGCACCGATCAGGTCCATCAGCACTTGGCCGCGGCTGCCCAGCTGCATGGCCCAACTGAAGCGACTGCCTACCAGCACCACCGCTGCCAGCGCGCCACCGTTGGCGAGTATCCAGCCCCCCAGGTAGGTGGAGCAGCGTCGCAGCGGGTTGGGGCCCAGCAGCAGCAGGGCCACCAGAGCGATGTTGAGTGGGCTGAAGGAAATGCCCAGGCCCAGGGCGATGGTCTGGGTGAGCCAGTGGAACGGGAGCATCGCGGGATTGTGGCGCTTAGCCAGCCCCAAGGGCGGGACCGTGGGTTTCCACAGCCGCAATTCCATGCCAGTTCACCTCGCTGGCGCTGAAGCTGTAGCGGCAGGGCAGTACCTCCACGCCCGCTGCCAGGGCCTGGCGAAACAGTTCGCCATAGCGCGGGTCGGCCGCGTCGCCCGGGGCAAAGCGGCTCACATCGCCGCGACTAAGGCAGGGCACCAGTACGGACCGGCTCTCTGGCAGCAGGGCCATCAGCTCCACCAGGTGTTTTTGGCCCCGTTCAGTAACGGTGTCTGGGAAAAGGGCCAGCTCCCCTTCGCTCCAGGTGGTGTTTTTCACCTCCAGGTAGATCGGCCTGGGATCGGCGGCGTTTTCCGCTGGGGTGAGCAGCAGGTCGATGCGGCTGCGGCGCCCTTCGCCATAGGGCACCTCGGCACGGATGGCTGCGATCGGCCCCAGCCAGGGCTCCAGGCAACCGGCCTCAATCGTGGCCCGCACCAGATGGTTGGGGAGGGCCGTGTTGATGCCCACCCAGATGGGCGTGCCATCGGCGCCAGGCACTTGGGCCTGCTCCCAGGTCCAGGCAAGCTTGCGGCTGGGGGAAGGGGCGTGGCGCAAGCGCACCCTTCCGCCGGGGTGCAGCACTCCGGTCATCGGCCCGGTGTTGGCGCAGTGGGCCGTGACCAGCTCGCCGTTTTCTAGTTCGATATCGGCCAGGAAGCGCTTGTAGCGCTTCACCAAGGTGCCCTCTATCAGGGGGCCGAGGCTAAGCACGCAGGTGGCCATGGCGGGCGGGGTGGGATGGATTGGAGCAGGCCAGCCATACTGCCGCCAACTCCCGGGCCTTGGGTCCCACTTGATGGCAAAGTCCCTCAGGCGCATTGCCCTGGTTGTGGCAGTGGCCACTGCCCTCAGCAAGTTGGCCGGCTTGGTGCGGCAGCAGGCCATTGCAGCAGCCTTCGGCGTTGGCGCGGCTTACGACGCCTACAACTACGCCTACGTGCTGCCCGGCTTTCTGCTGATCCTGCTGGGCGGCATTAACGGACCTTTCCACAGCGCCATGGTGAGCGTGCTGGCCCGCCGGCCCCGCCAAGAGGGCGCCTACGTGCTGGCAGCAATCAACACCCTGGTGGGGGCGGGGTTGATCGGGGTGACGGTGTTGCTGCTGGTGTTCGCTGGCCCCCTGATCACCCTGGTGGGCCCGGGCCTGGATGCCACCCGCCACGACATCGCTGTACTGCAGCTGCGTTGGATGGCGCCGATGGCCCTATTTGCCGGGCTGATCGGCCTCGGCTTTGGAGCCCTTAATGCTGCTGATGAATTTTGGTTGCCCTCGGTGAGCCCCTTGCTCTCGAGCGTGGCCGTGATCGCTGGTATCGCTGTGCTGTGGTGGCAGCTCGGTGCAGCGATCACCCTGCCCACCACGGCGGTGCTTGGCGGCGTGGTGCTGGCCGGCTCCACAACTTTGGGGGCGGTGCTGCAGTGGCTGATCCAGCTGCCAGCCCTGGCCCGGCAAGGGCTGCAACGCTTTCAGCTGGTGTGGGACTGGAGGGACCCCGGTGTGCGCGAGGTGCTGCAGGTGATGGGGCCTGCCACCCTCTCCTCGGGGATGCTGCAGATCAACGTGTTTGTGTCCCTGTTTTTCGCTTCGGGCATCCCGGCGGCCGCGGCGGGTCTCGGCTACGCCAACCTGCTCGTGCAAACGCCCCTAGGGTTGCTCTCCAATGCCCTGCTGGTGCCCCTACTGCCGGTTTATGCCCGGCTGACGGCCACGGACGATCGACCTGAGCTGGTCGGTCGTATCCGCCAGGGGCTGATGCTCTCCAACGCCAGCATGCTGCCCCTGGGGGCGTTGATGGTGGCGCTGGCTTTGCCGATCGTGGCTTTGATCTATGAGCGGGGAGCTTTCAATGCCGGTGCTGCGGAGTTGGTTGGCAACCTGCTGATGGCCTACGGCATCGGCATGCCCGCCTATCTGGCTCGCGACGTGCTGGTGAGGGTGTTCTATGCCCTCGGCGATGGGGTTACCCCGTTCCGCTGGTCGATGGCGGGGATTGGGCTGAATGCTCTCTTCTGCTGGGCTTTCGTGGGCGGACCGGTGCCCGGCGCTACCCAGCTGCTGCCTGGCCTCTATTGCGGCGCCGCCGGCCTGGTGCTGGCCACCGTGGCGGTGAATCTGATCACCTGTGTGGGTTTGCTGCTGGCGCTGCAGACCAAGCTCGGCGGGCTGCCATTGCGGCTGTGGCTGCGCGACACGATGCTGTTGTTCGGTGCTGCCGTACTGGCCGGACTAGCGGCCTGGGGCGTGTCAGTAACTGTGGCCTGGCCCACTGGTCTTTGGGGCCGGCTGCTGGAGTGCAGCTTTGCCGGCGGAGTGGGTGTGCTGATCTATGGCGTGGTGGCCAGCCTTGCCCAGGCGCCAGAGGTCAAGGATCTGACGGACCAGTTGCGGGATCGCTTGCCTCGAATTGGCGCCAGTCGCTAAGGGTCGAGGCGAACGTCCCGTTCAGCTCGCACCTGAACTGGAATCTCCAGGTGGGAGCGACCCAGCATCCGGGGGCCGTCCACCGAAAAGATGCGTGCCTCAATGCCAAATTCCTTGAAGGCCGTCTCTAGCTCCTGAATCAGGGCTTTTTCAACCTGGGCCTCGGCGTCCACCACCTTGCCAATTAGGCGTCCGCCCAGGCGACCCAGGCGTTGACGCACCACATCGCGGGCGTTGGTTACCTCAATGACCAGCACAGCCCGTCGCCAGTTCCCGCAACCTTATCGGCAAAACTGCTCCAGCACCTCTTCGAGATCCCGCAGCTGGCCGGCGGGCACCAGCCGAGCCAGGGGCAGCCGGGTGGAACCGGCGCCGATCGGCACCTGCACCGCCTCAAGGGCCTGGCGTGCGCACACCTCCGCCCCCTGGTCCAGTCGGGCGGAACATTCGATCGCCAGGGTCTGGGCCAGGCCGGCGTCGCCGAGGTAGAGGTGCCAACTGGCAACTTGCACATAAAGGCGATCTGCCAGGACCAGTTCCAGTTCTTTGAGGTCTGTGGCGGAGAGGGTCATGGCCGGGGGGTTGGACGCAGAACCACTACAGCGCCAGCGTGAGCCAGCAACACCACCAACCAACCCAGGCTGAGCCAGTTGAGGTGGGCCCAGGGGTGACGCATTTCCTGTACCAACCAGAGGCCACTGTTCAGGGCGGCGAATAGGGCGGCGTGGAGCGTCAGGTTCACGATCCGTTCGAAGTGCCTGTAGGTGGGGTCTTCGGGGTTGGCGGGGCCGTACCAGCGGATGGGCATTGATGGGGAGGCGAGGACGGGGTGTTTGACGGATGGGCCCTCCGTGCGGTGAGAATGGACCCATGCGCTTGTAGCTCAGCGGATTAGAGCATCTGACTACGGATCAGAGGGTCGGGAGTTCGAATCTCTCCAGGCGCGCTTCTTTCAAAACCGCCTTAGGGCGGTTTTTTTGTGGGTTGGCTTCGACGTTGAGGTATCCGATGCCCGGCTCCGGTCTTTACGATCATCAAACGATTCAACCCTTAACCATGACCAACCCCGGCGGTGCTGCTCTCAACCAGTCCCTAGCTGCCGGAGACCCCGCCATCGCCGGGCTGATTGAAAAGGAGCTGCAGCGCCAGGAAACCCACCTGGAGCTGATTGCATCTGAGAACTTCGCCTCCCGAGCCGTGATGGAGGCCCAGGGCTCGGTGCTCACAAACAAATATGCCGAAGGCCTGCCATCCAAGCGCTACTACGGCGGCTGTGAGCATGTGGATGCGATCGAGGAGCTGGCGATTGAGCGGGCCAAGCAGTTGTTTGGTGCCGCCTGGGCCAACGTGCAGCCCCACAGCGGTGCCCAGGCCAACTTCGCGGTGTTCCTGGCCCTGCTGCAGCCCGGCGACACGATCCTGGGTATGGACCTCAGCCATGGCGGCCACCTCACCCATGGCTCGCCGGTGAACGTGAGCGGCAAGTGGTTCAAGGCCGTGCACTACGGCGTGGACCCCGACACCCAGCAGCTCAACTTCGACACCATCCGCCAGCTGGCCCTGGAGCACAAGCCCAAGCTGATCGTGTGCGGCTACTCCGCCTATCCCCGCACCATTGATTTCCAGGCCTTTCGCGCCATCGCCGATGAGGTGGGCGCCTACCTGCTGGCCGATATGGCCCACATCGCCGGCCTGGTGGCGGCGGGCGTGCACCCCAACCCCGTGCCCCATTGCGACGTGGTGACCACCACCACCCACAAGACCCTGAGGGGCCCCCGCGGCGGCCTCATCCTCTGCCGCGATGCCGAGTTCGGCAAGCAGTTCGACAAGGCCGTGTTCCCCGGCAGCCAGGGCGGGCCACTTGAGCACGTGATCGCCGCCAAGGCGGTGGCCTTTGGTGAGGCCCTACAGCCCTGCTTCCGCGTCTACAGCCAGCAGGTAGTTGCCAACGCCCAGGCCCTCGCCGAGCGCATCCAGGAGCGCGGCATCGCCGTGGTGAGCGGCGGCACCGACAATCACATCGTGCTGCTGGATCTGCGCGGCATCGGCATGACAGGCAAGGTGGCTGACCTGCTGGTGAGTGATGTGCACATCACCGCCAACAAGAACACGGTGCCCTTCGATCCCCAGTCGCCCTTCGTGACCAGCGGCCTGCGCCTGGGCACCGCTGCCTGCACCACCCGCGGTTTTGACGAAGCCGCCTTCCGCGAGGTGGCCGATGTGATTGCTGATCGCCTGCTCAATCCCGAAGACAGCGCCATTGAGCAGCGCTGCCGCGATCGGGTTGCGGCTCTCTGTGAGCGCTTCCCGCTTTACGCAGCAGCGCGTGAGCTTCAGCACGCTTGATCCACTTCAACGCCCGTAAGCTGGTTGCTAAAGGCCATTTTTCGGCTTGCTTCGGTCTGGTTCAGTGACCCTCGCCTACAGCCCCAACGCGGCCGCCTTGCTCACTTTTGCCGTTGCTGCTCTGTGCACGGCTTTGGTGGTGCCAGTGGTACGCCGGCTCGGCTTGCGTTGGGGATTGGTGGATGCTCCCGATTCCCGCAAGCAGCACACCTCTCCCATGGTGCGCCTTGGAGGGGTCGGCATTGTTATCGCCTTTAGTGCAGCCCTGGGTCTCACCTGGGCCTTGGGTGGGTTCGCCAACCTTCCCGCTGCTAAGGACCAGTTGATCTGGACCACCCTGGCTGGAGCTCTTTGCTTTTTCTTGATCGGGCTGGCAGATGATCTCTATGCCCTGCCGCCCCTGCCCCGTTTGGCCGGCCAGTTGGCCATTTCGATGGTTGCTTGGAACGAGGGTGTGCGCATCGGCAACATCGAGATCCCTATGGGCTGGTGGGGAGGCTCTGATCTGCTGCTGCCATTGCCAGATTGGCTCAGCCTGCTGGCAACGGTGATCTGGTTGGTGGGTATCACCAACGCCATCAACTGGCTTGATGGTCTCGATGGTCTGGCGGCGGGCGTGAGCGGTATCGCTGCAGTGGGTTTGTTGTCGGTGAGTTTCAGCCTGCATCAGCCTGCTGCTGGCCTGCTGGCCGCGGCGCTGGCCGGTAGCTGCCTCGGTTTCCTGCGCCACAACTTCAACCCTGCCCGCATCTTCATGGGCGACGGCGGCTCCTATTTTTTGGGCTTTGCTCTGGCGGCGATCAGCATTGTCGGCCCGGCCAAGGGGCTCACCAGCGTCAGCCTGCTGCTACCGCTGCTGATCCTGTCGCTGCCCTTGGCCGACATGTCCGCAGTGATCATGGGGCGCCTCAGCGAAGGCCACTCTCCCTTCTATCCCGATCGGCGCCACCTGCACCACCGGCTGCTGAGGACGGGACTGAGCCATCGCCGCACCGTGTTGCTCATTTATGCCTTCACCCAGTGGTTGGGCTCCCTGGCCCTGGTGCTGGTGAATGCTGAATTGCGCTTTCTCTGGCTGGCCCTGGCTACTGCGGTGCTGATCTGGGTGCTGGTTAGCACTCGCCGGGCCTTGCAGCAGCCTGCGGCCACCCGGGAGCTGTGAGGCTGTGAGCGCCGAGATTCTCTGCATCGGCACCGAGCTGCTGCTCGGCAACATCACCAATGGCAATGCCCGCTGGCTGGCGGAGCAGCTGGCGGCCCTGGGCATCGCCCACCAGCGCCAGAGCGTGGTTGGTGACAACCGCACGCGTCTGATGGCCGCGGTGCGGGAAGCGGCAGGTCGCTGCCGGGTGTTGATTACAACTGGCGGCCTCGGCCCGACCCCAGACGACCTCACCACAGAAGCTATCGCTGCTGCCTTTGACACGCCCCTGGTGGAGCACCCAGAGATCTGGACTGACATCCAGGCCCGCATCGGCGCGCGCGGCCGTTTCTGTTCCCCCAGTAACCGCAAGCAGGCATTTCTGCCCGAAGGGGCGGCGGTGTTGCCAAATCCCACCGGCACCGCTCCCGGCATGATCTGGACCCCGCCTGCGGCCCCGGGCATTCAGCCAGGTTTCACGGTGCTCACTTTCCCTGGCGTGCCAAGCGAAATGGAGGCGATGTGGTCGGGTACCGCAGATCCATGGCTGCGCTCAGCTGGTTTGGCTGAGGGGGTGTTCGCCAGTCGCATGTTGCGCTTTTGGGGCGTTTCCGAGTCGGCTCTGGCTGAGCAGATGGCCGATCTGCTGGCCCTAGACAACCCAACTGTGGCTCCCTACGCCGGCGCCGGTGAAGTGAAGCTGCGCCTCACGGCCAGGGCAGGCAGCGTTGCTGAAGCCCAGATCCTGCTGGCTCCGCTTGAGGCGCAGATCCGGGCCTGCTCTGGTAGGGCCTGCTTCGGCGTCGATGACGACAGCCTGGCCAGTGTGGTGCTTGAGCAGATGCGCCGCCGCGGTGAGACGCTGGCTGTAGCTGAGAGCTGCACTGGCGGGGGGCTCGGGGCGGCCCTAGCGGCGGTGCCCGGAGCCTCTGATGGCTTTGTTGGTGGGGTGATTGCCTATGCCAACTCGATTAAGCAGGCGTTGCTTGGGGTGCCGCCGGCGCTGCTTGAGAGGCAAGGCGCCGTGAGCGATCCGGTGGCTATCGCCATGGCTGAGGGCGCTCGCCGTGCAACTGGTGCCACCTGGGCAATTGCTGTGACCGGCATCGCCGGCCCGGGGGGTAGCAGCAGTGAGAAGCCGGTAGGACTTGTGTATATCGCCATTGCCGGCCCGGATGGTTGCAGCAGCGAGGCAGTGCGCTTTGGCGCCACGCGTGGCCGGGTCTGGATCCAGCGGTTGACGAGCGGTGAAGCGCTCAATCGTTTGCGCCTGCGGCTGGCCGACGCCCCCGGGGCGCAGCTTTAGGCTTAAGCCTCAGTCGAACGGACCTTTCGTGAGTGCCGGCACCCTCTACGACAAGGTCTGGGATCTGCATCGGGTGGCCCAGTTGCCTGGCGGCTCCACCCAGTTGTTTATCGGGTTGCACCTGATTCATGAGGTGACCAGCCCCCAGGCCTTTGCTGCCTTGAAAGATCTGGGCCTACCGGTGCGACTCCCCGAGCGCACCGTGGCCACGGTTGATCACATCGTGCCCACCACATCCCAGGCGCGCCCCTTTGCTGATCCCCTGGCTGAGGAGATGCTCGCCACCCTCGAGCGCAACTGCAGCGACTACGGCATCCCTTTGCATGGCCTCGGCAGCGGCCGCCAGGGAATCGTGCATGTGATTGCCCCCGAATTGGGCCTCACCCAGCCGGGTATGACCGTTGCCTGCGGCGACTCTCACACCTCCACCCACGGGGCGTTTGGGGCGATTGCCTTTGGCATTGGCACCAGCCAGGTGCGCGATGTGCTGGCCAGCCAGAGCCTGTCGATGGGCAAGCTCAAGGTGCGGAGGATTTGGGTTGAGGGTCAGCTGCAGCCCGGCGTCTATGCCAAAGACTTGGTTTTGCACATCATCCGGGTGTTGGGTGTCAAAGGTGGTGTGGGCTACGCCTACGAATTTGCCGGTCCAGCCATCGATGCTTTGACGATGGAGGAGCGCATGACCCTCTGCAACATGGCAATCGAGGGCGGTGCCCGCTGCGGCTATGTCAACCCCGACGCCGTCACCTTTGCCTACCTGCAAGGCCGGCCCTATGCCCCCAAGGCTCAAGCCTGGGAGCGGGCTGTGGCCTGGTGGCGTGGCCTGGCCAGTGGTGCAGACGCAGTTTTTGACGATGAGGTGCGCTTCGATGCTGCGGCCATTGCGCCGACAGTTACCTGGGGGATCACCCCCGGCCAGGGCATCGGCGTTGATGAAACGGTGCCAACCTTGGAGCAGACAGAGCCGGATGAGCGGCCCTTGGCCCAGGAGGCCTACCGCTACATGGATCTGCAGCCCGGCACTCCGATTGCAGGCACAGCGGTGGATGTTTGCTTCATTGGCAGCTGCACCAATGGGCGCCTGTCCGATTTGCAGGCGGCTGCGGCGGTGGCCAAAGGACGCCATGTAGCTCCGGGCATCAAGGCCTTTGTGGTGCCTGGCTCTGAACAGGTGGCGGCGGCTGCGGAAGCTGAAGGGCTTGACCAGGTGTTTAGGGAGGCTGGCTTTGAGTGGCGTGAGCCCGGCTGCTCGATGTGCCTGGCCATGAATCCAGATCGGCTTGAGGGCCGCCAGATCAGCGCTAGTTCAAGTAATCGCAACTTCAAGGGTCGCCAGGGCTCGGCTACCGGCCGCACCCTGCTGATGAGTCCGGCGATGGTGGCTGCGGCCGCAATTGCCGGCAAAGTGTGTGATGTGCGCCAGATGATTAACACCACGCCATGACCGCGGCCATGACCACCTCCAGCTTTCCCTTTGGCCCTATCTCGGCTGTGCGCGGGCGCGCCGTTGTCATCACCGGTGACGACATTGACACCGATCGAATCATTCCAGCCCGTTTTCTTAAATGTGTCACCTTTGACGGGCTTGGCGAGCAGGTGTTTGCCGATGATCGGGCCGAGCTCTCTGGGGAGCATCCCTTCGATCGAGCAGAGCTGCAGGGAGCCACTGTGCTGGTTGTGAATCGCAATTTTGGCTGTGGCTCAAGTCGTGAGCATGCACCCCAGGCGTTGATGCGCTGGGGTATCCGGGCGGTGGTGGGGGAAAGCTTTGCTGAGATCTTTTATGGCAACTGTCTGGCCTTGGGAATCCCCTGTTTCACCGCATCCCACGCCAGCGTGCTGAGTCTGCAAGAGTCGCTGATCGCCGATCCTGGCCAGGAGCTGAGCTTGTCGCTGGCTAAGGCCACCCTGGAAGCCTCACGGGGACAGCTTTGGCAGCTAGAACTCCAGTCCGGTCCCCAGCAGATGCTGGCTTCTGGGCAATGGGATGCCACCTCCCAGTTGCTGGCCAACGACGGCGAGCTGGCTCGCACCGCTGCATCGTTGCCTTACATCAACGGCTTCTAGGCTTGGGCACGAAGGGTGTGCCATTGCCGTTGAAGTTAAAGTCGTTGAGTTTGATGCGGATGCCGCCGATGCCGTCGTAGGGGCTGTAGTAGACCCCGAGCTCGTAGGAGCGGCGTTGCAGTTTTAATTCCACATAGGAATAGGAAACGTCGCCATAGAATTCGGAGCCATTATCAATGTTGAAGGTGGCACCAGCTTCCAGCACAATTGGACCATAGATCTGTTGGGCTGCTTGAAAACTAAGGGTGCGTAGATCTACCGTGCGATCAAAGCCAAAGGGGCTGGCTCCATTTAAAAAGGTGCCAGCGATTGAGGCGGAGAAGCGGGTGTAATCGAATACGGGTCGATCAAACTGTCCCAGCGTGAACGAAGGTCCGCCCCACAGGGTGAGGGTGTTCTGGTTTGCTCCATCGCTATAAGTGGCTGCATAGCCACTGGCTCCGAAGTTGATTCCCAGGCCTGGTACTACCGGCGCAGGTGCATAGCGCAAGCCCCGCTTGGGATCTTCGCTGGCATCAAGGGCAGAGCCCTGCCAGAGCTGCAGGGTGGTGCTTGCTGCCAGGTTGGCATAGCTACGCCATAAAGAATCAAGGGTGTTTGCTTCAAATAATGTTGCTTCGTAGGCTCCAGATTGGGCTGCCCAGTTGAGATTCACCGGTGCCAAGTAGGGAGCTTTTTGAGGGGCAGCCTGAGCCTTGGGCTGATTCAAGACCACGTTGCCAGCTAGATTGGCGCCATAGGAATAAACTACGGTTTGAAGTCCCAGGCTGCCATTGTAAATGCGCTCGCGATAGGATCCAAATAGATCAGCGTTTGCGCTTGTATGGCCGGGCAGGTTAAGTGGAGCCGTCAGGCGGCTGGTGCTGCGGGTGCCGGATCGGAAGTTGTCCGGGTTGAGGGTAGACAGGCTGGCTTCAGCATTTAATGAGAGCCAGCCCATGGGCAGGTTGAGTCCCGCCAGCAGGCCGAACATATCTGCGAGCTTGGCTGTCTGTTCGCTGGTGGGATTAGCCAGGCTTTGTCCAGGAAGCACATAGCTACTGGTACGGCCTTCGATGGCCCGCTGCACATTCAGCTGGGGCTGGAGTTGCAAGCTGCCCCGCTTGCCTATTTTTATTGGCTCCAGATTGTAGCCAATAAAGAAGCCATCGCGATCTTCTTTATCGGTATCCCAGGCAAAACGAGATTCTTCGGCGCCTATGGTTGTGTTTGTGATTGCCGGCAAAGAAACTTTGCCGTCCAGCAGAATCTGGCTGCTGCGGCTGTTGATGCGGGTCACGCCGCGCCCATCCATAACGGCCACCACCTTGCGGGCCAGGCTCCAAGAGGCGGCAGGAGTGAAGGGATCGTTGGTAAAAGCAATTTGTTCGGCAGTCCAGCGGTTGCCTCTGATTTGGATCTGGGCTCCTTGAAAGCGAATGCGGCTGATCGCGCCCGCTTTGTTTGCGGGCGGGCGGTAGCCCTGCCCATTGCTGTTGAGCGAGTCCGTGGTGTCAATAACGGCTCCCAGGTCGAGCTTCACGCTGGTGCTCCAGCTCTGCTGGAATGTCACGTTGCTCACCTTTGAGTCCACGTCTGGCAGCTGCTCAATCTCAGTAGCTTTAACGACAGGTTTCCCAGATCCCATCGAGATCGCCTGTGCCTGCGGGCCGCCCGCCTGGGGGGGGCCGAAAGCAACTGATTCCAGTGCCCTATTTAGAGATAGAGCTGGAGTGGAGAGCTCACTGCCAGGGCAGCCGGCTGGCGCTGGCATGGTGGGCAGGCTGATGCGACCTGGTGGCAACACCCGCACCAGCGTTCTATTGGCAGGATCTGCGCTGAGTGGCGGACAGGCAAACGCTGGTTGGCTGAAGTTAGACGGCAGACCGTTCGTTTTGGAGTTGGGATCTGGGGAGTTGACCTCTTTAGAATTGATTTCTTTAGAGTTGACCTCTTTAGAATTAACTCCTGGAGAATTGACGTCCCGGGCAAGGGTGTCCTGCTCGATAACGCCATAGACGTCGTCAAGTTCGCCGCTGTCTTCTAGTTCGCTATAGCGCAGACGGCTTGCTTGCAGGTATTGATCTCCTTTGATCAGGCGAATTTGCCCGCTGGCGTAGACACTGCGGCTGGCTTCTGCCAGTTCGACTCGATCTGCCAGCAGGCGCCAGCCATTGAAGCGGGCTTCTACGTTGCCGGTGGCAACAAACCGGCCCAGTTGCTGGTCGTAGCCTTGCTGATCGGCCTTGATTACAGCAAAGTTGGGAGCAGGAATAACTGAACTAGAGGCTTTGACTGCCCCAGGCTGGCTGGGAACATCACCTGCCAGAGCCTCTGGAGCGAATAGGACGGATAGGCAAGCAGCTGTTAATAGTTGGTGAGCGAGCCTTTTTAAAGGCGATTTCCCCAGAGGCACTCGGTGGGAATTGCCAGCCAAATCCATCAGCCCTTAATACCTTCTTGAGCCCGAAGTGTTGAAGGAAGTGTGTCTGAAATTGGCACGATTAAATCAGGCGCGGCAGGTCCTTTTGGGGATCATCCCACAAACAGAATCAGGATCTTGCTTGCCTAGTGCCAGCTGATCAATCTTCCAGGTCTTTACGGCTCGGGGTGCGGCTGGGGTCGCTGGCCAAAAAGCCGAACACAAAGATCCCGATAAAGAAGAAGACGACCGAATAAACCGAGATCTTGAGGGCGAGCATGGTTCGGCCTTGGGGAATGGCGAGCGGGTGACAGGGAGTGACAGGCGCGTTGAAGGGCCTAGTCGACCCCGCAGCTGCGGGATCATCCTATGGGACTCGGCTTGCCATCCAACGATGCCTGAGGCCTCAGGACTAGGGCAGACCCCACGGATTGAAACGATTCAGTCACGTTTGCGGCCAACCCATTCGCGCTGGGATCTCCAACCACTCTGGCGCTGCGTGCAGGTGGGAGGGCGGTTTGGACCAGCCCTTGACGATCCTTGGGGCCAGCAATGTCGTCCGGATTGGGCAGCGCGGGGGTTGGTGATCTGGCCGCGGGGTGGCCAGTGGCGGGAGCTACGGCTGCGGCTGGTTTGCCCGGCGAACTGGCTGCAGCTGCAGCAGCCGGAGCCAGTTGCCCAGGCCCGGCTGGTACTGCGCTGGTGGGCCGACCAGGTGGAGCTGCGGGTGGATGGTGCGCCGGTGCATGGCGGCGACCTGTTTGACACCGCTTGCCGCTGGTTGCTGCCCGAGCGCTGGTGGCAGGGGGAGGCCCTTGAGCTGGAGTTACGCCTGCGCAGCCCCTTGCACGACGACGGTGCCCTGATCGAGAGCCGTCTCGAGCTCGAGCCCCTGGATCCAGCCGATCCGGTGGATTTGTTGGCTGAAACCAAGGCTGAGCTTGCCCAGCTGCGCAGCGGCGAACCGCCGACAGGTCGGTTTCATGTGTTGGGCCATGCCCACCTCGATCTGGCCTGGCTCTGGCCGGTGGCCGACACCTGGCAAGCGGCCGAGCGCACCTTCACCTCTGCCCTTGACCTGATCGAGCGCTTCGAGGAGTTGCATTTCGGCCACTCCACACCGGCCCTATACGCCTGGCTGCAGCAACACCGGCCGGCCCTGTTCGCCCGCCTGCAGCGTGCGGTGGCAGCCGGTCGCTTTGAACCGATCAACGGCCCCTGGGTGGAGAGCGACTGCGTGCTGATCAGCAGCTCCTCACTGCTGCGCCAGTTTCAGCTGGGCCAGCAATTCAGCGCCGCTAGCTTCCCTGAGCTGGAGCACTATCTGGCCTGGTTGCCCGACAGCTTTGGTTTCGCCAGCGGCCTGCCGGCCGTGGCTCGCAGCACCGGCGTGCGTTGGTTTTGCACCCACAAAATGGCCTGGAACGCCACCAATCCCTTCCCCCACCGGCTGTTTCGCTGGCGCAGCCGCTGCGGTTCCGAGCTGCTGGCCCTGATCAACGCCCCGATCGGCACCGATGGCGATCCCGTGGCGATGGAGCGCTATCGCTTGGCTTGGCAAGGCGCGACCGGGGTTGATTCGGCCCTGTGGCTGCCCGGAGTGGGCGACCACGGTGGAGGCCCCAGCGCTGAAATGCTGGACCAGCTGCGGCTCTGGCAGCAGCAAGCTGAAGCTGCTCCCCAGCATCACGGCAGCTTGCGGGGTTATTTGGCTGACCTCGAGCCGCTGGCGCCCCGGCTGCCGGTGTGGCGCGACGAGCTTTACCTGGAGCTGCATCGCGGCTGCGCCACCTCGCGCCCTGATCAGAAGCGCCACAACCGCACACTTGAGCGGCTGCTGCGGGAGGCGGAGCTGGCCCAGGCCCTAGCCGGCGAGCCTGAAACGGTCGACTGGCGAACTCTGCTTTTTCAGCAGTTTCACGACATTTTGCCCGGCACCTCTATTCCAGAGGTGTTCGAGCAGGCCGAGCCCCAGTGGCGGGCAGCGCGTCGCAGCGCCTGCCTGCAACGGGATCGGGCTCTGCAGGCCTGGCTAGGAGCTGGTGAGGGTGAAGATGACGGTGTGGGCGTGGGTGTGGGTTGGTGGGTAGCCCAGCTCCAGCCCCTGCCTCCCCGGGCCCGCAGTCTGCGGGTGCCGTTGGGCTGCTGGAGTTGGGGCGGCGTGAAGCTGCAGTCCCAGCCGGCCCGGGGAGGCGGCCAGTGGCTGCAGCTGCCGCCCTTGGCGGGCGTGGCCGCCCTGCCCCTAGAGCGAACGGTCGCAGCGGCGGCCCCTCAGGCAGTTCAGGTTGAGGCGCCGGTGTGGCGAGAGGGCTGGCGCTGCGGCAACGGTTTGGTGAGTTTTGAGCTGGGGCCGCGGGGCCTCGAGCAGCTGTGGGATAGCCAGGATCAGCCCCAGTTGGCAGGCCCGCTGGCCTGGCGGCGTTTTGCCGATCGAGGTGAGTTTTGGGATGCCTGGGACATCGCCACGGGCTACCGGGACCATCCGCTGGCCTGGCAGTGGCAGGGCGAGCCGAGCTGGCTGGAGCAGGGCGAGCTGTGCACCAGTTTTGTGTGGCGGGGCCAGTGCGGGGCCAGTGCGGTGCGGCTTGAGGGGCGCTTACTTGCCAATAGCCCCTGGCTCGAGCTTGTGCTCAGCGTCGACTGGCGCCAGCGCCATGAGCTGCTGCGCCTGGAGATCCCCCTGGCCCAGCCGGCCCAGCGCTGGGCGGCAGATACCTCCGGTGGCGTGCTGGAACGGCCAGCCCAGCCGGTCACTGCCCGCGAGCAGGCCCGCTGGGAGCTGCCGGCGATCAGCTGGATCGCTTCTGTGGCTGCTGGCGGCGGCTTGGCGGTGCTGCTCGATGGGCCCCAGGGGGTGTCGGCTAGTCCGGAGCAGTTGGGTGTGTCGTTGCTGCGGGCGCCTACTTGGCCCGATCCTGGCGCCGATAACGGCCAGCAGCGCCTGCGGCTGGCCCTGGCGCCCTGCCCAGCAGGTTGGTGCCGGGATCAGGTGCCCAAGCAGGCGGTGGCCTTCAGGGAACCGCTATGGCTGCGGCCGGCGGCGGCCCAGGGCCGGCCTAAACGACATCAGGCCCTGCCTCCCCTGGGCGAGGGGCTGTTGCTACTGGGCTGCCGGCCGCTAGGGGAGTCGGGGGACGTGGTGCTCACCGTGCAGAACTGTTCCCCTTGCCGCCGTTACCTGGAGCTGGGAGAGAGCTGGCAGCTGCTGGAGCGACTCGATGGCCTGGATCAGCCTCTGATTTCCCGGGGAAAGCTCTCTGAAGATCCCTGGCTGCTGGCGCCGTGGAGCCTGGGCTTTTGGCGAGTGCGCCCTGATTGGGTCAGCGCTTAGGGCTCAGTCTTCGTGGTCGTCAAAGGGGTCGGTAAGGCCCTTGGACGGCGGCCCGAAGGCTTGATACACCCCAAATCCGGTGAGTGAAAGCAGCACCGCCAGCACGGCGAGGGCCACGGAAAGGGCCGGGGAGCTGGTGGTGGCGGTGGGGTCCATGGAGGCGGAAGGGGAATGCAGGTGACGGGTTGCGTCACAACTCTCGACGGACCGCCGCGGCGCGGTACGCGAGGCCCTTACAGTACTTAAAGCGAATCCATGCCCGAGAGGCTGCAGCAGACATGGCCCAACGCACCCGCCTCGGAGACATCCTGCGGCCACTCAATTCTGAGTACGGGAAGGTCGTTCCCGGCTGGGGCACCACTCCCGTGATGGGCATTTTTATGGTGCTCTTCTTGGTGTTTCTGCTGATCATCCTGCAGCTGTACAACAAGTCCCTGCTGCTCGAGGGCATCACGGTCAACTGGAACGGCCTCGGCTGATGAATGTGTTTGGCATTGGCTTGCCTGAGCTGGCGGTAATTGCCGCCATCGGGCTGCTGGTGTTCGGACCAAAGCGCCTGCCGGAGCTCGGTAAAACCCTGGGGCGCACCCTTAAGGGTTTTCAATCGGCCTCCTCTGAGTTCGAAAAGGAGCTGCGCACGGCGATCACCACCGCCGAACCTGTTGCGGCTGACCTACCAGTTGCAGTTTCTGCAACTGAGCTTGTTTCAGCTGATGCCTCCGGGGCTGATGCGCCAGAGCTGATTGAGCAGCCTTTCGATGGTCCCGCGGCCTGAGTTGTCGTTGCAGTTGGTGGTGGGCCTGGGTAACCCTGGAGCCAAGTACGCAGGTACTCGCCACAACGTCGGCTTTATGGCCCTTGAACGTCTAGCCGATTGCGCTGGTGGTGCCTTTTTTCGGCAGCAGCCCAAGCTTCAGGGCTTGTTGGCTGAGGTGGGTTCGGGGCCTTCCCGGCTGCGGCTGTTGATGCCCCAGACCTACATGAATGAAAGTGGTCGCTCGATCCGCGCAGCCCTTGACTGGTTTGGTTTAGAGCCCGCCCAGTTGCTGGTGGTGGTTGACGACATGGACCTGCCCCTCGGCAAGTTGAGACTGCGGGCTACGGGCAGTGCCGGGGGGCATAACGGCCTGCGCAGCACCATCAGCCACCTAGGTACCCAGGACTTTCCGCGGCTTCGTATTGGTATTGGCGCCCCCGCCCAAGATCCCGGTGAGCGCCGCGCCCGCACCGTTGGCCATGTGCTCGGACGCTTCACGCCTGCCGAGCAGCCCCTGCTCGAGGAGGTGCTGCGCGAGGTGGAGGCAGGTATTGGCCTGATCCAGGGCCTCGGCCTGGAGCGGGCTGGCAACCGACTCAACGGTTTTCAGCCCCAGGGCGCGGCAGCCTGAGCCGATGGCACGCCTTCCCTCCACCACTGCCCAGTTGCGGGTGCTGCACCAGAGCTTCAGCCAGCGGGTGCTGGAGGGGGAGGTGAGTGCGGGCGGCTACCAATGGAGTTTCCGCTGGGCCTTTGACCGCGGTGAACTCAGCGTTGAGCCTTCTTTGGGCAGGGCTCTGATCCAGGATGCCCTGCTGCGTTATCTGCTCAAGGTCGACTACCAGCTCGAGCCTGGCGGTGACTACATCTTTACGGTTCGGGCCCGTTTTTAAACCGATTCAGCCTCCGGCGCGACCGGCAGCGGCCATCGCCTCAGCACCTCCTGGTTGCTGCGTTGCAGGGTCACCCCGCAGTAGCGCTCTATCAGCAGCTGGGCCACCACATCGTCGATATCTCGGGGGGGCAAGCGCAAGCCCGCCGGCAGCAGCCGCCTCCAGCCCCTAGGGGGCCAAAGCTGCCAGTAGCGCTCCCGGGCCGCCAGGGTGCTGCCGCTCTCATCCACCACAGCTAGCGCCAGCCGCTGCTGGCCAAGTTGGCTGCACCAGTCTTTGCTGCCGGTGCCATTGCCGAGCACAACCTGGCCAAGCCCCACTTGCTGCCAGCTTTTGAGCAGGGCGAGGCAGGCTTGTGGGGGCAGGATGGCAGCCTGCCGGATCTGGCCAACGGCAGGATCAGCCAGCACTAGACCGCATTTGCTGCGCCCGGGATCGAGGCCTGCCACCAGGCCCGCCGCAGCGCTCGTCATGGGCGGCGAGGGCCCGGACCCGATTGGGCGGGAGATGGGGCCGCCAACCAGCGCAATTCCACTGCAATTGGGTCGGCGGTGCTGGCGCTGTTGATGGCGAGGGCTTCTAGTTGGGCAACCTGGCCCGGCTGGCGCTCGCTCAGCTCCCGGGCCAGCTTTTTAAAGCTGGCCGCATCGAACTGCAGCCCTTCCACCAATGTGCCCTGGCGCTGGGCTCGGGCATAGGCAGCGGCCAGCAGCAGGTTGAGTCGCCGCGAAACCGGCTCCAGGGCTGTGAGGTCGCCCTCGATCGTGGTGCTGGCCAGCACTTCACCTGCTTTAACTACTGGGCGGTTGGGGCGTAGGTCTGGGAAGGCAAGCACCTGGCGCTCGCCCCTCAGCACGTTGGCGGCCGAGAGAATGCTCACCACCCAGCTGCCGGGTTTGGCGAGCAGGCCTTCCAGCTTGCTGATGTCATTTTTGGGTACCAGCAGGATCTGGCGATCGGGGGGCTGGCCGGGCAGCACCCGCCTGAAGGCGTTGAGATTGGCCTGCTGCAGCAAGGCGGTGATCACCTCCTTGGCCTGCTCGGGGCGCTCAAGGGTCACCTTGGCGCTGGCCAGGGTCTGACCGCTGCTGAGCACCACGTCGCCGCGGCGCAGGGCAATCAGGTTGCCCTCCAGGTCTTTAAGTTCTTGGGCACCGGCGCTGATCCGGCGGCGCACCTGGGCTAGTTCCGCTTCGGTGCGGCGGATTTCCGCATCCCGCCCCTTCACCTCCTGGCTGAGACGGCTGCGCTCCAGCTCCAACTGGTTGCGCTGGGCTAGAAGTGGCGCCAGCTCTTGGCGCAATTTGCTGGCGCGGGCTTGGGCCTGCTCAAAGCGCGTCTGAGCCTCGCGTTTGCCCTGTTCGGCCCGTGCCACCTCCAGGCGGCTGCTGGCTAGTTGGCTGTTGCTGCGGCTCAGTTGGCTGCGGCTGGTTTGCAGCCGTTGCTCCAGTCGATCGAGTTCAAACAGGCCTGTGCGCAGCCGCTCGCTTACCAGCAGCATCAGGCCGAGGGAGATAGCACTGATCAGGCTGCCCGTGAGCACCGTGATCAACACGGCGGTGCGGCGGGGCCGCATCCCCAACAGGCTCAAGCGCGCCTTGCCCACCAGGCTGCCGAGTCGGTCGCCCAGGGTGGAGAGCACTCCCCCCAGGGCGAGCAGAGCGAGGATCAGCAGCCAGCCCGTCACATACGTCCCCGGAGGGCCCCAGTATCCCTGGCCTTCAGCTGAAGCGCTTAGCTAGGGCGATTGGATCAAACACAGTGATCTTCTTGCGGTCGATCTGAACCAGCCCGTCGTTGCGCAGGTCGCCCAGCAGGCGAGTGATTGTGACGCGGGTGGAGCCAATAGCTTCGGCAATCGCCTGGTGGGAGAGGCGCAGATCAATCGTGATCCCTTCCGAGCTGGGCACGCCGAAATCGCGGCACAGCACCAGCAGGAAGCTCACCAGCCGCGAGCTCATGTCGCGGTGGGTGAGGGTTTCGATCATCGTTTCGGTCTGCAGTATTCGCGAAGACAGGCCCTGCAGCAGCAGCAAGCCCACGCTGGCGTCCTGCTCGATCGCCCGGCGCACGGAGGTGGCTGGTGCGGTCACCATCTCGACCCTGGTGAAGGCCACAGCGTGATAGAAGCGATCGGAGCGCTGGCCTGTAAGCAGCGAGAGCACACCAAACAGGCTGTTCTCGCGCAACAGGGCCACGGTGATCTCCTCGCCGGATTCATATACCCGCGACAGCCGGACCGCTCCGCGCCGCAGCAGATAGACCCGCTCGGCTGGATCGCCGGGAAAAAAAATCGTCTTGCCCCGTTCGATCGTCTCGACACTGCTGCCGGCCAGGCCCCGGATCACTTCCAACAGGGTGGGGTTGCCCTGGCCGGCGCTTCCCATGCCTGCCACCACGCCAGGGGCACCCGTCGATGGGGTGTTGGCGGTACGGCTAAATCCGTGGGTAGCGCCAACCATCAAGGTCTTGGCAAGTGCCGGGACCCTAAGGATCACCCGGGGGGCGGCTTGTAGCAATACACACGGTTTGAGACGACACCGCCGGCGCCCCTGCGCACCAGTACGTATGTTTCCGCTAGGGATGGTGTCGTTTGCTTGTGGAGCGGCCCGATCCCGCTACATTCAGCTCCGCGAGGCCATGGGCTGCTCGCGGCGCCCCAGGTCTGTTTTTCGATTTTCAAGGTTCTTATTCAGGTTGTTCATGACCGCGAGCTTGCCCGTCTCAGGCCTCACCTCCTCCTCTGGAGCTGGTTTTCCGGCGGTCCAGCACCAACCTCAGCGCTCTGGCCATCGCCCTTTGGCTGTGGCGGCTGCCGCCTCCGCCCCCTCTGCTGCGCCGGCATTGCGGCTGGTGGCCCAGTCGGAGGGCTTACTGCAAATCCATACGGCGCCTTTCCGCGGCAGTTACGGTGCCGTGCTCAGCCAGGCCCTACGTAGTGCCGGCTTGGGCAGCCGGGTGCTAGTTACTCAGTTCCTTAAGGGCGGCGTAGATCAGGGCCTCGGCAGCAGCGTCTGGCTCTGTGGGCGACTGCAATGGCTGCGGCCCGGTGTGCCCGGCTGTCTGTCAGAGCCAGCTGCCCACCAGGGGCTCGAGCTGTTGGAGGCGGTGCGCCAGGTGTGGGCCTTCAGCCGCGAGCAGCTGCTCAGTGGTGCGGTGGATCTGATGGTGCTCGATGAGCTGGGCTTGGCTGTGGAGCTGGGCTACATCGACCAGGCTGAAGTGCTGGCAACCTTGGAGCGCCGACCAGCCCATCTAGATGTCATTTTGACAGGGCCAGCCATGACTCCTGAGTTGATGGCCATGGCTGATCAGGTCACCCAGTTGCGCCGAGGCCTCTGATGCTGAAGAACGATCGCTGGATCAACGAGCAAGCTGCCGTAGGAATGTTGCAGCCGTTTCAGTCGAGCCTGGTGCGCCACCTCGATCCCGCTACGGCGGGCTCCCCGGTGCTCAGCTATGGCTGTTCTTCCTATGGCTACGACTTGCGGTTGTCGGCCAAGGAATTTTTGATCTTTCGGCATGTGCCTGGCACCGTGATGAACCCCAAGCGGTTCAACCCGGCGAACCTGGAGCCCGCTCCCCTGCGCCATGACGAGGACGGATCTTATTTTATCTTGCCAGCCCATTCCTATGGCTTGGGAGTGGCACTGGAGAAGATGAAGGTGCCATCAAATATCACGGTGATCTGCCTGGGTAAGAGCACATACGCCCGGCTAGGCATCATTGTTAATACGACGCCAGCGGAAGCCGGCTGGGAGGGTCACCTCACCCTGGAGTTCAGTAATTCTTCGGGTGCTGACTGCCGCATTTATGCAAATGAGGGAATCTGTCAGCTGCTCTTTTTTGAGGGCGATCCCTGCGAGACAACCTATCAAGATCGGGCTGGTAAGTACCAGCATCAGCCGGAGCGGGTGACGCTGGCGAAGGTGTGAAACCGGACGCCACAGCTGGGCTTCAGCGAATGTTGGTCAGGCCGTAGCGAAGGCCGAGGATCAGGGCATGGAGGCGGTTTTTGGCGCTGAGATTGCCGATAAGTCGTTTGGTGTAGGTTTTGGCGGTCTGCAAGCTGATCTGCAGGCTGTCGGCGATTTCGCGGTTGCTCATTCCATCGGCAAGGCAATGGAGGATGTCGTAGTCCCGGTCCTTGAGGTCTAAGTTGGATGTTTTCTCAGAGATCTCGCGAATGCGCTGGCTCCGATAGCGTCTACCGCCGCTGACGGCCAGGATAGCCGCCCCCATCACACCCCTGGCCTCAATGAGTTCCTGAAAGCAGAAGATTCCATCAATTTCGTTGGATTCAAAAGCACGTTGATCAATCTGATTGCCGGTGTTGATCAATAGGGTCTTCGTGGTTGGGCAGATTGTTTTAACGGCTTGGCAAAGTTGGAAGCCATCACCCTGCTCCAATTGATCCGTGCAGACCAAAAAGCCGATTGAATTTCTGTTAAACATCTGCAGGCAGCTTTCGGCATCGGTTCCCACGTACCGAATCAGGTTGGGATCACGGAGGGCCAGAATCAGGGGATGAAGTTGATCCTCCCGTTGCATGGCGATGGCGATGCTTGGCTCGATTCCACTTCTGATGATGGCCTCAAGTAGAACTTTGCGACTTTGCACTAATGGTGTGACTTTATGGGTTAAATCCAAGGGCCTGGCCTCTTCTATGAGCCACATTTTAGCGGTGTCAAGCGAAATGTGAATTAGCGAATGCCGCTACGGGGCGGCTTCTGTCTCGAATCAGCCCATCAGCAGTTCTGTTCCCTCCCGGTAACAGCTATTCAGGCAGAGGGCCAAAGTATCCCCTTTGGAGGATCGTCAGCTGCCGGTGAGAGCGGCTTGAGTCAGGAGACCAAGCAGGGTCTCCATGGCCACATTGATTGCCACCACGGGAGCCTCCTCGCTCCATCTTCTCCTGGACGGAACCATCTGGGATGGGGGGCTGACGGCCCAGCTGACGATCACGAACGCCGGCGCAGTGCCGTTGGCGAATTGGAGCCTTTCCTTTGAAAGCGATGTGTTGATCAATGCTGACTGGGGAATCAGTGTCAGCATCACCACCCTGGCTAATGGACAGTATGGATACACGCTCACCGGGATGGATTGGGGTTCGGCCATTGCGGTCGGTGGCTCGGTCACGGTCGGTTTCACGGCCACCAGGTCCGCCGCCGCTGCCAGCGGGGCGCTGCGGGCTGCCGACCTCTTCGTCGCCCAGCCAAAGCTGAGCACCTTGTCGTCGCTGCCTCCAACATCGACCCCCCCATCTGCTCCCAGTACGACACCCACTCCCATAACCGTGCCGCTGCCGACGGATGCGGGTGTGGTGAATCCCCGTTCCTTCACCGTGAAGGGGGGTGGTACTAATTATGCCGAGGCCCTGCAGAAGTCGTTTCTTTTCTATGAGGCCCAGCGTTCCGGCAATCTTGATGAGGCCGCCAATCGCATCGATTGGCGCGGGGATTCAGGCCTCCGTGATGGACTTGATGGAGTTTATTTCGGCAACAACACCAGCGCCAATCTCCAGGCGGGACTGAAGCTGGATCTCAGCGGCGGCTATCACGATGCCGGCGATTATGGCAAGTTTGGCCTGCCCCTGGCTTCCAGCCTCACCAACCTCGCCTGGGGAGGATTGCAATTTGCCAGGGGCTACGCCGCTTCCGGTCAGAGTGATGAACTGCTGGCGGCTGTGAAATGGGGCACCGACTACTTGCTCAAGTGCAATGTGCTCGATTCTTCCGGCAAGACCTCCTTCTTCGTGGCCCAGGTCGGTGATGCCGATGCCGACCATGCCCTCTGGCAACCCGCTGAAACCGAAACCATTCTCCGGCCTGCCATGGCCGTCACCGCCAGCAAGCCAGGCTCAGATGTGGCCGGTGGCAGTGCCGCCGCTTTGGCGGCTGCCTCGATCCTGTTTCGCCGCAGTGGCGATATTGCCTATGCCGATCAGTTGCTAAGTAGCGCTGTGGCGCTGTATCAGTTTGCCGATACCTATCGGGGTAAGTATTCCGATTCGATTCCGGTGGTGCAGTCGTTCTATAATTCCAATAGCGGTTATTATGATGAATTGGCGAATGGGGCCGCGTGGCTGGCCCAAGCCGTGCAGTCCCAGGGCGGCGATGGTTCGGCCTATTTTAATAAGGCCCTCACTCTCTATAACACCAATATCGGTGGACTTAACAAGGGCTGGACAGGCAATTGGGATGACAGCTCCTATGCCACGGCCGTGTTGTTGGCCCAGCAGAGTGGCTCAACAGCCATCAAGCAGCAGGTGGAGGGCTGGCTGAACAACTGGGTCACCGGCGGTAATGGCGTGCAGGTCACGGCGGGGGGCCTGCGCTGGATCAGCCAGTGGGGTTCCCTGCGCTATGCCGCCAATACGGCCTTCCTAGCGGAAGTCTATGCCAGCAGTATCAACGATCCGAATGGTTCTTACACCGCTCTGGCGCAGCAGACCGTGGATTACATCCTCGGGGCCAACCCCCGCCAGTCCAGTTATCTGGTTGGCTATGGCAATAACTTCCCCCAGCAACCCCACAGTCGTGAGGCCTCGGGGGTGGGCTGGGATGGTTTCGCCAATGGCTTGCCCAATGCTCACATCAATTTCGGTGCCCTGGTGGGTGGGCCCACCCAGGCGGATGACTTCTCCTATGTCGATCTGCGCACTGACTACGTTTCCAATGAGATAGCCCTCGATTACAACGCCGGCCTCGCCGGTGCCTTTGCCCGCAGCGTCGAACTCAAAGGTGGTGTTGCTCTCACTGATGTGGAGCTCAATGCCCTGCCTGGGATCACCATTTACACAGTGGCGCCCACACCCACACCGACACCGACACCAATCGGTGGCACCACGGGCCGTGTGTTCCTCGTCAACCCGGCGGCGGCCGACATCGTTGGGTTCGATCCCTCCCGCGACCGCCTCGACTTCGCCGATGTGTCGGTCCACAACCTGATCATCGCCAAGACGGAGAGCGGCGAGGTGGCGATCGTCAATCCGTGGGCATCGACGCCCGAGTTCCAGGTGCTGCGCGGCATCAGCTACCGCGATCTCACGATGGCCAACTTCGGCGTCGTCCAGAACGAGCACCTGCGTCAGGACATCGGCGGCGTGCTCTCCTGGGAACAGGGCATCGGCCCCCGGGACGGCAGCACCCTCTACGTGCGGTCGCACGAATATGGAGTTCGGCAGCGGATCGAGGGCTTCAATACGGCCACGATGAAGCTGAGCTTCCTCTACCTCGGCACCCGCGAGCGGCTCTCGGTGACAGACACCGCAGAGGGTCTGTCGATCTCCTTCCTGCCCACTAACCAGAGCATGCTGCTCGTGGGCGTGACAAAGGCCCAGCTCGTGCCAGGGAACGTCGAATTCCATCACGACCAGATTGTGGAGGATCAGCTGGAGGTGCCGTTCGGCCACCCGGCGGAGCACTTCACGCTCGTCAGCCGGACATCGCTGCTGACACCGACCGCTCCGGCAGGCCAGGTCACGGACGGCCACCAGACATCGATGGGCCAGACCCAGCCCGGTGGCCATGATCACGGCACGATGCCCATGCCGACGCCCACCCCGACCCCAACGCCCGCACCGGTCAATTTGGGGACGGCCAGTTTTGCCATCAGTGGTAGCCCCGCCGTCGGTCAGACCCTGACGGCGGTTCAGAGCTTTACCGATCCCAATGGCCAGGGCAGCGGGGGGAATAGCTACCAGTGGCAGGCCTCCGGAGATGGTGGCCTGAGCTGGAGCCCCCTCGGCGCCACTGCCCCGACCCTCGTGCTCAGCCCCGCCCTGGAAGGCCAGACGGTGCGCCTGAAGGTGGTCTACACCGATGCCGCCAACTTCGCGGAGACGGTCTTCACGGCAGCGCAGTCGGTGGCTTACGTCAATGACGGACAGGCGCGCTTCAGCCTCACCGGCACTGGGGCTGTGGGCCAGCCGATCACGGCCAGCGAGACCCAGGCCGATCCCGACGGGGATGGCACCTTCGCCTATCAGTGGCAGGCGCAGGCCAGTGACGGTGGCGCCTGGCAGGCGATCACGGGCGCCAACAGCACCAGCTTCGTGCCGGCTTCAGCCCAGCAGGGCCAGAGCCTGCGGCTGCAGGTCAACTATCAGGACCGCCAGGGATTTGCTGAAACCGTCTATAGCGGCAGCTTGGCGGTTCCCGCCGCACCCACTTCCACGCCGGTTCAGCCGATCTTCGACCCCGGCGGTGCGCTCAAGCCGGCGGTCCCCAGCCCCAGCTCACCCTTCCTGAAGGTGGGCGTGGCCGGTTCGATCTGGTACCAAGGGATCACGGCCCAGATCACGGTGACCAACACAGGAACGACGGCCCTGGGCAGCTGGAGCCTCACCTTTGACACCACCCACCAGCTCAGTGGTGCCCCCTGGGGAGCGAGCCTGAGCCAGGTCAATCTCGGTGGCGGTCTCTATCGCTCCACCCTCAGCGGCAAGGACTGGGCCGCGAGCCTCGCCGCCGGGGCTTCGGTGAGCGTGGGCTTCAATGCCACCCAGGGACTGAGACTGGGTGATGCCGGCACGCTCACGGGTCCAGCGCTGTTCTCGACCAGTGCCGCCCAGCTGGCCGCGACCACTGGCAATCCCAGCTACCAAACCGGTGACACCGCTGTGAATCTGATCAAGGCCGGCTCTGGCGTCGATCTGCTCACGGGCTTGGCGGGCAGCGACGTGTTCCGGATCACCAGCCTGGGCCAATCGCTGCTGGGGGCGTTCGATCGCATCACCGATTTCAGCATCGGCGCGGACAGCCTCGATGGCCCGAATGCGGTGGCCGCTGGCGAGGTGGCGAAACTAGGCTCTCTGAGTGCGCTCAGCGAGGCAGGGTTGGCCACCGTGCTCACGACTACCAGCTTCCTGGCCGACAAAGCGGCTACTTTCACCGTCGGCTCCGGCTCCACCACCCGCACGTTTGTGGCCCTGAACGACGCGGTGGCTGGTTTCCAGGCTACGGGCGATGCCTTCATTGAGATCACGGGGTATGCCGGTGATCTGCGGGGTCTGGCGGTGATCTGAACCGGTTCACAACCGAGGTGCTGTCGGCTTTGGCTGGTCGTCCTCCTCGCTCTTCTCAGGGGCTAAGGGTTCGCGCCCTGCCAGCGCCCTTAGCCCCTTGGCTATCTCCAGGCTGCCGGGCCGTACTGGCATTGAGCAGATCAATGCCGGAAAGCGCATCGCAGAGATCGGCGCAGACCACCACCACGTGCGAGGCCTGTCTCTCCAGCTGGCTTGTGGGTTTCATGGGGCTAGCCGGGCTTTATGCAGTCGGCTTTTTTGGTACCAATCGGCGAATTCAGGCACCCAGGTCTGTAGGTGGGGCCACATCAGATCACAGAGCTCACGGATCTCCTGCTGGGCATCGAGCTTCGCCCGCAGGTCAAGGAAGTGCAGAAATGCCCGCAAGGTGAAGCTCACCACGAAGTGCTGGCGGTAGTCGAAGGGCAGGATGCCGCGGGCGTGCTCCTCGGCGAAGCCAGCCGCCAAAAGGTCGCGGTAGCGAGCTGCCGCAGCCCTGCAGAGCTCTAGATCTATGTAGCGCTGCTCTTCGGTGTAGGCGTATTTTTTGCCTTGCCGGTCGCTATAGCTACCTATGGGCCGTAGATAGAACACCTCCTCCAGTTCCAGTTCATCATTGGCGGCCTTGCAGATGCGATCGCCGGTGTAGCGCATGGATTGCACGTCAAAGCTCACCCCCACCCGGTGTGTACGCGCCTGCTGCATCACTGAGTGGGGAAACCAGCCAACGTTGAGCACGATCTGGGCGTGCTCCAGGGGGCCGTAGTGACCGCGCTCGCCGGCCAGCAGCCGCTTGATGCAAATTTCTCCCGCCTTGGTTTCGTCCGGCCAGTTGGCGGAGTCTGCTGCCACAAAGCCCTCGCTGTAGTCCTGATGCATTCCCGCATAAACGCACTGCTGGGGGTTAGGCGTGGCGGCGATCAGGTCAACGCGGAAACGGGAATCCATGGCGGGCGTCAACCGTGGCTGCGGGGTCCGGCCATCGTGGCAGTAGCTGGCTCCGCTGCCGCAACTTCGCCAGCGGGTTGGCTCAGGTTGCTGACGGCACCCACTCCGGCGAGGGCCGGCAGGGGTTCGCCGGCGATCAGGGCGCTGCTGAGAGCGCGCAATTCGTTGAGGCTGCGGGCGCCAATCGAGCGGCCCACCGCTTCACCGGCAGCATTGAACAGCTCTAGTTGGGGAATGCCGTTGACGTCGTAGCGCTCCAGCTCCGGCTGCCAGCGCGGATTGTCAACGTTGAGCAGCACCACATCGAGCTGGCCGCGGTGTTGGGCGTCGATCGTTTCCATTGCCGGAGCCATGGTGCGGCAGGCGTCGCACCAGTCGGCGTAGAACTCCACCAGCGTTGGCTTGCCATTGCGCAAGGCCACGGGTAGATCCAGGGATTGGCGCGCCAAGCGCTCCAGGGGAGCCTCCGGATTCAGTCCGCCCCGGAACCACAGCAGGCCCGCTGCCAGTAGGGCCGCCAGCACGACTAGCAGCAGCCGTTCGCTTGGCCCCAGGCCGGAATTCGGGGTGGAGTTGGTCATGACTGCACTTTGCCAGTGCTTGCTAGCGTTTTGCGGAGGTAAGCGTGCTGTTCCCGCGAACCGGATCCTCGTGAAACGGCGCCTAACCCTGCACTTTCCCCGCGAAGCGGTGCATCAGCCGATCACCTATCGGCTGGCGGTGGATTTCGATATCGCCGCCAAGATCCTGCGCGCCCAGATTTCCCCCAACCAGAGCGGCACCATGGTGGTGGAGCTCTCCGGCGACATCGACGAACTAACGGCGGCGGAAGCCTGGCTAGAAAGTCAGGGACTTGGGCTCAACCGGGCGCCTGGTCAGATAGCCGTAGACCACAGTCTCTGTGTTGACTGCGGCCTCTGCTCGAGCGTTTGCCCCAGCGGTGCCCTCAGCTTGACCCAGCCGGCTTGGCAGCTGCAATTCGATGCGCAACGCTGCTTGGTGTGCGAACAGTGCATTCCGAGTTGCCCTCTGGATGCGATTTCCCTGGTGCTTGCTCCCCCGTGATGGCGATGTTGCGTCTGCTGTTGCTGCCCTTGCGGGCGCCGATGCTGCTGGTGCTGGTAGTGATATCCGTTTACGAGGGCTTGCAGTGGAGCCAGCCGCTCGAGGGTGCGGCAGCGTCGGGGATGGGGCAGTTATCCAGCTTGTTCTGGTCGCTTGATTGTCTCCACGCCTTGCTGGTGGTGGTGGTGTGCACCATGCCCGACCTGCTGCTGCAGCGGATTTCCAATTTGATGGCCGCCAGTCGGGTGATGAGCCTGGTGATCAGCCTGTTGATCGTCACGGTGGGTGGCCTCTATCTGCTCCACCTCAAACTGCTCACCAATGTGCTGATCCTGGGCACCACTGTGTTGTTGGCACGCCTCGATCTAGCTCGGATTCGGGTGGCACCCCCGCCGGTGCTCCTGGCAGGGGTGCTGGGTGTGCTCGTGTTGTCAGGGGCATGGGTGGGCCGCTGGCTGGCAAGCGGTGGCTAGCAGCTAGCCAGCGGCCTTTCTTGGAAGTTCCAAAAGTTGCCGAGCACTTTTTTGACGTACAGCCGGGTTTCCGGGTAGGGGATGGCCTCTATCCATAGCTCCGGTTCTTGTTGCAGTTGGGGTGTCACCCAGCCAGCGGTGGCACCGGGGCCGGCGTTGTAGCTGGCAGCCATCAGCACGGGGTTGCCCTGCCACTGGCCCAGCAGTTGCTTTAGGTAGAGCGCGCCTAACTGGGCATTGCGGGCTGGGTCGGTGAGGTCATCGGCTGCCAGGGGCGTGCCGGCTAGTTCGGCGGCGGTGGCGGGCATCAGTTGGAGCAAGCCGACGGCACCGGCGCCGGAGCTCACCCCCGGGCTGAAGCGCGATTCCTGTTTTGCTACGGCTGCCAGCAGGGTTGCCGGTACCCCGGCGGTTGAGCCAGCCTCCTCGAGCTCCGCCACGAAGCTGGCGGTTTGCAGGTCGAGCTCAAGCTGTTGGGCCAGGGCGCAGTTTGCATTCACCGGTAGGCGCAGGCTGGCTTGCTCGAGTTGGCCGAGTCCTATCCAGTGGTCTCCCACGGCTCGGCGTAGCCGGCCTTCCGTAATCAGCTCCTGGGGACTAGTGGGGGGGGAACTCCGCTCCGTGCGCCAGTGCTCCCAGGCTTCCAGGGGTTGGCCCAGGCGCCAGAGCCGGTCGATCTGCCAGTCGCCGCTGCCTAGGGGGTGCCATTGGGGTTGCACAAGGGCCGGGCTGCTGCGGGGATCGAGGTTGAGATCGCCGCGGCCTAGTCGCACCGCCGCCCGCCAGCCGTAGTAGCCGCCGGGATGCTGTTTGATCAGTTCACTCCAGGTGCGTTGTGCTTTGGCGGTGGCGCCTTGCTGCTTCTGGCTGAAACCCAGCCAGAAGCGCTGGCGTCCCACCAGCCCCACCGGCAATTCGCGACCGATCGGTGCACTCAGCAGCGTTGTGGCCGTTGCCCATTGACGCTTGAGCAGGGCCTGGCGGGCTTGCTGCCACTGCAGTTCCCAGCTGGCTGGATCGTTGGGCCAGCGCTGCAGCACCGCCAGCGTCGCGCCGATGTCGCCACTCTCCATCGCCCGCCGCGCCTGCACCGGGGCCGTGTCTTGCAGGGCAGAGGGCAGCCCCTTCAAGGCCTGGAGAGCCCTGGGCCCGGGCTGTTCGCTGAGCAGGGCTGCGGCCTCGCTGGCCTGGCTGGAGCGCGGCGCGGATTTGGCCAGTTGCAGCAGCAGACTTTCGGCCTGGGCCTGCTGCTGGCTGCCGCCACCGAGCAGGGCCCGGCTGAGGGCTAGCTGGGTTGCTGGGCTCGGCGGACTGCCCTTGAGGCAGCTCAGGGCAGCGGCCGAGTCGCCTAGCTGGGCCAGGCTCCTGGCCAATTGGTCCCGCTGGCCAGGGGTAGCTGCTGCGGGCGTGCTCTGGCAGGCCTGGCGCAAGCGTGGCCCTGCACCGGGCCAGCGCACACCGTGACGGGCCAGGTGCAGGGCTGCCTGGAGGCGATCTGCGTCGCTCGGGCCCGCCTCCACGGCGGCTGCTAGGGCCGCGGGATGGGAGGCGAAGCGGCTGCGTAGTTTCTGCCGCAGCTGGGGCTGCTGCCGGCCCAGGGCATAAAGCCCATCGGCTGAGGCGGGCGTGTCGGGGAAGCGCCGCACAAGCTGCTGCCAGCGTTGCTGGGCGGCTGCCTGATCACCTAGGGCTTCGGCGGCCAGGGCATCGCGTTTGAGCACCAGGGCGGCTAGCTCATCGCCACCCCAGCCCTGGCCGCGCAGCAACCGGCGCTCGCCGGCTAGGTCGCCTTTTGCCTGGCGCGGCAGCAGCAGCAAGCTGGCCTCCCGCCGCCGCTCCGGATCGGGCGAGAACCGCCGCAGGCGCTCCAGGGTGGGGGTGGGTGTGCTGGGGTCTGGCGCGGGAATCAGGGTCAGTAGTGCCCTGCCGCCCACCAAGGCGGCGCCGCTGCCCAAGCAGGTGAGGGCCAGCAGCAGGGGGAGGCGAGCCAAGGGCAATAGCGGCGCAGCTTCGGCATTCTGGGGAGGTGTGAATCCCACTTAGCTGGTGCGCCTGCCCTCCCTACCCCCCTATCTCTCTACCTTGCCTGGGGCTGAGCAGCGGTTGCGGGCTCTGCGGGTGCTGGCGGTATCGGGTCTGGTGCTGCTGCTGCGCCCCTTTTGGCCATTGAGCTGGCTGCCGGGCTGGGTGGTTGGTGCGCTGCTGCTCTGGACGATTGGCGAACTGGTGCTCTGGATCTGGTGGCCCCGCCGCTGGCGCTGAATGGGCTCCGGCCCCTACCTGGCCCAGGCCAGCCATGGTGAGCGCTTTGCAGCAGCCCACGTAACCTGGACCCCACTGAGGCATCTGCTGCTGCCCATGGCCGACCTGGCTCCCCATCCTGTTGGCCTGCCCCTGCGGGGTGGTGTGGCCGGTTTCGGGACCGATGGCATCCGTGGCCGGGTGGGAACCCAGGTGAGCCCGGCTTTGGCTTTGCAGGTTGGCTTCTGGTGCGGCCAGGTGTTGCCCCAGGGGGCGCCGGTGCTCATCGGCATGGATTCCCGTAGCAGTGGCCCGATGCTGGTGGCGGCGCTCACCGCCGGGCTCACGGCTGCAGGTAGGGAGGTATGGACCCTGGGGCTATGCCCTACGCCAGCGATTCCTGGCGCCATTCGCCGTCTTGGCGCGGCTGGCGGTCTGATGGTGTCCGCCAGCCACAACCCCCCTGAAGACAACGGCATCAAGGTATTTGGGGCCTCCGGCGCCAAGCTGAGCCGCGGCCAGCAGCAGGCGATCGAGGCTGGGCTGCAGGGGGTTGGGGCTGGACCGGCAATAGGTGCTTCCGGCGGCTTCTTGGGCACAGGAGTTGTGCACGATCGCCCCGATTTACTAGCCGACTACCAGCGGTCCTTGGTGGCGAGCGTGATGGGTCGGCGCTTGGAAGGTTGCAAGATTGTGCTGGACCTCTGTTGGGGCTCGGCTTCTGCCTGTGGAGAGGCTGCGTTTCGTGCCTTAGGCGCTGAACTCACCGTGTTGCACGGCAAGCCGGACGGAACCCGCATCAACGTGGACTGCGGCAGCACCCACCTTGGGCCGCTCAGGCGTGCGGTGCTGGAGAGCGGAGCCAGCATGGGTTTTGGCTTCGATGGCGATGCAGATCGGATGCTGGCGGTGGATGGCCGGGGCCGGGTGGTGGATGGTGACCAGATCCTTTATCTCTGGGGAACGTCCCTGCTTGATGCGGGCCAGTTGCCAGCCAATCGCATCGTTGCCACTGTGATGTCAAACCTCGGCTTTGAGCGTGCCTGGCAGGCCAAGGGAGGGGTGCTCGAGCGCACCGCCGTTGGTGATCAATACGTCCACCAGGCGATGGAGCAGATGGGCGCTGGCCTGGGTGGCGAGCAGTCGGGCCATATTTTGTCGGCCCGCCACGGAATGAGTGGCGATGGGCTGCTCACCGCTTTGCAAGTGGCCACGTTGTTGCATCGCAGTGGCCAATCACTGGCCGACTGGATGGATAGCAGTTTCAAGCCCTACCCCCAGGCCCTGGTGAATGTGACGGTGCCAGACCGGCAACGGCGCCAGCAGTGGCAAGCCTGCGAGCCGCTGCGGCTCGCCGTGGAGCAGGCGGAGATTGCGATGGAGGGTCGTGGCCGGGTGCTGGTGCGCGCCAGTGGCACCGAACCTCTCCTGCGGGTGATGGTGGAGGCCGCCGATCAGCAGCTGGTGGACCACTGGTCAAGCCAGCTGGCTGCTGCAGCGGAGCAGCACCTCAACGCGGCCTAGCTTCCAGGCATTCCCGAGCCAGGCTCAGGGCTCCGCTGCAGGCATCTGCGGCGGGGACCTGCAGTTGAGCGCCTGGGCAGCACTCCCTAAGGCAGGCCTCCAGCCGGCAGCGCAGCAAGGCAAGGTGCTCCAGCGCCCCGCCCATGGGCCACACTTGCGTGGCAGTTAGCTGCAGCCTTGTGCAGATGGTGGCTGCCATTAATGCCAGGGCCTGGGCGGAGCGCTCCACAACGGCGGCGGCGCCAGCATCACCCTCGCTAGCGGCGACTGCCACCAGCGGTGCCAGGCGGGCAAAGCCTGCGGCCCCGAAGCCAGGCTCTACAACCAAAGCTTTGATGGCCTGAGCGGCCTGGGGGTCGCCTGTGCTCACATTCAGTCCTGCCCAGATCCGGGCTCGCAGGGGCGAATCGGGCTGCCGTCCATCCGCCATCGCCAAGCTGAGGGCTAGGCCATCCCGGCCGATGTCCGTGGCCGAGCCAGCCCCATCTAGCAGCCAGCCCCAGCCGGAGCAGCGGTGTTCCTGGCCTGCCGGATTGCGCCCAACGGCGATGGTGCCAGTGCCGCTGATCACAACGATGCCGCCCTGGTGGTGGTTGCCCATGGCTCCGCGCAGGGCAGTGCGCTCATCTCCCGTGACTACTACGCGCTCCAGGGGTAACTGCAGGGCCTCGGCCGCCAGCTGCCGGCCCAGCTCCTGGACGGAGCTGCCCACTTCTATGCCGCTGGCGCCAATGCCGGCGGCTAGCAGGGGCGTGCCGGTGTGCGGCAGATGCAGGCGGGCCTGCGCCAGGCTGCCTTGAAGGGCCTGGTGGAAGCGGGTGGGGCCGTCGGCTGCGGCCAGGTGGCACACTCCAGGCCCCTGGCCTTCACCTAGCAGCTCACCACTGCAGGCATCGCTGAGGCGACAGCTGGTGTGGGTTTGGCCAGCGTCGAAGCCGGCAATCAGGCTTGGCTCAGCCACGACCTTCGGCGCGGCTAGCTCCGGCCGCCAGGGTGGCGATGCAAAACCAACCGCTCAGTTGCACCTCCGGCCGGAAAAAGATCGTGTCGGTTAGTCCCTGCACCGTGAGCCCAGCAATTACGGCGATCGCCGCCAGGGCCGGCAGGCTGAAGCAGCTATCCCTGCGCCAGAGGCTGGTGGCGCTGCGCAGGCTGGCCAGCAGCAGGCCGATCCCGGCCAGCAGGCCAGGAATGCCGGCTTCTACTGCCAGCTCCAGGGGGATGGAGTAAGCGCTGAGCGCGTTGAACTTGGGTTGCTGAAACAGTGGATAGATCTGGTTAAAAGCGTCGTTGCCGGGGCCGATGCCAAGCCACGGGCGGGCCTGGACCATATCCAGCGCTGCAAGCCAGACGTTGATGCGGAAGTTGTTGGAGCTGTCTTGCCGGCCGGCCACCAGGCTCATCACCCGCACTCGCAGAGGCTCCACCTGGGTAACTAGCACCACGAGCAGGGCGGCCCCGCCTAGCAGCAGTAGCAAGGGAAACAGGCGCCGCCAGAGCAAGGGCCAGGCCCGGGTGGCGCGCACGGCTAGCAGCAGCAAGATCACTGCCGCCTCGGCCACCAAACCCATCCAGGCGCCGCGGCTGAAGGTGAGCACCAGGGCGGCGACGCCCAGCACCAGGGCAGTGAGGGCAAAGAGCTTGCGTGCTCGCCCCGGCCAGCGCAGCAGGGCCACGAGGGCTAGGGGCAGCACCGGCAGCAGATACCCCGCCAGCAGGTTGGGGTTTTCGAGGGTGCTGTAGATGCGCACCGTGCCATCGGCCACGGAGTTGGGGTCAGCCCAGCGGGCTAGTTCGCCGCTGTCGCCGTAGAGCTGGCGGATGCCGATCACGCAGGTGACCAGGTTTCCAGCCAGCAGCGCAGCCACGATCCGGTCCCACCAGACCGGAGCCAGGGTCAGCAGTTGGCGCATCAGGGCGTAGACGCCCAGATAGCTCACAAGTTTGACCAGCCCCTTGGCGGCGGCCAGGGGCACCGGTGAGAAACCTGTGGCCAGCAGGGCGATGGCCAGGATCCCCAGAATCCAGCGGTCGATCTCCACCAGCGGTCCAGGGGTAGTGGTCAGGGCCAGCAGCAGCCATAGGAGGCCACTGGCCAGCACCAGCAGGCTGAGGCCGCTGCGGGTTACCAGGGGCAGGCCAACCATCAGGGCGCAGAGCACCAGGCCGGCTATCAGAGTTAGCTGCCGCCCCAGGGGACCACTGTCAGCGCGCTGCAGGCAGCCCTGCCAGCGCAACAAAATTGGCATTGGGGGGGCGCTCAAGGGGTGCAGCCTGGCTTCAGGCCCGATTATCAACCGCTTCGAGCTGATCTTCCAGGTTGGTCAGGCCTTCCAGGTTGCGGTCGTTGCGTTGGTAGAGCACCCGGTAGACCGGCAACCCCTGGCTCAGCACGTAGGTTTCGCGCTCGGTTGGAACCGCCAGGGGGTTGCCGGCACGCCAGGGGCGCCTATCGGCGGCCGGGCGATCGAAGCCGCCGCTGGCCTCGATCAGCTGCACCATCGGTGTGATCACCGCCAGCACATCGCTCTGAATAAACAGCTCACGGCCAGGCCCCAGCGCCTCGGCCAGGGCCAGCAGGAGGGCGGGTTGCAGCACCCGCCGCTTTTGATGCTTTTGCTTAAACCAGGGATCTGGAAACTGGATGGTCACCCGCTGCAGCAGCCCGGCTGGCAGGGCCACCAGCCAGTCCTGCAGGCTGATGTTGGCGTTGCAGAACAGGTAGTGGAGGTTGCCGAGCCCCAGGGCCTGGCGGTCGGCTTCGGCGGCATCCACCAATGGCCGGCGGATTTCAACACCTAGATGGTTGCAGTTGGGCTGGTGCTGGGCCAGGGCCAGTAGGAAGCGGCCGCGGGCGCAGCCAATGTCCAGATGGAGGGGGAGATCTGGCTGACTGAAAAGCTCGGCTGGCGGCGGTAGGGGCCGAGGTAGCTGGAAAAAGCGGCTGAGCGGATTGACGTGCTGGCGCACCTTCAGCCCTCTCCGCGCGGCACCAGGAAGGCCAGGCTGGCGGTGTAGCCGTGCAGATGGGTGCTACCGGCGACCGGGCCGATTTCGCCGTTGCAGAACGATCCGGCGATGGGCACCTGATCAAACACTTCCCGGCACAGCTCCACGTCGCCATCGGCGCTGCCGTAGAGCCCAACGCCACGGCCTAGGCAGGCAAATAGCAGGGCGGCTAGGGGCTCCGGGTTGCGACTCCGCTGGCTGGTCAGCAGCTGGCGCAGTTCCAGTCTGGAGGTGCTGGCATCGCGCAGTTGGAACTGCACCTGTTGTCCCACCCGCATCCGTTCAGCCACGGCTACGGCGCCGTTGCGGGGGTCGACACCAAGCAGGTTGCGCACCAGAAAAGCGGTGGGACCATCTGGATCTGCGGCGCTGAGGCTGAAGTTGCTACGGCCCACGCCCAGAAAAAGCGAGTGCTTCACCAGCTCCCGCTCCTCGGGATTCAGATCCGTGAGGATCGACTGAAGCGCTGCTACAGGGCTGCGGCGGGCCTGGCCCTGGCTCACCTCCAGCACCACGTTGCGCTGAACTTGCTCCACATCAAAAACCGGCCCGATCGGCCGGCAGCCCTGGGCCACCACCGGATCGAGTTGCCAGGCTCCACCAATGAGGCAGCCGACGGCACCGCGAACCACCTGATCTCCAAACAGCAGGGAGCCATGGCCGGCACTGTGGGGGCCAGCGACGCCGCCAATTTTCGCCGCCCCTGGACAGGCGTAATCCAGGCCACTGATCAGATCGTTGATCCGGGAGCAGCTGGGATCCACCAGCAGCAGCATCGAGGGGCTGGGAGCTGCTGGCGCATCGAGCAGGTCGCGCCAGGGATCAGCTGGGCCGTCGAGATCGGGAAGGGAGTCGGTATCAATCGCAAAAGGGTGGAGCTCGGCGCCGGGTAGTCGCAGCAGGGTGACACTCAGGGCCGGCGTGTTTTCCAGCTCATGGGGGCTGCCGCCAGCATCCGTGCCCACCACCCCACCGCCCAGGCAGCCAAGCCAATGGCTGGCTGGGAGTTTCTCCTGAAGTAGGGGCAGCAGCCGGGGCAGGTCGCTGGCGTAGCTGGCTGCGACGAAGACCAAGGCCAGATCTGCTGGACCGGCCCCCCGCAGCTGGCTGGCGATCTCTTCAACCGACGCCTGCAGCGAGGTTTCGCTGGCCAGGGCGGTGCGGCACCAGGCCTGGGCTGGACGGGCCCCGAAGGTGCGGGAGAGCCAGCTGGGCAGGGAGAAGGCGGCCATGACCTGGACCCTATCGCTTGCCGGGGACGCGGATAATGGCGCCTTACCGAACCACACGCGTGCTCGCCGCCCTACCAGAACCTCTGTACCGCTCCTTGGTTTGGCTCGATGTCCGCCTGGCGATGCTGTTTAGCGTCGGCTTGCCCCTAGTGCTCCTGATCTGGGCGTCGGTACGCAAGGAGGGATCCTTGGTGCGCCTGCTGGGGATTTATTGGAAGGTGGCCAGCCTGTTGCTGCTTGCAACCCTGCTGCTCACCGACCGGCGGCCCCTCGGCTTTGTGGTTTTGCTGCTGGCCCAGCTACTGGTGGTGCTTAGCGTCTGGTTCTGGGTGGATCTCAACGAGGAGCTGGCCGACCTGCCGCCCTGGCGTCCCTTGCCCCTGACCCTGCGCATCTGGCGCTGGAGTCTCACGGTGTGGGCCGTGCTTGGCGCCCTGCTTACTGCCACGGCCCTGGGCTGTTTGGGCCCCGGAGGCTTGGCCCAGCCCCGTTGCGCCGCTTGGATTCAGCCGCCCCTTGGCCTGCACCGGCATGTTGAGGGGCTGTTTGCCTTCATTTTTGGCGGCGAATGGACCCCTGCCGTGGCCGCCTTCATCGGTTACGTGGGTTTGGTTGCCTATGTGGTGGGACTGTTGCAATGGCTGCTGGTGCGCTTGCCGAAGCAGGGGCGAATCGCTGGCGATTTCTGAGGATCAGCCCTAATTGCTTCCTCTGCCGCCCCGCCTTCTCTCTGGCCATGACCCTCTCCGCTGCATCTGCGATGGCCCTGCTGGCCAGGTTGGAAGAATTGAGCCGGGAGCGGCCCGATCGGGTGCTGCGGCTCAGGGGCCAGCTTCAGTTGGCGGCAGGTCCGCTTGAGCCCTACGAGCTGCTGATTTTTCGGGGTTTTTCGAGCAGCACCACCCACCCCACCGATTTCGATCCCGACCAGCCACTGCTGCCCGAGGGGGCGGTGATCGAAACAGCTGAATTACTGCAGGCCCCCCTGAATCCGGCCTCGGAACAGCTGTTGGCTGGGCCCGTTTCCCCTGAGGTTTTCCTTGAATCCGGCGGTTGGGATTGAGCCCCCAGATCAGCCCATCCCAACCAGGCGGCGCCAATCACTGCAGCAGGATTCCAGCTGGGCGGCGTGGCACTGCAGCTGGGTCTGGCTGGCTAGTTCGAAATCGACGAAATCAAAGCCTGGGGCCACTGTGCAGCCCACCAGGCTCCATGTGGTGTTTCCAGTTACGGGTTCAGCTGCGAACCAGCTGCCAGCAGGCACTACAACCTGGGGCCGTTCTCCGGTGCTTAGATCAAGCCCAAGCCTGCTGACGCAAGCCTGGCCATCCGGGTGGAGTTGATAGATCAGGAGCCCGTCGCCGCCATGGTGGTGCCAGGCCTCATCGGAGCAGATCCGATGCCATCTGGACCACTCGCCTGCGGCCAGTAAGTACAAGATCGCCGTGCTGGCGGCCCTGGGTCCCCGCGGCGTTTCCACCACCTCACTTGACCGGTAGGTCTCGCGGTAGTGGCCACCCTCCGGATGGGGCTGGAGTTCCAGCCGCTCAATCAGTGCCTTGGCGTTCAGGACAGCACCGCCACGCAGCGACCGCAGAGGCTGGGATGGGCGCTGTGCTGGCCGATGTCGGTCTCGTAGTGCCAGCAGCGCTCGCATTTTTGGCCTTCGGCCTTGGCAATGCGCACCGTGATGCCGTTTTCGCTGGCTTCGGCCAGCAGCTCGGCAGGCGCTACGCCGCCTTCCTTCAGGCCCGACACCATCAGCCAGTCGGCCAGGTTGTCGACGCTGGGGTGGCTTGAGCTGGCCAGCCAGCGCAGGGCCTCCGCCGTGTTGGTGCTGCCTGCTTCCAGCTCCAGCTGCACCTGGGCCTCCAGCGAAGCACCGAGCTGGCCGCTGGAGCGGCAGCTCTCCAGTTGGCGATTCACCAAAGATCGCAATTCCAGGATTCGCTCCATCGGCGCCTCCAGTTGCGCTTGGCGCCAGCCATCGGGGGCCGTGGGCCAGCCCCGTTCGAACACCGAGGTTTCGGCTACCGGGTAGGGCAGGTTTTGCCAGATGTCCTCGGCCATGTGGCAGAGCACCGGTGCGATCAGCCCCGCGAGACGCTCCAGCACCAGGCTCAGCACCGTTTGGCAGCTGCGGCGGCGGAACTCATCGGCTCCGCTCACATAGAGGCGGTCCTTGGCGATGTCGAGATAGACGTTCGACAGGTCCACCACGCAGAAGTTCTGCAGGGCCTGGAAGAAGCGGTAAAACTCATAGCGCTCGAAGTCTCCCGTCACGCTGTCGATCAGGGCGGCGGTGCGCTGCAGCATCCACTGATCCAGCAGGGGCAGCTGGTCGTAGGGCACGGCATCGCGGTCTGGTGCAAAGTCGTGCAGGTTGCCCAGCAGGTAGCGGGCCGTGTTGCGCACCTTGCGGTACACATCCGCCAGCTGCTTCACGATCCCAGGCCCCAGCGGCACGTCGGCGGAGTAGTCCACCGAGCTCACCCACAGCCGCAGCACATCGGCGCCGTAGGCCGGCTCTTGCTTTTCATTCTTGCCGCCCTCTACCAGCACCGCCGGGTCGACGACGTTGCCCAGCGATTTGCTCATCTTGCGGCCCTTCTCATCGAGGGTGAAGCCGTGGGTGAGCACCCGCTTGTAGGGGGCGTGGCCATTCACGGCCACCGAGGTGAGCAAGCTGCTCTGGAACCAGCCGCGGTGCTGATCGCTGCCTTCTAGGTAGAGATCGGCGGGGTAGTGAAGGCCGCGCTCTTGGAGCACGCCAGCCCAGGAGGAGCCTGAGTCAAACCACACGTCCATGGTGTCGCTGCCCTTGCGCCATTGGCTGGCTTCAGCGGCGTAGGCCTCAGGCAGCAGGCCGGCCTCATCGCGCTGCCACCACACATCTGCACCGTGCTCGGCGATCAGGGCCTGGATGTGGCCCAGGGTGGCTTCGTTGAGCAGCACCTCACCCGTTTCGCGGTGATAAAAGACGGGGATCGGCACGCCCCAGGTGCGCTGGCGGCTGATGCACCAGTCGCCCCGATCGCTCACCATCGCTTCAATTCGGTTGCGGCCGCTGGCAGGCAGCCAATCCACCTCGTCGATGGCGCCAAGAGCGGCGGCGCGGAAGCCCTCCACTGAGGCAAACCATTGCTCGGTGGCTCGGAAGATCGTCGGTTTTTTGGTGCGCCAGTCGTAGGGGTAGCGGTGTTCGTAGCGCTCTTGCTTGAGCAGCAGGCCTGTGGCTTCCAGGGCACTGAGGATCGCGGGGTTGGCGTCCTTGAGCACGTTGGTGCCAGCAAAGGGCCCGGCTTCGGCGGTGAGGTTGCCGGCCTCATCCACGGGGCAGAGCACAGGCAGGCCGTATTTCTTGCCAGTGTTGAAGTCGTCTACGCCGTGGCCCGGGGCGGTGTGCACCAGACCCGTGCCGGCCTCAGTGGTGATGTAGTCGCCGCCGATTACCACCGGGCTGGTGCGCTCCAGCAGGGGATGGCGGTAAGTAATTCCCTCTAGCTCGCTGCCCTTAAGGCTTAAAAGAGGAGTGAGCTCTAGCCCCAGGCTGATTTGCAGGCTCTCAATCAGCTCAGTTGCTAACACCAGGTGGCTGGCGGCTGGGGTGGGGGCGTCGCCCCTGGCCGCCACTGCGCAGATGGCGTAGTCGAGCCGCCCATTCACCGACACCGCCAGGTTGGCCGGCAGTGTCCAGGGGGTGGTGGTCCAGATAGCCACTGCCAGGCCGCCAGCCCCTGTGGCCGCCTTGGCCGTTAGGCCGGCTGTTTCTAATTGGGTGGCCAGGGCCTCGGGCAGCGCTACCACCGGGAAGGCCGCGAAAACGCTGGGGGAGGTGTGGCCGTCGGGATATTCGAGTTCGGCTTCGGCCAGGGCGGTGCGGGAGCTGGGGCTCCAGTGCACCGGTTTGAGGCCTCGATAAATGTGGCCAGCTAGCACCATGGCGCCAAAAACGCCGATCTGGGCGGCCTCGTAGTCCTTCTGCAGGGTGAGATAGGGCGTTTCCCAGTCAGCCCAGATGCCCCAGCGGCGGAAGCCGCTCTTCTGGCCCTCCACCTGCTCGAGGGCGTAGGCGTGGGCCTTCTGGCGCAGCGTTACCGGGGTGAGATCGGACCGGTCGCTGCTGCTGAGCCCCTGCAGCACCTTGAGTTCGATTGGTAGGCCGTGGCAATCCCAGCCAGGCACAAACCGCGCCCGCTTGCCCTGCAGCAGGGCGGTTTTGTTGATGATGTCCTTAAGGATTTTGTTGAGGGCATGGCCCACGTGCAGGGCCCCATTGGCGTAGGGAGGGCCGTCGTGCAGGGTGAAAACCTCGCCGGGGTTCTGCTGGCTCAGGCGCTCATAGAGCCGCTGCTGGGCCCAGAACGCCTGGATTTCCGGCTCGCGCACCTTGGCATTGGCCCTCATCGCAAAGGGCGTCTGCAGCAGGTTGAGCGTGTCCTTGTAGGAGAGGGGGTAGGAGACGGGCGCAGGGCTGGCGGTCACGTCGCCTGGGGGCAGCAGAGCTGATTATCCCGCCTGGCTGCTGGAGGGCTCGGGCAGCGGTTGCGGTTCCGGGATTTCGGCCGTCACCAGGCTGTCGATCACCAGGCTGTCGATCTCGCTTATGGAGCTCGGCTCTTCCGGGCGCACCCAGCGTTTGCCACTGGCTTTGGGCTGGCGTTGCTGAGTCAGCCATTGGCTCATGCCTGAAGTGGCAGTGGTCAGGAGGGCGAGCAGATGGGCCAGGCTGGCGCCGGCTTGTTGCAGGCTCGTCTGCCAGCGTTCAGTCGACCAAAGCCGCTGCTGCTCCTCAGCGGTGAGCTGCCGCCAGCGGCCCTGGGAAACCTCGCCTGCGAGCCTGCCGATCAGTAGGCCACCGCAAAGCACGCCCAGCATCGGTGCGCCCGTGAGCCGGTCGGCACTGGTTACAAGCACCAGGCCCAGCAGCAGCACTACGGCGCCCCAGGCCGAATCCCGTGGCCGGCTCAGTTCGGTGGCCAGCAGCGGCAGCAGCAGGATGGCGAGTCCCAGCAGCAGCGCCAGGAGTCCGCCCAGGGTGGCGAGCATGGCCAGAAGGCGTGGAGTCCCCCATTGTGGGCGACTCCACGCATCTGTCTCTACAGTCCAGTTCTGCCCACCTGGCGGAATTGGTAGACGCGCTGGTTTTAGGTACCAGTGGCTTTGGTCGTGGGGGTTCAAGTCCCCCGGTGGGCATCATCACTTTCTTAAGTTGCCTTGATGCAACGTTCTGGGATCTGGTTCGGCTGAGATGACACAGGTTCTGGGCGCCTCTTCAACTGCCGTGCACTCCGAGGGGGCAATGGCATCTCCCTCGCGGCTTGTGCCGCGCGAATTTCTTGACCCGCCTGCTGCCTGGAACCCCACGGTTGGGCTGTTTTTGGCTGGCTACGGCTTGGCTGCCCTCACGATTTGGGGCTGGTTTGTGGCTGGCTGGCCCCTGCCCGTGCTGCTTGGTACCGGATTTCTGGCCCTGCACTTAGAGGGCACGGTGATTCACGACGCCTGCCACAACGCGGCCCATCCGCACCGCTTCTGGAATGCGGTGATGGGCCATGGCGCTGCCCTGCTGCTTGGCTTCAGCTTTCCCGTTTTTACCAGGGTGCACCTGCAGCACCATGCCCATGTGAATGATCCCAAGAACGATCCTGATCACATCGTCAGCACTTTTGGACCCCTGTGGTTGATTGCGCCACGATTTTTCTATCACGAGCTGTTTTTCTTCCGCCGCCGTTTGTGGCGTCGTTACGAACTGTTTGAGTGGGGCCTAGCTCGGGTTGTATTTGTGGCGATAGTTGTGGCCGCTGCAAAATTTGGCTTTCTTGACTTTATTTTCAACTGCTGGTTTGCCCCTGCCCTAATGGTCGGAGTGACCTTGGGCCTGTTCTTTGACTACTTGCCCCACCGCCCCTTCCAGTCGCGCAACCGCTGGCACAACTCCCGCGTATATCCGGGACGACTGATGAATTGGTTGATCATGGGTCAGAATTATCACCTTATTCATCACCTGTGGCCGTCTATACCCTGGTTTGAATACCGCCCTGCTTATCACGCCACTAAGCCCATCCTTGATGCCAAAGGTTCGCCCCAACGGCTTGGCTTGTTTGAAACCAAGAATGATGGTTTTAACTTCCTCTACGATATCTTTTTTGGCGTTCGAAGTCATCGCAAAAAGCGCAGTAAACTTAGGCCTATTGCTGCATTAATGCCCACCCGTCATGCCCGCAGGCGAGTGCTGGAGTTGCTTCATCGCACTGCAATTTCGCCGGTACGTTAACTGGATAGTTGACTCAGCTCAGCTTGCTACGATTTTTGGCACGCGGATGAAGTCCCCCTCCCTTTGGGGAGCTTCATTTAGTAGCTCTTCGCGCACGTCCGTAGGGGTTACCAGATCTTCACGGCAGACGTTTACTACTTCCACCGCTCGAGTGGTGGCTGGCACTCCTTCGGTGTCTACTGTTTCAAGGTGGGCTACGTAGTCGAGGATGCGCTCGAGCTGGCCGGTGTAAGTGGCGATCTTGGCCTCGGGCAGGTCTAGGCGGGCCAGCTTGGCGACCTTGCGCACGTCGTCTTCGGTGATCTTGCTCATCGGGATTTACCAGATATGCCGACGCTAGCGCTCAGGTCAGAAAGGCTTCCAGGTCTGAGGCAAGGGCGGTGGCGGCCAGCTCCAAGAAGCGCTCGCCATGGCTGGCCTGGGCCAGGTAGGGGTTTGAGCCCATGCGGCCATCCGGATGGCGGCGGCGGAAATCTTCGGGGCCGTGGATGGGGCCGGCCGGGGCTGGATCAGGCAGGGGCCTCTGCTTGGTCTGGAGGCTCGGCTCCAGGTGCAAGGTGAGGGCAATTTCGCTGGGGGTGGCGTGGTGACCTTCTTCCGCGCCATAAAGGCTGCGCGCCTCCTGCATTACCGGGCCAGCCATGAACCAATTGGCCAGCTTGCAGCGCAGCCGCGGCGCCACCGCCAGGCCCCGATCGGCGGCGCTGGCATAGGCCTGGGCAAAGGCGGCCTTGCTGGTGGCGATGTTGCCGCCATGGCCGTTGATCACGTAGATGCGCTCGAAGCCGTGGCGGGCAAGTGACAGCACCACGTCGTGCAGAACGGCTAGCAGGGTGGAGGGTTGCAGGCTCACGGTGCCAGCAAAGCCCAAGTGGTGCTCGGCCATGCCGAACGCCTGGGCCGGAGTCACCAGCACGCCGGTGCGGCGGCCCACTTCCAGGGCCACGGCCTCGGCCGTGAGCGCATCGGTGCCGATGGCGCCGGTGGGGCCGTGCTGCTCGGTGGAGCCCAGGGGCACGATCACGCCCTTGCAATTTTCCAGATAGGTCTCCACCTCAGGCCAGCTACGCAGTTGCAGGCGAATGGCGTCATTGGAGCTGGCGGATTGGATCATGGTGAACAGCAGGTAGAGCCTGGAGACTGGCTAATGTTTGAAGGCCAGCAGTGCCTCGGCCCATGCTGCACCGCAAGCTTTATCAGTTTTGTGCCGAACAGCGCCCGGTGTGGGTGTTTTTGCGTGACCAGCAGCGCTGGATTGAGGAGGCCACGGTGGTGGAGCTCGAGGGGGATCTCGTCACCCTGCGCTACGACGCTGAAGACGACGACGAAACCCACAGCTGGGAGGAGAGCGTGCGGCTCGATTCGATCGGGGCCGTCAGCACCAGGCTGGCCTACGTCTGCCGCAGCGGCAGCCCCGATGACGTGATCACCTCCGAAGACTGCCCTGAGGCCGAGAGGCTGCCTAGTCAGGGTCAGTGAGCGGTGCCGTTGCCGTCGTAGTCGTCGCTGTCGTAGTAGCCGCCTTTGGTGCCAAAAAACAGGGTGGCTAGTACAAAAAGGCCGCTGCCAAAGATCAGTACGGTGGCGAGGGAGAAACCGGTGGTGTGCATGGCGGACCCGGGTTTTGGCACTAAGGACTTCAGTTTGCTGGCGGCTGCTCCCAGTGGCGAGCAACACCTCGAACTTGTGGTGAATCCATTGCCGAAGGCCTTCTTCGCCCGCCCCGCTGAGCAGGTTGCCCCTGAGCTCATCGGCTGCCTGCTGGTGAAACACCAAGCCTCAGGCGAGCTGCTGTGGGGCGTGGTGGTGGAAACGGAGGCGTATTGCCAGAGCGAGCCCGCCTGCCACGGCTATCGCCGCCGCTCCCCGAGCAACGAAACCCTGTTTGGTGAGCCTGGGCGGTTTTATGTCTATGTGAGTTATGGCATTCACCACTGCGTCAACGTGGTGACAGGGAGAGCCGACTGGGCCAATGGGGTGCTGCTGCGCGCCGTGGCCATTCCTGGTGAGCCGGAGCGGCTGGCGGCGGGTCCCGCCCTATTGGCACGCTGCTTTGGCATCGATCGCTCCCACGACGCCCAGCTGGTGCATCCCGATCGGGGGATATGGTTCGCCCCGCGGCCGCCAGAGCTGGCTGCTTTGGGCGCCGCCGATCTGGTTCAAACCAGTCGCATCGGCATCAGCCAGGGCAAGGACCTGCCCTGGCGCTGGTATTGGCGGGCTAGTCGCAGCGTCAGCAGGCGGGTCAGGGGTGATCGGCAGCTTCCAGCGCAGGAGGCTGGAAGGATCAGCGGGGTGTGATCACCCTCGGTTGCAGATTCAGCGCGCGTGCAGGATTGGCGAAGCTGCGCTGATCGAAAGAGGCGATGGCCGTGCAGGCGCGGCAACTGGCATGGTGCAGCGCATCGGCGAAATCAAGCCCGGCGCGCAGCCCTGCCAAGGCCTGTTCGATTGCGGCGCGGTCTTCGAGCTGGAGGGTTGGCAGGTTCAGCAGTGCGTCAAAGACAAGCCCAACCTGATCCCGGCTGAATCGGTAATACCCCCGTAGCACCCACTCCAATTCCAGAGCCACGGTTTTGGGCATAAACAGGGCCTGGCCTGATTCGAGCAAGGTGCGTGCGGCTTCTCGCTGCTTGACGGTGGCGTCATCGGCACCGGCTTCGTCGATGAAGTAGCGGGCCAGCACATTGGTATCAAGGCCTATCACGGCTGCAACAGCATGGCCGGATCGAAGTCGCTTGGCACGGCTGGGATGGTCGTTTTCAGCAGGCCAAAGCCGCTGGCTGTGGGGCTGCTTGCTGGTCGCGCCGGTCTCACCTCCAGGTGATCGCCCACCAATTCAAAACAAACACGGCTGCCCCTGTGCAAGCCCAGCTGCTGCCGCATCATCTTGGGAATCGTCACCTGCCCTTTGCTGGTCACGGCGCAACCGCTGGATTCAGCCATGGCGAGGCCTAGTTTGGATAGGTATTACTTGGTAAGAATAGGTGCTGTGGTGTGCCTCGGCTGGCCCTACCGTGGATCTGTGAGTCGCCGCACCCCTTGAGCAGCTGGAGCCACCGCCACGTGCTGGATCTGGCGGCCTTTTCGCTGGACGATTTCACCACCGTGCTCACGCTGGCCCAGCGTTTCCGGGCCCTGCCGGTGGCTGGAGCCCGCAAGTTGCCCGCCCTGCAGGGGCGGTTGATGACCAGCCTTTTCTTTGAACCAAGCACCCGCACTCGCAGCAGTTTTGAGCTGGCGGCAAAGCGGCTCTCTGCCGATGTGCAGAGTTTTTCTCCCTCCTCCAGCTCCCTGAGCAAGGGCGAGAGCCTGCTCGATACGGCCCGCACCTACGTGGCTATGGGCGCCAATGTGCTGGTGGTGCGCCATCGCTGCGCCGGGGTGCCCCAGAGCCTGGCGGCCGACCTCGACCGTGCCGGTGAGCGGGTCGCGGTGCTCAATGCTGGCGATGGCCTGCACAGCCATCCCAGCCAGGGATTGCTGGATTTGTTCACCCTGGTACGCCACTTCGCCCCTGAAGCCCCCACGCCCGCGGCTCTGAGGGGCAAGCGCATTGTGATCGTGGGTGATGTGCTCCACTCCCGCGTGGCCCGCTCCAACCTCTGGGCCCTCACCGCCTGCGGCGCCGAGGTGGTGCTCTGCGGCCCGCCCACCTTGTTGCCAGCGGCCTTCGCCGACTTTGTGGCGGCACCACCGCCAGGCCAGGCGACCGATCCGGTGGCGGCGCGGGGCACGGTGCGGATTGAGCGCAGCCTGGAGCAGGCCCTGGCCGGGGCCGATGCGGTGATGACTCTGAGACTTCAGAAGGAGCGCATGCAGCAGCACCTGCTCACTAGCCTCGACACCTATCACCGGCAATTCGGCATCACCCGAGCGCGCCTAGCCCCCTGCGGCCCGTCCGTGCCCCTGCTGCATCCGGGCCCGGTGAATCGGGGCGTGGAGCTGGCGGGAGATGTGCTCGACGATCCCGCCGTTTCACTGGTGGAGGAGCAGGTGCGCAATGGAATCCCTGTGCGCATGGCCCTGCTCTATCTGCTGGCCGCGGCAGAACCGCTGGCTTGAAAAGCTTTGCAGCAGTTGAATCAGAGCAACTTGAAACCGTCAAGCAGCAAGCCGTAGAGCAAGCCGATCCGGGCCATATCGAGCAATTGCAGCACGAGTGCATCGCCATCACGACGTATCAGCGGGCCCCTGGCGCGAATGGCCAACTCGATGGCGGCCACGCAGATCAGTGCTCCCACCGGGTCGAGCTTGGCCAGGGTGCCGGTGATCGAGCCGACGGCTCCGCCAATGCTGAAGCTGATCAGCAACACGATCAACAACAGCGATAGTCGCCGCCAGGGATTGGCTGCCCAACTCTCTAGGGCCGCCCGAGCCTGGGCAACCCGTTCCTGAAAGCCGGTCTGTTGATAACGACTTCCGGGAGGTGAGGCCATCACGGCTGAAGGGTTATCAGCGAGTGCCAAAAGGGGAGGCAGGGATGCTGAAGGCGGTGATCCCCATCACCCGGCCCGAGCCCTGCCATTGCATGTCTACACCATCTCTGGCGTGTGCGCAGCCTTTTGGCGCTACATATAGGGGATTCCAATAAAAAAGCCCGAGGCCAATGGCCCGGGCTGGGTGATGGGGACTGAGCAACCAAAGCGCCTGGCTGGCCAATGATCAACTGCCCGCAGACGTTTGCCAGAGCGTCCCAAGGGGCTTGACGTCCCCCAGGGGCTTCCCGATCTGGGTCTCAGCCGTCGCTGTCCTTCTTGCGTGAGGATTTGCCCTCGAGGAGCTCCAGTAGAGCTTCCATCTGGGCCATAACCCCACGTACCTCGCCGGCTTCTGGAAGTAAGCCGTCGTCCATGACACCCTGGTGCATTTCTCGGAGCTCCTGGCGGATGTACCGCAGGTGGCTAACCACCTGTTCGCGTTTCGACTGCGACATCTATGGGTGTTCTACTGATGCACCCTTTTACCGCATCGCCGGTTCACTTCTGGCCAAACCTTGCCTTGGCCTGCTCGTAGAAGGGGGCATCGATGGCGCTAAGACCGGCCTCCTGGGCCATGGATTGGATGCGGCGCCGCACCGCTGGACGTACAAAAAAGGGCACTTCCTTAAGTTTGGCTTCGGCGTCTGGATGCCAATCCATAGGGCTGACCAGCAGCACTTCTTTGAGTAGTAATGGAGAATAGGGGACTCGAACCCCTGACCTCTGCGGTGCGATCGCAGCGCTCTACCAGCTGAGCTAACTCCCCGGCTTAGGGCTCTCTTGTCCCTACAAGCCCATTATCCCCGACCCCACCTCCCCAGCAACTTCCATGAACGCGTCGATCACCCCCGAACGGCTCGCCGCTTTCGATGAAGCTTCGATAGCTGAACTCGCCCGTCGACTGGAGGAAGACGACTACCCCAGTGCCTTTGACGGCTTAGCCGATTGGCACCTGATGCGTGCCCTGGCGATCCACCAACCGGAGTTGGCTCGGCCCTACGTGCATCTCGTGGACCAGGAACCCTTTGATGAGGACTGATTCGGCGGCTGCTGCTGATTCCTTGGTGCACCCGCTGGCGGGTCGCCGCGTATTGGTGGGTATCAGCGGCAGCATCGCTGCGGTCAAGCTGCCTCTGGTGGTGAGCTCCCTGGTCCAGTGCGGCGCCGAGGTGCGTTGCCTGGTTACGCCGTCGGCGGCCCAACTGGTAAGTCCGGTTGCCCTTGCCAGCCTCAGCCGCAATCCCTGCAACCTCGATGCGGATCAGTGGAGTCATCGCGCTGCCAGGCCGCTGCATGTGGAGCTGGCGGAGTGGTCTGAGTTGGTCTTGGTGGCGCCCTTGAGTGCCACCAGCCTGGGTCGTTGGGTGCATGGGTTGGCTGACAGCCTGTTGGCCAGCACCCTGTTGGCAACCGAGGCGCCGGTGCTGGCTGCTGCGGCCATGAACACTTCAATGTGGATCTCCCCGGGAGTGCGCCGCAACTGGGAGCTGCTGCAGGGCTTTGAGCGGGTGTTGCCCCTGGGACCTACGGCGGGCTTGTTGGCATGCGACCGGCAGGGGGACGGCCGCATGGCTGAGCCGCAACAGCTCCTACTGGCCTTGCAGTGTCTGCAGCTGTGGGGTTGGCAGCGGGACTGGGCTGGCTTGCGGCTTTTGGTCACTGCCGGCCCTACCCGCGAACCATTGGATCCGGCCCGCTTTCTCACCAACCCCAGCTCCGGGCTGATGGGCGTGCTGCTAGCCCAGGCAGCACGGCTGCGTGGGGCGGAGGTGACTTTGGTGCATGGTCCGTTGACCGTGGATTCCCAGTTGCTGGAGGACTTGGCTTGTGTGCCTGTCCAGACGGCGGCCGATATGGAGCGGGCCTTGGTGCGTCTTCAGCCTTGTGCCGATGCCATTGCCATGGCGGCGGCTGTGGCCGACCACCGCCGCCAGCAACCGCTCCCGCATAAACTGACCAAAGAGGAGCTTTCCGTTGAGCTCGCCTCCGGTTGGCAGCCGGTGCCCGATCTTTTGGCCGGCCTGGTAAGCCGCCGGCACCCCGGTCAGCGGATTTTGGGTTTCGCGGCCCAATCGGGCGATGTATTGGCTCAGGCCCGTGCCAAGTGGGCCCGTAAAGGCTGCGACCTGCTGTTCGCGAACCCGATAGATCAAGCCGATGCGGGCTTTGGCGTGAACAGCAACCACGGTTGGCTGCTGGGAGGGCAGGGCGGTGAGCAACGCATCGAGCCAGGCTCAAAGCTGGCGATTGCCCAGCAGTTGCTTTCCGCCCTGAGGCCCTAAGCCACCAGAGTCTCTTCGGCGGGCAGGGTCTCGTCTGCAGCAGCTTCGTGCTGGAGCAGATCCATGAAGGTGCGCAGTTGCAACCTCGGGATGTAGGGCCAGCCCCCACTGCGCTCGACGCTTTGCAGCAGGCTGAACAGCTGGCTGCGGTCGGCTGGAAGGCTGCCCCGGAATGGACCGTCTTGGACCGAGCGATGCAGCTGCTCGAGCTGGCGCAGCAGGGTCAGCAGGTCTTCAGGCTTGCCTTCGAGCTCACTTGCCAGCTCGTTTAATTGCTGCAGCTGGTTGGTGAGACGGCCTTGCTGGGATGGGGTGAGGCTCATGACTGGTCTTGCTTTGCGCTCGCGTCGGTCTCTCGCATACAGGTTGTTGAGAGCCGCGACATCGTACGGGGAATAGCAGATTTGCACCGGTAGGATCGGCGACAGCCCAGTTCCCATCCACCGTCTCTGCGGCGTTTCCCCATGAGTTTTCGTCCTCTGCTGGCTCTTGTGCTGGCGCTGTGCCTGACCCTGGTGACCGCGTGCAGCGGTGGCGCCAAGGCCGTGGATCGCGCCAATCTCACCTACGAAGACATCCACAACACCGGCTTGGCGAACGACTGTCCGACCCTGCCGGAATCGGCCCGCGGCTCGATCTCCCTCGATTCCACCACTAAGTACCAGCTCCGAGAAATTTGCATGCACCCTGCCGAGGTGTATGTGAAGGGTGAGCCAGCTAACAAGCGCCAGGAGGCACAGTTTGTTGCCGGCAAAATTCTTACCCGTTTCACCTCCAGCCTTGATCAGGTTTACGGCGATCTGGCCGTTACTGCCGATGGCCTTAGCTTCAAGGAGCTTGGCGGCATCGACTTCCAGCCGATCACAGTGCTGCTGCCCGGTGGTGAGGAAGTGCCCTTCACCTTCTCCAGCAAGGAGTTGTTGGCCACGGCTGATGGTTCAGCTCTGACCACCAGCACCGACTTTGAAGGCCCTTACCGGGCTCCCAGCTACCGCACCAGCAACTTCCTCGACCCCAAAGGTCGTGGTCTAACCACCGGCTACAGCAGCGCTGTCGGCCTGGTTCCTGCTGGAGATGAGTTCACCGGCGAAACCGTGAAGCGCTATGTGGATGGCTCCGGCACTATGAACTTCTCAATTACCAAAGTCGATCCCAGTACTGGCGAGTTTGCAGGCGTGTTTACTGCAATCCAGCCTTCCGACTCCGACATGGGCACCAAGGCGGTTGTCGATGTCAAGATCGTCGGCCAGCTCTATGGCCGCCTAGAGCAGATTTGACCCCTGGGCGCTAGCTCGCAGTTCTTGACTGACTCTTTAAGGCCCCATCGGGGCCTTTTTTATTGGGTCCTGGGTCTTTTTATTGGCACTTGAGCCTCGACTCCCCCGGTCTGGGAGAATCCACCCCTTGCTGAGTTGGCCTCCATGACCGCCGCTGAATCCGCTGGCTTGATCGCTCCTCACGGTGGGTCCTTGGTGAATTTGGTAGTGCCTGCGGCTGAGCGCGAGTCGCTGCTCGCTGGGGTGAGCCGCAGGATCGAGTGCAGCGATCGCAATGCCTGCGACGTTGAGTTGCTGGTGGTGGGAGGGTTCTCGCCCCTACGTGGCTTCATGCATCAGCACGACTATGAAGCCGTGGTGGCGGGCCACCGCACCACCAGTGGCCTGTTGTTTGGCCTGCCGATCGTCTTCGACACCGACGACGCTTCGATTGCTATTGGCGATCAGCTGCTGCTCACCTATCGCGGTCAGGAGCTGGCCGTGCTGACGGTGGAGAGTCGCTGGGAGCCTGACAAGGCGCGTGAGGCTCAGGGCTGCTATGGCACCACCTCAATTGAGCATCCGGCGGTGAAGATGATCGCCACCGAGCGGGGTCGCATCTACCTCGGCGGCAGTATTCAGGGCCTGGAGCTGCCCAGCCGGGTGTTCCCTTGCAAAACGCCCGCTGAAGTGCGCGCCACCCTCCCCGCTGGCCAGAGCGTGGTGGCTTTCCAGTGCCGCAACCCCATTCACCGCGCCCACTACGAGCTGTTTACCCGGGCATTGGGCGCGGCCAACGTCAGTGAGCAGGGTGTGGTGCTGGTGCACCCCACCTGCGGCCCCACCCAGGACGACGACATTGCCGGCGAGGTGCGCTTCCAGACCTACGAGCGGCTGGCGGCCGAGGTGAATAACGCCCGAATTCGCTGGGCCTACTTGCCTTATTCGATGCACATGGCCGGCCCGCGGGAGGCTCTGCAGCACATGATCATCCGCAAGAACTACGGCTGCACCCACTTCATCATTGGCCGCGACATGGCTGGCTGCAAAAGCTCCCTCAGCGGCGAAGACTTCTACGGCCCCTACCAAGCCCAAGATTTTGCCCGCGACAACGCTGCAGAGCTCGGGATGGAGACCGTGCCCTCGCTCAATCTCGTTTACACGGAGGAGGAGGGCTATGTGACCGCTGAACATGCCGAGGCAAGGGGGCTGCATATCCGCAAGCTCAGCGGCACCCAATTCCGTCAGATGCTGCGTGGTGGCGAAGAAATCCCAGAGTGGTTCGCCTTCCGTAGTGTGGTTGAAGTGCTGCGGGCCGCAGCCGGTTAACATTCCGTAACTGACTTCTCAGCTGAGGCAAGGTTCTTGAAGAAGCGCTGGCGCAACGCGGGGCTCTATGCCCTTTTGGTGATCGTGATGATCGCCGTGGGTACGGCTTTCCTCGACAGGCCCGACCCGGCCAATGCGCCGCGCACCCTCCGCTATAGCGACTTCGTAGAGGCCGTTCAGGACAACGAAGTTTCCCGGGTGCTGATTTCCCCAGACCGGGGCACGGCCCAGGTGGTCGAAAACGACGGACGCCGTGCGGTCGTCAACCTTGCTCCTGACAAGGACCTGCTCAAGCTGCTCACCGACCACAACGTCGATATCGCGGTCCAGCCCAGCCGCGAGCCCGCTGCATGGCAGCAGGCCGTTGGCAGTCTGATTTTCCCGCTACTTCTCCTTGGTGGCCTGTTTTTCCTGTTGCGTCGCGCCCAGGGTGGTGGTGGCAATCAGGCAATGAATTTCGGTAAGAGCAAGGCGCGGCTTCAAATGGAGCCCCAAACCCAGGTGACTTTTGGCGATGTGGCCGGTATTGAGGGAGCAAAGCTCGAGCTCACTGAAGTCGTTGACTTTCTCAAGAACCCAGATCGCTTCACCGCGGTTGGCGCCAAAATTCCTAAAGGGGTGCTTCTGGTAGGCCCGCCAGGAACAGGAAAAACCTTGCTTGCCAAGGCTGTGGCAGGTGAGGCCGGTGTGCCCTTCTTTTCGATTTCCGGTTCGGAATTTGTCGAGATGTTTGTTGGCGTTGGCGCCAGCCGGGTGCGTGATCTTTTTGAGCAGGCCAAAAAGAGTGCCCCTTGCATCGTTTTCATCGACGAAATCGACGCCGTAGGCCGCCAGCGTGGTGCCGGACTCGGCGGTGGTAACGATGAGCGCGAGCAGACCCTCAACCAGCTGCTTACTGAGATGGACGGTTTTGAGGGCAATACCGGCATCATCATTGTGGCTGCAACCAACCGCCCAGATGTGCTGGATGCAGCTTTGATGCGCCCGGGTCGTTTTGACCGCCAGGTGGTTGTAGATCGTCCCGACTATGCCGGCCGCCTGCAGATTCTCGGCGTCCACGCCCGAGGCAAAACCTTGGCGAAGGATGTCGACCTCGACAAGATTGCTCGCCGCACCCCTGGCTACACCGGCGCTGATCTGGCAAACCTCCTAAACGAGGCCGCGATTCTCGCTGCCCGCCGTCAGCTCACTGAAGTGGCGATGGACGAGGTCAATGACGCCATCGAGCGCGTCATGGCTGGCCCTGAGAAGAAGGATCGGGTGATGAGCGAGAAGCGCAAGCGGCTTGTTGCTTATCACGAAGCTGGCCACGCCCTGGTCGGTGCTCTGATGCCCGATTACGACCCGGTCCAGAAGATTTCGATCATTCCTCGGGGTAATGCAGGCGGCCTCACTTTCTTCACCCCTTCTGAGGAGCGGATGGAATCAGGTCTCTATTCCCGCGCCTATCTGCAGAACCAGATGGCAGTTGCCCTAGGTGGTCGGGTTGCTGAAGAGATCGTCTACGGAGAAGACGAAGTCACAACCGGCGCTTCAAACGACCTCCAGCAGGTAGCCCGAGTTGCCCGTCAGATGGTTACTAGATTCGGCATGAGCGATCGCCTTGGGCCAGTGGCCTTGGGTCGCAGCCAGGGGGGCATGTTCCTGGGTCGTGATATCGCTGCAGAGCGTGATTTCTCTGAAGACACCGCTGCCGCAATCGACGAGGAAGTCAGCGACCTGGTGGCGGTGGCCTACAAGCGCGCCACTTGCGTTCTCATCGACAATCGTTCGGTGCTTGATGAGCTCGCCGAGATGTTGGTCGAGAAGGAAACAGTCGACGCTGATGACCTGCAGGAGCTGCTGATCCGCAGCGACGTGAAGGTGGCGGAATACGTCTGAACCGCCAACGCTGCTAGCCGCTTTGCACCACCAGCCCCTGCTGGTGGTGCTTCGTGCTTATGACCTGCTTGAGCTGCTGCCCTGTTTAGAGCGTTTGCAGGAGCTGGGTGTTCAGCATGTTGAGCTTGCTTGGAGCAGCAACCCCCTTTGGGTTGCCCAGGCGATTGAGCTTCGTCAGCGCTTCGCGCATTTGAGATTGGGTGCGGCTTCGGTAGTTGACTTGGCTGGCCTTAACGCTGCTGCTGCTGCTGGCCTGGGCTATGCGGTTTCACCGGTGCTGGATCGTGACTTGATTGAGACTGCAATGGCTCTGCCTTTGCAGTTCGTGCCTGGTGTGATGTCTCCATCAGAGGTGCACCTAGCGCGTTTGTGGGGATGCTCCATCGTCAAGCTCTTCCCCGCAGCTGCGCTGGGCCGCTCCTATTGGCAACGACTAGCAGCTCCTCTGGCTGGCGCTGATGGCTTGCCCTTTTGCATTGCGGCAGGTGGACTTGGCCCTGCTGATGTGGAGCCCTGGCTGGCTGCCGGAGTTGATGCGGTCGCCTTGGGTGGATCCCTTGTTAACCCCGCCGATTGGGAGGCGTTGGCCAGGCTTGTCGAGCGCCTGCGGACCTAGCTACCACAGTCCGCACTGGCCCTTTTGGCGTAGCAAGTGATCGGCGAGCACTAAGGCCACCATCGCCTCCACCATCGGCACGGCCCGAGGCAGTACACAAGGGTCGTGCCTGCCTTTGGCCTCCAGGGTGGTGGCTTCGCCACGGTCATTGATCGTCTGCTGGGCCTTGCGGATCGTGGCGGTGGGCTTGAAGGCCACCCGAATCACGATTTGCTCGCCGTTGCTGATGCCCCCCTGGATGCCACCGGAATTGTTGGTGGCTGTGTGCAGGGAGCCATCGCTTGTGGGTAGGAAGGCATCGTTGTGCTCGCTGCCCTTGAGCAGGGTGCCTGCGAAGCCCGAGCCGATTTCAAACCCCTTGGTGGCCGGCAGCGACATCACCGCCTTGGCCAGGTCCGCCTCGAGTTTGTCAAATACGGGCATGCCAAGGCCCATTGGCGCCTGGCGTACCAGGCAGGTGATCACGCCGCCGCAGGAATCGCCCTCCCGGCCGATTGCCTCGATGCGCTCGATCATCTGGGCTGCCATTGCTTGGTCGGGGCAGCGCACGATATTTGCTTCCACGGCCGCCAGGTTCACCTGTCCTGGGTCGATCGAAGCCTCAAGGTTGTGGATGCGCTCCACCCAGGCGATCACTTCGGTGCCGTGGGCCTTGGCCAGGAGCTGTTTGGCGATAGCCCCGGCAGCTACTCGGCCGATGGTTTCGCGGGCAGAAGCCCGGCCGCCGCCGCTGCGGGCTTGTATGCCGTACTTCGCTTGGTAGGTGGCATCGGCGTGTGAGGGACGGAAGGCCACTTCCATTTCTCTGTAGTCCTGTGGTCGCTGATCCTTGTTGCGCACCACCATCGCGATCGGTGTGCCGAGGGTCACGCCATCGAGCAGGCCACTGAGAATTTCGACCTGGTCATCCTCCTTGCGGGGGGTGGTGATCTTGCTCTGGCCTGGCTTGCGGCGGTCGAGTTCGGCCTGAATCGCTTCTAGATCCAGCTCCAATCTGGGCGGACAGCCGTCGATGATTACGCCAACCCCGCCTCCATGGGATTCGCCGAAGGTGCTGATCCGAAAGAGATCTCCGAAGCTGCTGCCCATGGCCCACCTGCGTTGGGGCGAGCCTACAAACTGGGCTTCACCTTTGGCATAGCGCAATCTTGAAGAGGCAGGAGCGTGTCGCCCTAATCATGGAGCGGCTGCAGCAGCACTACCCCGAAACCCCTGTACCTCTCGACCACAGCGATTCCTTCACGCTGCTGGTGGCGGTCCTGCTGAGCGCCCAATGCACAGATAAGAAGGTCAACGATGTCACCCCGGCCCTGTTTGCAGCTGGCCAGGACCCCGCTGCGATGGCAGCCCTGAGCGAGGAGACGATCCTGGCCCATATCCGCCAGCTTGGCCTGGCTCGCACCAAGGCTCGCAATGTCAAACGCCTTGCCGAGCTCTTGCTTGAGCGCCATGGCGGCATGGTGCCCCGCAGTTTTGAACAGCTTGAGGCCCTGCCTGGGGTTGGTCACAAAACCGCAAGTGTGGTGATGGCCCAGGCCTTCGGTGTGCCCGCCTTCCCCGTAGACACCCACATCCACCGATTGGCGCAGCGTTGGGGTCTAAGCAGTGGCAAGAGTGTTGTGCAAACGGAGCATGATCTCAAGACTTTGTTTCCTAAAGAAGCCTGGAATCGCTTGCACCTGCAGATCATTTTTTATGGGCGCGAATTCTGCACGGCCCGGGGTTGTGACGGCACCATCTGCCCGCTTTGCCGGGAGCTTTATCCCCGCCGGCGTACTGCTGTGATCTGGCGTAAGCCCTGATTTTTTGCTTTTACCTTGGGGCTACATACGTAGTCCCCTCGCGCTATGTGCTTCCTTCTATTTAGCTGTCCAAGCTTGTTGCGCAGGTTGTTGTACATCTTGTAACCACCACCCAGCCAAGGATCCAGCCAACAAAAAAGCCCCCTTATTCAAGGGAGCTTTTGGGATTCCGTATTGCCCAGCCGTAGCTGGGCTGTTGACTATCAACCGATTGCAGGTGCGGTCAGTGCCACGGGGGTGGCAATAGCAGCAGCAAGGTCAAGCGGGAAGTTGTGAGCGTTGCGCTCGTGCATCACTTCCATACCCAGACCAGCGCGGTTC
>Ga0247844_1000596_pt1 | contig 75528 bp, 80 predicted proteins | sample LaCtaG_FD_192421 | JGI IMG/M metagenome (GOLD analysis project Ga0247844, IMG submission 192421) | Freshwater microbial communities from meromictic Lake La Cruz, Castile-La Mancha, Spain - LaCruzMarch201714.5m_1 | ecosystem: Environmental > Aquatic > Freshwater > Lake | place: Spain: Castile-La... | reverse complement strand
TCTCGTAGATCTAAAAAGACTAAATCCAAGAGAAAATCTAGAAGATCTCGCAGATCTAAAAAGACTAAATCCAAGAGAAAATCTAGAAAATCTAGAAGATCTAAAAAGACTAAATCCAAGAGAAAATCTAGAAGATCTAAAAAGACTAAATCCAAGAGAAAATCTAGAAGATCTAAAAAGAAAAATAAAAATGTAACTCCTACTCATTAAAAATGAAAATATAATATTAAACTTAAATATTATATTTTATAATATAAATGTCTTGTTTATTTGATAGTTTAAGCTACTTTTTGAATTATAATAGTAATCAAATACGACAAAAAATTTGCGATTATCTTGAAAATAATAGACCTATAATAGAAGGTTTAGAAACTAATTTTATTTTATCACTAGAAGATCCGGATTATGTTGAAAATATGAGAAAAAAATATCAATGGGGTGGAGGAATTGAAATACAAGCTGCATGTAATATATGGGATTTAAGAATAATTGTTATAAACTTAAGAAAAAAAGATAGGTATATTGAATTTATACCTATCACAAAAAAATATATACATACAATATGTATAACATGGACTGGAAATCATTATGAACCGTTAAAAAGATAATTTATTTTTATTATTCATAACATCCATAAATGTATTTAAACCAGCGTCTTTACATGGACATTTTTGTGAATTCTCTACAGGGCATGCAAAACTATTCATTTGATTACAACATGGACACATTCTATATTGGTTCTTATAACCAGTATCAATATTAGATTTACGTGTATTAAAACCAGGAATATAGTTAAAATTTTCCATTATATTATAATTATTAAGACTTTTATAATTAGATTCCATTTATAGATAATAAAGAAAATAAATTTATTATAACAAAGTTTGTTATAATAAAAAGTTTATTTGTACGACATTTTATTTATTTTTACCCCACCTAAATACATTTTATAAGCATCTTCATATGACATCACAGGTTTATTATATCTAACATTTACATAATTATGAAAATCAACAAAAAACTTAAACAAATTATCTCTTGTACCGCAAATTTTATCAAGTCTTTCAAAATGTTTCTCTATATAAGCAGTTGCATGTTCGCTACAATTTTTACATGGTAATAAAACAGGTATTCCTAATATTATATTTTTCATGCGTTCAGATGTTATAGGTGATGGATTAATAGGATAATGCGCTGAAGCATTATGAAGACTAAACCATAAAGGTGGTCCAAATACTTCAGGACTTGTTGTATTATAATGATCAACTGTTTCATATGTTATTTCGGTATGTTCCCCCTTGTGTTCAATTTTCTCTTTTTCTTTTAAATTTTCTACAAACATATAGTTAGGATTTACTTTAGGATATAGATTTGCTTGATTATAAATATTTGGATCATCTTTATTATAAGAACGTTCTTGAACCATGATATTATCCTCCTTTAAATCATTAGGTTTAAATGTAAAATTTTCTTTAAATGAATGATATTTTGAAAAATTATGTCTATTACTCATACTATATAATGTTTTATAAGTTGAACTCATTTTATTTATAATAAAAATAATCTTTTTTTAGATAAATTTTTATTACCATTTGTTGAATGATCAAAAATAATTAACTGTAGGAGTATATGATTCATGTGATAAATCTAGATATATTTTCATTTATTAATATAAAGATATAATTTTATTGATAAAAAATGGATAAACAAATTTATGATTTTATTGAAATAGGCACGTCTAACTTTGATACTTTAATTGAAAATGCAGATGAAAATACATATGGACTATCTGTCGAACCTATTAAATATTATTTAGATCAACTCCCTGATAAGAAAAATGTAAAAAAAATAAATAAAGCAATAACCGACGAAGTTAGTTGTGAAAATAAAAAAATAGATATATATTTTATTCCAGAAAGTACAATAAAATTTTACAATTTAGATCCGTCATTACGAGGTTGTAATTCTGTAAATGATTATCATCCTTTTCATAAAAAACTTAACTTATATAATCTTGTACAGAAAGACCAAGTTGAAGTTATATCAATTAAAGATTTATTTATAAATAATAACATTGGTTCTTTAAAATTATTAAAAATAGATACTGAAGGTCATGATGTTATAATATTAAATGGTTTATATAAATATCTTGTAGAGACATCAAATACCGAACTATATCCAAACAAAATAATTTTTGAATCTAACGATAACATACCTAGTAATATGGTTGATGATATTATAAATAAATTTATAAAATTAGGTTATATTTTAGTTTCAAGAAGTCATGATACTGTTATAGAATATAATTTGTAGTAAAAGAAAAATTTTAAACTATAAAAAGTTTAAAATTATAATATTTATATTTTAATCTTCAATTATATATTCTACATCGGAATTTTCTTCGTCATTAACTATAAGTACAACATTATGAGTAAAATTTTTTTCTAAAGTTTCAAAACTTATATTAAGATTATTATCTTTTACAAATTTTTCTAAATTTTTAAAATCTGGTACTCCACAATAAGGTATTGACGTTAATGAATGTTTAGGGTATTTTGTAAATATTTCTCTTGTTCTTTCATGATTTAAAATAGTTACATCGTGATTTGTATTATCTTTTATTCCATCGATATTTCCATATTTCTTAATATATTTAAAAGATGTTTCAACTCCAACTTTTGGAATATTTTTATTATAATCACAACCAAACATAATACATAAATCTAAAAATTCTTCATATGTGATTTCTAAAGCTGATAAAATTTGTTCATAATGTATACGTATACATGTCTCTAAAGAAGTATCAATTTTTGTTAAAAATAATGGTGTACCATATGCTAATACATCAGTATCTTCGGATAATACCCCATCTACTAGACCTCTTTTACATAAATCAGAACACATAGTTTCAGCTTCTAATGGAGCATCATAAAATGGTATTTTTAAAATTTTAAATAACTCTTTAGTTAATTCAAAGTCCTCTTTTGATATATCTAAAATGTTACTTCTCATTTTTTCTATTTTATTTTTAACTATCTTCATATCAATTTTATCTTGATTTTGTTTTCTTAAAAAACTTTTTGTAGGTACTGTTTTATCTTTTATTTTTTCGTAAAGATCTATTAAAATTTTTTCTATTTCACCATTTAATTCATATTTTTCATAAGCTATATCTAATTCTGCGACTCTTTCTTTATTCTTTTCCTGTTGTAATCGTCTTTCAGCTCTTTCATCTTCTTTTTCCGGAACACATCCTGTATCATAAATAAAAACACAATGTATTTCATTTTTTCTAAGACATGAAACCAGACTAACAAATGCGTTAAGCCATCTTGGACCACATATAGCCTTAAATTTGCATAAAAATAAAGAAGTATCAATTGCAATTTTTTTAAAAGCATATTCTGATAAATGAATTTCTTCAAATATTTCAGGACAATGTTTTCTTAAAAATACATTCATATTAGAAATTCCCATTTTAGTTTTTATTTTTAAAATTAATAATACTTATAAATCAATTTTTTATTTAAAAATATAATATCAATAAATAAAAACCAGATCATGTCTAAACGAAAGCCTACAGATGATATTATTGATATAGGCCCGGAAACTAAAAAAAAAAGAATATCCCACCAAAAATTAAAAATTGAGATGACTCCTCCTGTAAATAATATTAAAGATTTAATTGAAATAGGAAAGACATTGAAATTTTACAAAAATATTGATGTTATAATTCTTTGGCAAATTTTACCTTATTTAGAACAATTAGACTCTATGATAGGTATGAAAAGTTTGAAAGAAACAGTTTTTTATCAAATTATATATTACCTTCAAAATATGCATAAAAGAAATAAGAATGAAGAATATTTACATACAGTAATAACAGGTAAACCAGGTTCCGGAAAAACTTCAATATCCAAAATAATCGGAAAAATTTATACAAACTTAGGGATACTTTCTAAAAAAGATAATACTTTTACTATTGGTTATCGTGATGATTTTGTAGCAGAGTATGTCGGACAAACGGCAATAAAAACAAGAAAATTTTTAGAATCATGTTTAGGTGGAGTTTTATTTATAGATGAAGTATATTCTATGGGACCTGGAAAAAAAGATAAAGATTCATTTAGTAAAGAAGCAATAGACACAATATGTTCTTTTTTATCAGAACATAAAAACGATTTTTGTTGTATTATAGCTGGTTATAAAGATGATATTAAGAATTGTTTTTTCTCTGTAAATCAAGGTTTAGAAAGAAGATTTCCATGGAGACATAATATTGAAGAATATACAACAACAGATCTATGTGAAATTTTTAAAAAAATGATAACAGAAATAAAATGGAATCTACATGAAGAAATTGACAATTCATATTTAATTATATTTTTTGAAGATAATAAAAATTTATTTGAATATACAGGTGGCTCAATTGAAACTTTTATATCTAAACTAAAAATGTCACATTCTAAAAGAGTATTCTGTCTAGAAAAAGAAGTAAAATTTATTTTAACTCGTGAAGACATAAAAAATGGTCTTGAAATGACAAAAAACCATTCAGAAATAGTTCAAAAAAGAACTTATGACTATTATATTTAATTTTATAATTTTAATTATAAAATTTTAAATTAATTTTCTAAGCATATCTAAGTATTTATCCCAGTTATCAGACATACTTTTCTTGTCAACTATTATATAAGGTGTTATATTTATATCAAAATCATAAATATCTCTATCAAATATAATATGTTTATTTTTAAAAGATATTCCATCAATATTTTTTATTATACCATCACTATATTCTATATCTTTAACTGTTATAACTTTAAATACCATGCCTATAAATATTGAAGATAGTAGATCTCTGGTTTGTTTTATACTTAAAGAGTATTTCTTTTTCATTTCTATAACATAATTTTCAATTAGAAGATCTTTAATATTTTTTTTACGTATATTAGACCAATTTTTCCTATTTTCTTTTATTTCATTTTCTAATATAGAAAAATATATTTTCTTTTTAATTTTATCTTTATGAGATAATAAACCTAATTTTTTACTTAAAAGATCGTATATATCATTATACAAAACTTTAGGTTCTTTTTTTTCAATTTTGTAACTAAATTCTTTATTTTTATAGTTACAACAGAAGAAATCTTTAGTTATATATGTTCCATATGGACATTTTGCATAAGAAAGATCCTCAAATACATTTTTCCAAAAAGTGTCTTCTGAAAACTCGCAACATTCTAGAAAAACGGGATAAATAATTTCCTTTTTTACAGGCATTAATTAATTTATTCTTTACTCTTTGTCTTTAAATTATCCATTATTTACCAAAAAAATTATTTATTTTATCAACAAGATCAACGTTCTTCTTTATAACTATACTTGGTGTTTCTACCAATTTGGGGATTTCTGTACTAATATCCGGAATTACTGATACAATTTCTGATTTAGGTAAAGAATGCTCTAAAATTGGAACTTGAGGTAATGGATTCTCTAATACAGGCAAAGATGGTAATTCAAGTAATGGTTCTAATTTTTTAACAACAGTCACAGGTGATATATTTATAGATCCATTGTGTCCATCAATACTTTTTGATTTTTTCTTTTTTAATATGTACCATATTCCAACACATACTATTGCGGCAAATCCTAAAATTAAAAACCAATTTGTTTTACATTTGATATTTTTCTTCTTTACTTCTTTATTTTTATTTTTATTTGATTTAAAATATTCTTCTTCCTGTTGTCTCTTATGTTCGTTAAGTTGTCGTATTCTCTCTTCATCTTTTTTTTGTTGTTCTAATTCTTCTTGATATCTAATTATTTCAGGATTCAGAGAAACTTCTTTTAAATCAATAGTTACTTGACATTCAGTAGGAACATCAGATTTTAATAATATAAAATATGAATCATATACATCTTTATCATTTGTGATATTTCCATTTATTTTACCATCTTTAACTTCTTGATATACAATCGGATTACCAGAATTTAAATCGGTCTCAGATATAATTAATGCTTTAAATGGTATAAAATCCCTGGATTCTATAATAAAATCAGCACTGAAATTAGTTAGATTTCCATTAAGCTCTATTAATTGTTTTATCTGATTAACATTATATGTTTTCGTTGTTGTACTCATTTTGTTGTCAAACTGACATATCTTTAAATTATATATCCATAACTTTCATTCCAATTTTGTAATTTTTTATATTTTGATTTTTTAAATATGCAAAATAAATTTTCTAAATCTTTATTATCCACTTTCTTATATTCATTTTTTTCATTAAAAGCTTTCAAAGACATAAATATATTATGATTTGGTAATGCATAAATAAATCTAGTAGGTATTCCTATATCAAAATTAATATATAAAAATAAAAGTAGTTTATATTCTTTTGATTTTATTGACCATTCTGTAAGTATTTTTATTAATTCTATATAGTTCATATTATCTTTGTATATACAAACAATTTTTAAAAGTAGATTATTAAAATTGAATTTTATACAAATCTTTATAAGACTTTCATACTTGTATCATTATGAATGCTTTACTTGAAAAGAATATTGAGGATATGAAAGTTAAGGAAATGCAACAGATTTTAAAAAATATTGGTGGTTATCACAGTCTTAAAAATAAAGCTGAATATGTTAAACGTTTAAAATACTTTAAAAATATGTTAACTTTCCCTTGGAGAGATGAACAAAAAAAAGTTATAGATTCATTTCTTGAATATAAATATAGTACATATATAATCCAGGGAGTTTTTGGTGCTGGAAAAACAACTATGTTATTAGGTATGTTAATTTGTGGAATTCTTAAAGAGCTATTTACACCTTCAGAAGTTTTATTTATATCTTTTAATATATCAATTAAAAATGAAATAAAAAGGAAACTTAAATTTTACGGTATATCTTCAAAAGTTGAAGTTCGCACTTTTGATAGTATTATTTACGAACTTGCAAAAGTTGCAAAATATAAACATATTGATTTACCAAATTTTGAAGGTAAAAGAAAATTTATTTACGAACTTACTTTTGATAAAGAATTTACTTTCATACCTGCTTTTCAACCCAAAGTTATATTTTTGGATGAAGTTCAGGACTTAGAAAAACAAACTTTAGATATACTTAAACATTTTTATCCAACCACAAAATTTGTATTTTCTGGAGATATTTTCCAAAGTATTCAAAAAGAGCCTAGAGAAAGTATTTTATGGTATTACATGTTTAAAGAAGATGGTCCTGATATTTTTAAAATATGTATGACAAATACTCCTCGAGTTCCGCAAAAAAATCTTGAAACTTTAAAATCTGCACTAAGTATTTATTATCCAGAATTTAAAGATAAAATACAAAATTGGACATCAAGTAACACTGTATCCGATTCAGATATTGAATGGAAAAGATTTCATTCTTATACCCATATATACAGCGAACTTAAAGATTTTCTTACAACACATAGTCCTGAAGAAACAATGATTCTCACTTTTTCAAGCGCTATAACAGTTAGAGGGGCTATGGGAGATGTTGCAAGAATACGTCGTTTTCTATCTGAAAATGGTTTTAAAGTTAATTCAAATCATAAAAAACAAGAAAGTGAAAATTATTTTCTTTCTACTGCAAATTCTTCTAAAGGTTTAGAACGTGATTATGTAATAGTATTCCTTACATTTCCTTTAGAAAAAGCTTTCGTTCATCTTTCAGATGATGTTGTAGTAAATTTAATTACTGTAGCTTTGACTCGTGCAAAGAAAAAAGTTATTATGTATGTTCCAACTTATACAGATAAATATAGTCGTGCACTTAGTTTATTCGAAAAATGTCCTGCTCCCACTCAAAATAAAATTAGAGAATGTAAAACTTTAAAAGAATTCAAATTCCAAGATTATCTTGATATTGAACATTGTCCTACAGAAATTATTAGAGCGTCGGTAATAAAATATGATACGAGAATACTTTTAAGAGAAAATGTAAAACAATTTAGTTTTAATAAAATTTTTGATGATTTAAATCATAAAATTATACCCATAATTACGGAAGAAGAACGTGCATTTGTTGGTGTACTTATTGAAAATCTAATAACTTCAACTTGGGTTTCTAGATGGCCTGATCCACATCAGCATGACGTAAAAAATCATCCTTTTTATTGTCATATTATAAATAGAATTTCTAATACCGAAAAAAGATATAAACAATTCATTTCTTCAAACATATTCGATGAAAAAAGACAATTTGATGGTATATATTTATACAGTCAACTTCATATAGCATTATCAAATAAAATATTTATTAATCTTTCTGAAGGAATGATTTCCAATCTTAAAAATTATTGGACTAAACTTAAACCGAAAGCTATATTAATGAAACCTTATACTGTTTCTGGAAAACTTAAAATTCAAGCGCGTGTACGAGCACCTTGGATTGCTGGTGTTGCTGATGCTATGACTGAAGATGATGATGGAAAAACTACAAGTATTTACGAGATAAAAGCAAGTCAAGACAGAAATTGGGTTGAAAATGCTTTGATACAAGTGATAATGTACGCACTTATGTCGGGTAAAACATGGTACAGATTACATTTGTTAAATCCTTTCCAAAATCAAAAAATTTCATATTACTTTGATACTAAAAAAATATTATCTTTACGTGCAGAACTTTTAAAAGATGTTTTAGTTTATAATATTAATTCTTTCATGGCTAAAACATATCCTGAAACTAAAGATAAAAAGAAACTAGAAGTATCAAAAACTTTATTTTTAAATATACATAAAGATGATGACGGGAACATAAAACAAGCGTCAATTTTAAATATGATTTCGCCTATTAAATGCGAATTTGTTTATAATAAATATGTTTCTTCTGGTTTAGATAAAAATAAAGATATGGACAAACAACAACGATTTGCTTGTGAATCTGAACTATCAGAAGAAGAATTATTGAAAGAACTTAAAAATATATTACATTCAGAAATGAATAAAGATAAAGTTATTTGGAGTTTTGATAGTAATGATGATATTATATACACAAATTCAATTAAACATTTTTACAAACTAAAAGAATTTGATGATATAGTCAAATTTTTTGATTATTCTAAAAATGAGGAACTTCAATATTCAGCAGATTTAAATGATTCATTATTTAGAAATTTATTTTGTCTTGCTTTTCTTTTTAAAAATAATCATTTTGTATGTAATTAAATTAAATGTAATTTTATATCTATTTTGTAGATATAAAATTTTATATTAAAATATTTAAAGTAACAAATTTTATTTTCCGATACTTTGTTTTAAAAATCTTTTCAAAAAATAATTCTTTCTATAAATAATTTTTTTTGTTTTTACTAAAATTATTTTTAAAAAACTAAAGTATCGGAAAATAAAAAAGTATGAAAATTTCCGGAGGACGAAATTTTTTTTATTTCTGGCGGTATAAGATTTTACTCTACACACAAAAAATTGTGTGTAGAGTAAAATGTTGAAAAATTTTGATGAAAAACTTATTTTTAAACGATTGGGATGTTTAAAAATCTATTATTATGTTTTATATCGGATTTCTAGGGTCTATTTTTATTTATTTCTAACCTGTTTTCAGTTTGTTTTTTTAATGATTCATTTTTTTTAAAGTATACTGTTAAATCAGTTTGAATAAAATCGACTTTGTATGAAAATCGCAAATTAACGCAAAAATTTGTGTTAGTTTGCGATTTTTTTACAATAAAAAAATTTGATATTTAAAAACAAGTCTATATTATTAAAATAAAATATGAAAGAAGAAATTAAATGTGAATTTTGCAATACAGAATTTAAATATAGATCAAGTTTAAAAAATCATATGAAAACTGCTAAGTTTTGTTTAGATATTCAAAATAAAGTAGAGGTTAAAAATAATGAATTTATATGCGAACATTGTAATTATGAATTCAGAGCCAAAAGAAATTTACAATCTCATTTATTAATTTGCAAAGAAAAGATGATTTTTAATATTAAAGATGAACTTAAAAAACAATATGATGAAGAAATAAAATTAATAAAAGATGAGATAAAATTATTAAAAGAAAAACACTTAGAAGAAATAAATGAACAGAAGATTTATATAGCTAGTTTAGAAGCCAAATTAGAAATATATGAAAAGGATCATAACGTTATTTCTGATATCGCAAAACAAACTAAGATTACAACTACAAATAATATAGTTAATAATCTTGCTATATATGATATAGATAAAATCACCGAGCAGTTTTCAAATAAGTTAGAATGTATTACAAAAGAAGATATAATTAATGGTCAAAAAGGTATTGCAAATATTTTAGCACCATGTCTGTATGATAAAAATGGAAATAAAATGTTAACTTGTACTGATAAATCGAGATTAATATTTACAAAATTAGATGACAAAAATAATAAAATAAAAGATTCGGAATTAAAAGAATTAGCGTCTGCAATAAAACCATTGGCCATGAAAAAAGCAGATGAAATAGTTGAAGAACATAATAAACTAAAAGAGAAAATATACAATATAGATAATCTAAAAATAGAAATAGAAGAGTATAAAACATATATAAAAAATTTTCAAAATATTATAGATGGATATAAAAATTCAAATACACATCATAAAATGATTTTAGAGTATCAAAATAAAATAAAACAATATGAACAAAAAATAAAATATAATGAAGATTTAATTTTAAACTTTGATGAGATTGAAGAAATAAGTTCGGAAAATATAGAAGATGAAAACGAAAAACTTCTAGATGGACATATAGAAATACAATATTTAGATAAAGAGTCTGCAAAATTTGCAAGACATATGGCAAAATTAATGTAATATTTTTAAACTAATATAATAGTTTAAAAATTATATTAAAGATTATCTCCAATTTTGAGCCAATATGTCATGTTCTTTTCTAAAATCTTCTTTTAGATATCTTATACGTTCTTTATAAGTTTCATCTGTATCTATATCCATTTTATCAGGCATACATTTATTTAAAAAATAATCTAATAATCCTCCTCTAATACCTGCGCCATGTAAAATAAAATCTCCATAATGAAAGTTAACCCAGAATGAATTCATTTCACGAGGTTCGGTAACTTTTATATGCGTTTGACATTCTAAATGATTTCTATCCCATAAGTTTATAAAAGAACCTTGTTCCCAGTTATGATATCTCTCATAAGGATCTCCAGCAGGATCATAAACGTTATTAAACACATCAACTAAAAATTGTTTAGAAAAATCATTATTTTTAACGAATAGCATACCAGTATTTATCATACGTGAACAACTTCCACAAATAATTGAGTATTCAGAATATTTCGAAATAATATCTTCTAATTTTATTTCATTATTCATAATAAGAAGATCTGCATCCATCCAAACTATATAATCATACTTATCCAAATATTTTAAAATTAAAAGTAATTTATACCATGGTATACCTTTCTCTCCTCCATCATAAACGCTTTCATCTTCAATAAAATCGTAACCATATTTTTCGGAATAAAGTATTTTATTTTGTCTACTATATTTTGTTCTTTGTTTGTATTCATCTCCAATAGACATAAAGCAAATTCCTATTTTCATTTTTATTAAGATTTTTATTTCTATAAATTATGATTTTTTTCTTCTTTTTCTGCTTTTCTTTTCTTTATTCTTATATACTGTACTTTTACTTTTTTGTTTTTGAGGAAAGTAATTTATAATTGGTTCTTTCTTATCGGATTTAATTTCTACAATACTTCGTGAAATTTCTTGTACCTGTTTAGGCGGTGCAAATAGATAATAAATTTCTTTAATTAAGAATATTACTAAATATATTCCGGTTAAAATAAAAAGTATAGAAAAAACAATTCTTTGGCAATTAATAATAGTATAAATATTCATATTTTAAAAAATATAATTTAATATTTAAATTATATTTTACTTGATATATATTTTCGTAAACTAATATATTCTTTATGCTTTTTTTTCCCTGGAAAAATCGCACTTTCTATTTCATATATATGTATTTTCCTAGGCCTTGAAATATTCATACTAATATAATTTAAAAGTGCACTTTCAATTAAAAATTTTGGTCTATAATTAATATCACTTATTAAAGCTTGAAGTACTTCATTATAGTTAACTATTTTACTTTTTAAAATTTCATTAAATTCTTCTGTTTCATTTTCGCTGGAATAAAATATATCCCAAAAACCATGATCTTTTTTACTTTTTACTGATTTTCTTTTTAAGGATTTTCTTTTTAAGGATTTTCTTTTTAAGGATTTTCTTTTTAAGGATTTTCTTTTTAAGGATTTCCTTTTCACGGATTTTCTTTTCACGGATGCCATTTATTATATTTTTAGATAAAATAAAATTGAAAAATATAATAATGATTCTCTAATATTATAGAGATGATTATACCTGTAAGATGTTTTACATGTGGAAAAGTAGTTGGAAATAAATGGAATAAATATTTAGAATTAAAGGAAGAATATGATGATAAAACTGCTCTTGATAAATTAAATTTGACCAGATACTGTTGTCGTAGAATGATATTAACCCACGTGGAACTTATAGATAAGGTGTTAAACTATGATATAAGTAAATATTAAATAAAATAAATTTTATAACTATTAATTAGTTATAAAATATTTATAAAAGTTCTCTTACTTGTTTATATCTTTCTGAATCTAACTCTTCTCTTAATATGGAATAAGAATTAAATTCTTTTACTTTTAAAATAGATTTTATAATAGCTGGAGATGCACCTGATACTAAACATGTACCATCATCTTTTGTTGTTGCCGGAAAATCTGTCGAAACACCATTGACATTCCAAAATACTATATCAGGTCTTTTAAAACCTGATTTTTTATACTTTTTATCAATCTCCTCAAGATTTGTTGAACGTTTAGAATAAGAACCTTCAATGTCATTGAATTGCATATCTGAAATTATAAAAAGTCTTTTTGGCATGTCAGATTGTTTTAGTTTGGCTAATTCCGCTTTTTCTAAAATCATATCAAAAGTAGCTTGTAAATTAGTTGAACCTCCCCAAGGAATATTTTTTACCTGTTTGAATCTATCAAATAAAGTATTACCAGTTATTTTAACAAACTTAGGTACGTCATTAAAAGTTATAACATGCCCCTTAAATTCACCTTCAGTTACACTTGATATAATAATACCTAAGGCGACGGCAATATCCAAAGGTAAAAATTTAGGGTCATTCATTGATGAAGAAGTATCAACAACAACTAGAGAATCTTTTAAAATTCCTAGTTTTTTGACTTCATCTTCAATAACTTTCCATTGAGATTCGAGAACTGTATCAGGTCCTTTTGTTCTTAATTCTCTAATGAGTTCATGAGGATGAAGAACTTTCGCATTTACTTTTACTTCACCTTTTTCAAGTTTACTCGTCCATTCGTTAAAAGCTTCTGGAGCATTCCGTTCAAAAGCTTTCTTCAATTTTTTCATTGCACATGAAGGAACTTTACTATATTCGATCTCGTACCATCTTTTAGCACACATATATCTTTCTACTATATCAAGATACTCACGTAATGGAGAAATATAATCTTTTCTATATTCTCTTTTAGAGATACCTAGTTTATCGCAGATTAAATTTACTAAACCATATTTTTTATCATCTGAATCACCCTCAGATGGTGCCCATTTTGAACATAAAGAAATTGGTTTACCTTCATTCATTAATTGTTTATCTTCTTTCAATTTTTCACAAAATAAAGATACTATATAATCTTCTTTTGGAAAGAACGATAAAAGATCATCCCATCTTCCGTATTCTGGAATAAGATGTGCTACTTTTTTAAACTTTTCGGGTTGATTTAACCATAAATATTCAAACATCTTCCGACCAATAGTTCTTTCACCTTTACCACCTCTTGGATCACGGGAATTGAATGCTAAAAGAAATGTATCATTCACATCTTCAATTAAAGCTTTATTAATATATTCAATTAAATATTCGTCTGAAATACCTCTTATGGTTTTAAAAAATAAAGATAATCTTCCATCGGATTGTTTATCTAAATCTGGAGTAGAATATGATAATGCTCCATTCGAAGTAGTTGTTAGATTCATTGCTGATTCAAATGCGGAAATTAATATTGACATACTATCTATCTATAGATACTTATATCTTTAAATTCATTTTTAAATTTGTTAAATCCATTTTTACACATAACATAATTCTGGTTTATTTTTATAAGTTGTATTTTTAAACTAATGTATAGTTTAAAAATATATTATTTTTAAAGTACTCCGGCCGATATATTTCCGTTATTTTTATAAATAAGTTTTTTTATGGGTTTATTTTTATATGTTGATGGATCAAATATTCCACCGTTTAAATTTTTATCGTTTAAAAATTTCTTCATACATTCGCTAATATCTATTGAATTAAGTCCTATAGTTAGTAAAAATTGAAAACATTCAGAATATCCAGGGTAATAACCAACTCTAGAAACGTAATTATTAATAAAATTTTGTAATACAGTACAATCAGTCATTTATTTATGACGATTTTTATTTATTTAAATAAAAAATTGTCTTAATGTATTTAATAAGTATACATCTTGAGTCTCTCTATAGATTCTAAATAAAAATTTTTGAAATTTTATTTTTATTATCTTTATATCTACATAATCATATTTCATATTTTTAATTAGTTTAAAATATATTATTAAGAAATCATTGTAATATTCTAAAAATATGTAAGTATTCTTATCTTCTACAACTATACATAAACATGTATCTTCAATAACAGGTCCATAATAATCGTCGTCTCTACAATAAGAATAATCATATGTACAATCTACACGTTGATAAACTATATTTTTAGTAAGAATATAGTCTTTATTTTCATACTTAAGAATATGGTCATTGTCAAAATTAGATTCATAATCACTTGTTTTTAAAAATTTATAATAATCAGGTTTTCTCTTAATTTTAAATAACTTTTTAGTATTAGATTTTTTTGTTCGTTGAAATTTTTTTAGATAGCTATTCAGTTTACTATTTCTTTCCGAAAAATAAGAAAACATGTATTCTTTTTTTTTGATAGAAGTGGTAAGATTTTTTATTGTACTGGTTTCTGTTTTAATAAAATGACCTAGTAAACTATTTAAAAATTTATTTTTATCTTCAAGATATAAAAAAGATAATATTTGAGTTTCTAATTCTTGAGGAATACATTTAATATTATTAAATATTCTAAAATTATTCATAACAATATCAGAGTATGTTGTCATATTCCACCCAATATTTATGGAACATTTGTAAGTAAATATTCAATTTTAAAAAGTTAAAGATTTTAAAAATCAATTCTTTTAAACATTATTTAAAAGAATATGAAAACATCTTCAAATATATAATAAAATATTTTCAGAATATTAAGGAAGTTAGGAGGATGATTTAAATTTAATAGAATTGAAAAATATATTTAAATAATAAAATGTATTAACATATAGGATATAAAATTATGGAAACTATTAGACTAAGTGAGAAGAATAATATTCAGAATGAAATAAAAAGAACTGAATCAATGATTAAAAGGAATAAAGAAACAATTGAAAGACTGCGTTCAATTCAGGAAAATAAAGAATTTAATCAAAATCAAATTGAAAAATTAAAAAAAACTCAAATAGATTTTGATAATAAAATTAAGGATTTAAACAAAAGATATGATGATCTTGTTGATGGTAAATTAGATGACGAATTGTCATCTGTATTGGATAAAAATAATAAAAATACTAAACAAAGAGAAGAAACTATAAACACAAAAAAAATAAACGATCAAAAGGATAAAAAGTTAAAAGAAAAAGAATATTTCAATAAGGAATCAAAACAAAGAAGGGGTGAATTGTCTATATATCAAATACAAAAAGAAACAGATAGATTTATAAGAGATTGTGATTCAATTCCAGAATATATTTTAAATAATTTAAAAGAAATGCCATCAAATAAAGGTTATATATGGAAAGGAATACATTGTTATGGTAATAAATCACCTGAAAGTGATACAGTTATAATGTTTGAAAAATGCAGAGGAGGAACATTAAAAATTTATGAAACAAATAAAGATTATAGAACTATATATGAAAAAAACGGATCTAATCAAAAGAAAATGGTTTTAAAAGAAAGACGAAAACCTTTAATTCCAAAAGATGACCTTGAAATGTTAAAAAATAAATATCGTTTTTAATAAAAATAAAATTGAATTATTAGCTTTATTATATTAATTAAAAATATGAACATGAATTGTGAAGGAACATCTTATGAGTTTGCAAAGACTTATTGTAAGAAGAATTTAAGAAATATCGACGTAGATAAAATTGTTTTTTTAAGAGGATATTTTGAATCACGTGGAAGTATAAATAATAAAAGTGCTTTATATAATAGTCTTGATTGTACTTTAAAATGTGATGATTATATTTTAAACTTAATAAAAGAATTTGAATTTAAATTTGAAATTTCATCAAAAACCAAAGATGATATAATTGTTATATTTGAAAATTATAATGCATTAGATTTTCTTTCTAAATTATATGATAATAGTGATGCAAGATATAGAAATGCAGATTTTTATGGTAAATACATTTATTGGAATACATTTTTAAATAAAAATATTCCAAGATGTAAATTTTTTAAGGATGATCCAGAAGCGAATATACCTACAAAGGAAAGAGCATCAGATGTAGGCTATGATTTAACTATTATAAAGAAAGTAAAAGATATTGGTTCAAAAACCGCGTTATATGATACAGGTATTATAGTAGCTCCAGATTTTGGATATTATACAAAAATAGTTCCTCGAAGCTCAATTATAAAATCTGGATATATGCTAACTAATTCAATTGGCATTATTGATGGTACATATAGAGGTCATTTAATGATTTGTTTAACTAAAATTGACGAAACTATGCCAGACTTAATTTTACCTTTTAAATGTTGTCAATTGATTTTAGATAGGTCTTTACATTATATTATGGAAGATACTGGTACAATTTCTGAATTAGGTTGTACAAATAGAGGAGAAGGAGGTTTTGGAAGTACTAATAAGTAATTTTTTAATTTTATACTATATTTGTAGTATAAAATTATAATATCCCAACCCAATTTGCATTTCCGTATAAATAATTATTAGGAAAAAATTTATTCAAACAAGATTGTATTTCTATCTGGCTTAATTGTGTTTTATTATTAAGATAAAACAAACAGTCTGCATAAGTTACTTTTCCATTTTTACTTTTAATAAAATCGTTTAATAAAGAACATGGATCATTATTTTGCATTTTATTATTACTAATAAAATTTTTTAATTATAATTTAAAACTTGGATATGAAATATAACTTTCCTAATATCATTTTACCAAACTATATTCTAAATAAAAAGATTATAAATGTTCATATGGTTTTTATGTTTACAATATAATTATTTAAAAAAATAATATAAAATAAAAAAATGGCACTTTGTTTCGAAGCTATCAATGATAAAGAAGAAATTAGATGCGATAAGTGTAACTGTGTATTTAAAAATAAACATACATTAAACATACACAAATATACCTCCGAAAAATGTTGTGAAAATTATATTTCTTTAAGTACAGAAGATAAAGTTTGTTTTTATTGTAATAAAAAATTTTCATCAAAACAAATGAAAAAATATCATGAGTTTAAATGTACTTCAAGAATAATTTATAATATAACAAAAGATTTTGAGAAAGAAATTGAAGACTTAAAAATTAATTATGAAAATAAAATAAAAGAGTTACAAATAACGATCTGCAAAAATTTTTAAACCTATTTGTTTAAAAATTTTAATTTACATAACAGAGCAATTTGATTGATTTAAACCTTTAAAAACGCTTAATAGTTCTCCTGTTAAAATTAAAAATAATTCGTCTTTAGCCGCTTCTTTTTTATCTTCGTTCACATATTTATTTATAAAATCATTAACTACTTTATTATATCCTATATTATTCTTTATTTTTTCCTCGAAGATTGAGGTTATATTTTTAAGATGTTCTTCATTTTGTTTTTTTACATTATGTGAAACCTGTAATATAGTTTCATTAAGTAATTGTAATTTATGAAGTTCTTCTTCCCCTGAATCAATTTGAGATATTTCTTTTAATATATTGTTCATTTTTTATATTAAACTGTTCTTTTAAATAATATTTAATTATTTATTGTTGTCTTCAACTCTTAGTAGTTTAAAAATTTGTAGTTATATAAATTAATTTTAAAACAAGTTTTAAGAAAGAAAAACATAATATTAAAATGAATGAAAAAGAATTTATAAAAAATATTTTTAAAGAGAATATACAATCTATATTAAATAAATTTCCTAAAAGTTTATATGCAGATATAGTTAAAAATATGCAAAAAGATGTCATACAAAAAATTAATTATCAAAAAAAGAAACATGAATTAGAGCTTTTAGAAAATTATAAAATTCCTCCAAAATATATTTCTGAATATAGAATAGTTGGTATTAATGAACATTATTTTTATATTAATTGTGATGAACGTCCTTCAAGAGTAAATACTCATTATTATAGTAAAGATTTTCCAGAAGTACTTAAAAAATATAAAGAAACAAATATTAATCTTACAATATATGATATTCGTAAAATATTTATAAAAGAAAAAGATAATTTAAAACATTTATCTTGGAAGGTTATAGGATATTTTTAAATTAGTTTTAGTTTAAAAATATTTCATATATTTTTATTTATACTATTGTTGTTCTAGTTTAATATTTTTAAATTTTTCACAATTTTCTAAAAGTTTCACACACTCTGGAGAAAAAGTTTTATATCTACAAATAAAATTAACCATGCTTTTACACTTTTTATATATATCTATTTTTACATCATTTTCGTCTAAAAATCCATCTGGTTCAAAAATACTTTCCATTTTATTTAATAAATTTAAGACTTTAAATACTTTTAATTTTTCATTTTTCCTATTATAGCACAATCTAATCTTCCCCCTGCATTTCCAGTTATTTTTGATTCAGGATTATTTCCAAGACCATAATCATCAATACCATCATGAATTACTACAGAACAGCCAATAATTGAATTATCTATATCTCCAAAAATATTTAATCTAGGATCATGATATTCGTACTTAAATTCACCTTTATCATCTGATTTAATATTATTTATTAGATCTCCAGTATGAGAATCATTTATATCTATATATATAGTACCATGTTCTTTATTAGTTAAATTTAAATGAGCGCCTAAAGATTTACAACCATCTGTCATATCTCCGAATTCATGTATATGACACGCAGAAATATTGTTTGTTTTTAAATTATATAAATTAAAACTGACTATAACGTTATGTTTAGGAGAACATTGATGAAATTTTACATAACCTTTTACCTTATCTTTGAAAGTTGCGATACAATTTTTGCATGACATTTTATTTTATACAATATTATTTATTTCATAATAATTAGTTATATCTTTAAAGATATTAATGATCTGATCATTAATTTCAAAAATCATATTTATAAATTCAGTAAATACGTGTAATAAATTTTTATAATCATAAACTATTTTTATATAACAAATATTATCTATTTTTTTTACAAAAGAACAAGATTTTTTATTGATTACAGAAGTAGCAAAAATATAAAAATCTTTTTTTAGATTGTCTATGAGTAACAAATTAATACGACAAATATTTATCTTTATATTTATACTTATATAATGTTTAAAAGTATTTAAATCAACACTACAAGTTTCGTAGTTAACCATTTGTTTTAAAATAATTTTTAAATTTAAAAATTAAAAATTAATATGCTATTTTAAATTTTATAATTAATTTTTGGCTTATTTGACAGTCTTAAAGATCTTCTTAAAGAAAAAGATTCAGTACTTTTTTTAAATATATTTATTAGTGTAAGAGTTACCATTTGTAAAAAAGTATGAATTATTGTAGAAAAAATGTGAAAATAATGAAATAGTATTAACCATTCAATACCTTCATAAAAATTAAAATAATAATTAAGTATAATAATACTCATAACAATAATGTTTAATAATAAGATTGGTTTTGAAGATATAATTTCAATTATACTATAAATAGGAAAAAAATAAAATAAAGTTTTATTTGTACATAAAATTGTTTTAAATAAAATGGTGTCTGTAAATATAGTTATAAGATAAAAGATAAAAATATATTTTAAAATTAAAGGTAAATAAATAAATCTTTTATTATTGTAAAAATAGATATATGTAATAGATATTCCAGCAATAAAAATATTAATGGTTTCAATCATTCCTGATATTGTTAATTGGAATTAAAAATAAAATCAATTTTTTTTAAACTATAAATATGTTACTGTAAAATTTTGTGTAAAGTAGGTTTAAACGAATAAAATAATTTTAATAATTCCAGATGTCCGAAAATGTAGACATAATAGACATAGACGCAAAAATACGTAATAATTTTAAAGAGGAAGAAGATAAACTTCCGATATATAAACAAAAACTTGACGAGGTAATTAAAAGTAAGGAAATAAAAAATATAAGACCAAGAATATTAAATAATCTATTACAATTAGAAAAAGAACTTATTGAACATATAGAAGATATAGTAAATAGCTATTCAATAAATTTTTATATCACTGAAACTGCTTTTTTACTTGAAAAATATAGAGATATATTAAATAAACCTATAAAGGTTAATTTTATGGGTAAAGCTATAAAAAATAATAAAGATAAAAATAAAATTGTTAATCAGTATTTAGGAATAGCCAGAAAATATGTCAACATAGATATTGAATTATCAAATGAGCAAAAAATTGAAAAATTTGACAAGATTGAGAAGATTTCATGCAACAATTGTACAAACAAAAAAGATTTTGATGTGATCGATAATAACATTTACATTTGTTGTTTTTGTTCTTCTCAACAAGTCATTTTGAAAAATATTTCCTCTTACCGAGACATTGACCGAGTCAATATTTCGAGTAAATATCAGTACGATCGTAAAATTCACTTCCGTGATTGCATCAACCAGCACCAGGGTAAACAAAATAGCACTATAGAAAACAAGGTTTATGAAGAACTTGAAAGACAATTTGACTTACATCATTTATTAATAGGCGATAAAGATACTCCCAAGAAAGTAAGATTTAATAACATTACAAAAGAACATATAAGTATCTTCTTAAAAGAATTAGATTATACTAAACATTATGAGAACATAAATCTTATTCATTATAATATGACATGTAAAAAACCAGATGATATAGGTTATTTAGAAGATAAATTATTAGATGATTTTGATACTATAACCGAAGTATATGATAAACTGTTTAAAAATATAAACAGAAAGAACTTTATTAACACTCAGTACATTTTACATCAATTACTAATTAGACATAAACATCCATGTAATGAAGACGATTTTACAATGTTAAAAACTATTGATAGAAAAACTTTTCATGATGATATATATAGAGAAATATGTAATTATCTAGAATGGACATTTAAACCTTCTATATAGTATAAAATTCTTTAATTATAAATTGACACAAGCATAAAGATGAATTTACAATTATCAAAACCGTCGTCAAAAAACTTTTAATGACGACATTTACTGGAAGATTTGTCTTAATTTGGAATGGAGCTTCACACCAAGTCTCTAATTATATGAAAATATTTTCATATAATTAGATTAAATAGGGTATGAAATGAACTTGATAAATGAATAATCGTTTAAAAATCTAAATATATAGGGGAAAATAAAAAGTTTTAGATTCGATCTAAACGTTTTTAAAAAATCTAAAACTTTTTCCAAAAATAAAAAGTTTTAGACTTAAAGACGATATTTTTAATATAAAATGACAGAACAAGAGATCGAAATTATTTTCATTGAAGATGATTCTTCATATGAAGAAGAAAATGATTTAACTACTTACTCATATGTAAGCAACCACCTATATTTTGAATATTTTGTAGGATATGAGGTTGCTGCTTTAATAGGATATAAAAATCCAGTAAATACTCTTAGTAACGTCTCCAAATGTAATCAATTAGCTTTTCGTGATTTTCCTGGTGTTAAAATCCCCGAGCTTGACCCTCGAACTATTTTAATTACGAGAGACGGTGTGGTCGAGATTCTTTTAAAAACAAGAAAGCGAATCTCCCCTGATGTTCTGCATATCCTTAAAAAGTTTAATATCGACACAACCAATAAAAAATGCATTACAAAAGAACAACAGACGTTGTCGGCAATAACAAATGCATTTAAAACAGAAAAATTTGAGGATCAATTTAAGGTCGATAGTTATTATTTGGACTTATACTTTCCAGAGTACAAGATAGTGGTAGAATGTGATGAGAATGGTCACGCGGATAGGAAGCCATATAAGGAAGAAGAAAGGATGCAATATGTAAATGAAAAATTTGATATAGATGATAGTTATTGGATAAGATATAATCCAGACGAACATGATTTTGATATAAGTAAGGTAATTGGAAGAATATACAGAAAAATGGAAGAAATCAAATCAAAAAATATGGAAGAAATACAAAATAAAAAAATAGCGGAAAAAATAGAAGAAATTAAAGAAGAAATTATGTCAACACAATTAATTAGAAAATGTATTGAATGTCGTAAAGAAAAAATATTGAACAATTGCAATTTTAAACCATATGCGAGAGGAGGATTTCAAATGGTATGTGTTGATTGTAAGGTGTATACAGGAAATATTAAACCAGTAAACCAATATAGTTTAAAAGGAGAATTTGTTAGAGAATTTGAAAGTATTAAACATGCTGCAAATGAATTAGAATTACAACATACTACGTTAGCGAGTTGTTGTCGAGGTACATTAAAAAGTGCTGGTAAATATTTGTGGAAATATAGTAATGAAGTAGAACCTGGTGAGAATATAGAAGCTATGAAGTTTAATCACGTAAGAATGGTAGCCCAATATAATAAAGATGGTAAATTTATTAAAACATTTAAATCAGCATCAGAAGCAGCTAATGAATTAAATTGCGATAGACAAAATATATCAAAAGCATGTAAAAAGAATTTTCTTTCATGTGGATATTTGTGGAGATATGTTGAAGAAGGAGAAGAAATACCAAAACAGATAGAAAAACACATAGAGCATAAAAAATATATGAAACAAGTTGAAATATTTAAAGATGATAAATTATATATGAGTTTTATAAGTATAAAAAAAGCTTCAGATTATATGAATAAAAACATAACTATGTGCCGAAAGTATTTAGAAGGTAAAGAAGACAAAGATGGTTATGTGTGGAAATTTAAAACTTAGATTTTTAAACAATATGTTCGTTTAAAAATTAGACTATACTTTTGATTCACTACTTGAGAATACACCTGTGAATACCTTTATTCATAGCTATAAAAACAAGATGATACAAAAAGTTGCTGAAAACTTTAAATCAAAAGAACAACAATTATTTATTGCAAGTTTTTATTGCTATCTTAATTATGATTCCAAAAAAGAATTTGTAATAGACTTCGACACAGTATGGAAATGGTGCGGATTTTCAAGAAAATCAGATGGTAAAAGATTGCTTGAGAAACACTTTAAAGAAAATATTGATTATAAAATTTATTTTACTGATAGTATAATCAATAATACTATAGAACCAAGTTCGATCAAACCTGCTCCACCGATCGGTGGAGCAGGTTTTACTGATGACATATCCAAAAACTTCCACGATTTAATCGAAACAGATGTGTTCATAGATAATTTACCTTTAACAGAGGAGTATAAAAAGCTGGATGAATTTAATAAAAAAACACTTGTTGAAATGTGTAGAACTAAAAAAATAAAAGTTTCAGGTTCAAAAGATGAAATTATAAAAAGAATTATTGAACATAGTAGAACAACATTATATGAAAAACCTCAAAATAATGAAACACGAGGTGGACAAAACAAAGAAAAAATAATGCTAACAGTGCATACTTTTAAAAAATTTTGTTTAAAATCTAATACTAAAAAAGCAGATGAAGTTCATGAATATTATGTTAAGTTAGAAGAAATGTTACATCAAACTATCAATGAAGAAAATGAAAAACTGCAAAATTTAAACAAAAAACTAGAAACCGAACAAAACGTATCACAAAATATAATTGAACAATTAAATAAAAAATTGGATAAAAAACAAAGAGCAAAATACGAACTAACAAATTGTGTTTATATTATAAGTAATGATCTTTTTAAGGGTTATTATAAAATCGGAAAATCATCATCTTTTAATAATAGATTAAATAGTTATTCAGCTGGTGCACCAGTCGGATATAATGTAGATTATATTCGTAAAGTAAGAAGTAAAAGAGAAGAAACAACTATTGAAAATATGGTATTACAAATACTTAGTCCGTATAGAGTAAAGAATCATATGGGCCAAGATAGAGAATGGTTAAAAGATGTGGATTTAAAAATAGTTAAAGATGAAATGAATAATTGTATAAAGTTTATAAATGATAATAGAGAAAGATATGAAAAGATGGTAAAAAAAGATGAAAATGAAATAGACGAAGAAGATAAAATAAATGAAATAGACGAAGAAGATAAAATAAATGAAAATGAAATAAACGAAGAAGATAAAATAAATGAAAATGAAACATGCCAGGAAGAAGATAAAAATGAAAGTTTTGATTGCGGTACAGATGATGAATCGGATTCTGGAGAAAGTAATAATAAAAAAGTAAATACAAAGTATAATTTAGAAAATTTAAAATTCAAAGATAAAAATGATCCCGTAGATTTCAAAAAATTTATAAAAGATTTTTGTGAAGTAGGTAATGATGATTTTTTTGTAGTACAAACTGATCTTAAATTAGCTTTTAAAATATGGAGTAAAACACCATTAGATATGGTTGAAAAACAATTTATAGTTTATATGAATGAGAAATATAAAAGTACTCGTATGTTTGTCGATAATCAAAGAAAACTTGTATTTAAAGGTATTAAATTAAAACCATTAAGATATAATAAAACAGGTGAAAATTTTGATTTTGAAGAATTTATTAAAAAAGAATGTGTTGTAAATTATTTACATAAAATAAGTTATAACGACTTTTTTTATTTTTTTACCGAATGGAAAAAGAAATGTGACCCAAAATTTAAATTAAATAAACACGACAAGAGTAATATTAAAAAAGTTTTAGAATCATTTTTTTGCAGAGCAAGAGTTTTAAATTCTGTTCAAAGTCCAACAAAAAATTTATTTGGAATGTTAGGTTTAGGTACTATTGAAAATAATTATGGTCTTGTAGAAAAGAAAAGACAAAATAAAGCTGTCAAGGAATATGATATAAAAACACATAAATTATTAAAAGAATATGAATCTATAGTGTCTTGCGCACGACATTTAAAGATTCCAGAATCTACTTTTAGCAATCATATAAGAAATCAAGTAGTAATTCATGGTAAATATTATACATTATAGTATAAAAATTTTTAAATATAATTTAAAACTTGTTTAGTTTTAAATTAAAAATGTATAAGTATTTAGAACATATAAAGTCTCTTAATAAATTATTTGGTACAGATTGGAAAATCTCTTCACCAGAAAAAGATATAGAAGATTATTGTAAAGAAATAGGATTAACTTTGAGTGAAACTGAAATAGTTTATAACTATTATATAGAACATTTAGAAGAATTTATGATTAATCCAAAAACATTTTATTCAACTGAATATATAGTTAGTAGAATAATTCAAAAATTAAATATAGTTATACCTTAACATGTAAAAAATATATAATATTAAAAAATCCTAAGTATCCAAAAAACAAACTAAACCATAAATAAGTATTAATTTCCTCTGGAATATTATTGCAATAATTTAAAAATAGTAATGTTTCTACAATTGTCCATCCTAAGTTAATAAATGTAAAAAGTATAATTAAGAGATAGGAATAAAATCTAAAAAATAATTTTTCGTCGTAATAAAAATAAATACAAATACAAGTTACTAAAAAGACACTTAATAGAGCTTTAATTATAAGACATAAAGCAATATTGATAAAAAAATCACATTGAATTTCTTTAATATAAAAAATTCCAATTATTATTTCGCTAATAGGCCAAATATAAGCAAAAATAATTCCTAAAAAAGAAAATATTCCAAAACATATGCAAACACAATTACAATAATCAATTTTTGCCATTATATTTTTAAACTTTATAGTAAGTTTAAAAATCAATTTTTAAATTTATCTTATACCCTGTGTATTTGATACACCTGCAAATTTTTCATTAAGTTCCACAATTTTTGGTATAACGATATATGTTTTAAAAGTAACAGGTAATACTACATCATAAGGTTTCTCTATAGGGAAAAGTTTTTTTATTTTTTCTTTAGTCATGTTTTTAGGATTAATTAAATATGCCTGTGCACCGTGAAGATAATTAATTTGTTTAAAAGTTGTATATTCTTCATGGTAGTTATAACCTAAAAATAAAATATCAAAATCTTTTGGTGATGTTTCTATAGTATTTATAATTTTTTCTATAAGACCTTCTGGAACTTTAGCATCATCTTCTAATATTAAAGTAAATTTACCTGTGTCTATTGCCTTGTTTAACAAATGAACATGACTTAAAAAACAACCAATTTCTCCTTTTGTAAGTTTGCAATCTTTTGATAATATATTTTCATTTTTAAGTTTAACAATATCTAATTTAGAACCGTCTACAGCATACGTATAGTCTGGTTTTATATTTAAATATTTTCTTCTTTCTTTATCTTTTTCTAAAGAAACTAAATAAATATTAATGTCGTTTGTATTCATACTTTATTAAATAAAACAAATTTAAATAATATTTAATTTTTTTAAACAAGAATCACAATATATATAATATTCATTATTTAATATTTTAAATTTCCACTTTGAATTGGAACAATTACATGTTTTTTTAAAATTATGAATAGCGGGTAAAGCAGTTTTACAAAATAAACAACCGAAAAATAAATTTTGATTTTTAGATGTTAATAGAAGTAAATCATGATTAATACAGCTCATTTTTTAATTCTTAAAAAGTCTTTTTTAAATTTAAAAATGAATTTTTAAGAATTAAGGTAATAAAAAATAGAATGGAAAAATCAAAGACTGTAAAAACGAGAAAGAGTTCGAAATATGTATTTAGTTTGAAAAATATTAATACAGAAAAAGTTGATCAAAAATATGGAATAGCGCTTATATCAAATATAACAAATAATACCTTTCAACCAACAAATACGACTACTATAACTGAACTTAATGAATTGGATAAAAATACATCTTTGGATATAGTTTCATTTTTAGATGAATCTAAAAGATTGTATCAATGTAATGCATGTATGATAGATTTTAGTACACAAGAAAATACGGAGAATTTAAAGGGATATAACTGTTATTGGTGTAAAAATCCTTTTAAAAGTGTATCTATTGGATGTCCAATAAATTATATTTCGAGTAAAGTCGTAAAAAAATATCATTCTGAGGTAAGTAAAGATGATTATATAATAAAAGAAAATATAACTAAGTATAAACGAAATTTACTGGACAATAAGACGTTATTTATATCTAAAAATAAAGCACATATTGAAATACAAAAAGAAGAATATTATGAGACTGATGGAATATTTTGTTCTTTTAATTGTTGTAAGGCATATATAAAAGATAATAAACATAATAATCTATATGAACAGTCTGATAATCTATTAATAAAATTGTATAAAGATATGCATGACAATAAAAATGATAATATTAAAATAAATCCTGCACCTCATTGGAGATTGTTAAAAATATATGGAGGTTATTTAACAATTGAACAATTTAGAGATAATTTTAATAAATGTACCTACGATTTTCAAGGTACAATTAAATATAAATCATTATTTAAACCTATTGGTATGTTATATGAAGAAAAAATTAATTTTTAAAATTATTTAATACTTATTGTAAGTATTAAATACCTATCCGAAAGTATTTTCAACATTTATAGTTAAATATAAATACAAATCACCATCATTTTTAATTTTATTTTTTAGTTTATAATTTTCATAAATAGTCCCGATAATTTCAGATTGACTAAATAATATATCATCAATGAATAGAAAAATAGCTTTTGATGGATCTAATTCTATTTGTGACCTTATAGTAATAATTAATTTACTACAATCTATATCTTTAGGTGCTAAATATTTATTTTTTTTTAATTTGATTTCTTTATCCAAACAATTTACAATTATGGGAACACACGCAGGATATTTAGCACATATTCTTTGAGAATCTGAACATCTTTTTTCATAAGAAACTGAGTTTTGATACAAACTATTACTTAAAAATTTAAAATTTTTATTAATATTTTTGTTGAAAATATCATCCTTTATTTCTTTAATCGTGTTTGAATAAAGCTTAATCTGATCCATTTATTTAAAGAAATAATTAATAATTTTCAAAAAATGCCATATATTGTGGATGCTTATTTAATATTTTTATTGGTGGATATGACCTTAATTGGTTTTCATTAAAGTCTCCTAACACTGTATTCCATACTGATAATTTTTTATTATTTTTTTCCATATCATATTGTGTTTTTATATCCGAATAAATTATTTCTATAGTTTGATCTATCATATCAGTTGCATAATCATCAGAATTTAATCCAGTAGGTATTATATATCTTGAATAAATTCCACCTGTTTGAGGTCTATAACCTTGATATACAGAATCTAATACATTTGCTATAAGATTAGTAGGTACAACTATAATTTTATTTTCTGGATGAACACCCATTAACAATTGTGTCAATTTTTTTGAAATCATATTTAAAGTATTAGTACTAAAAAGATTATTTAGTACAGGATTTGTATCTTGATAACCAACATATCTTTGATAATTAAAGTTTATTTTTTCTTCAGGGTTAAAATCTATAAATTGAGAATATTCCATTTATTATAATAAATAAAATATTTATCTTTTAAATTAAAATACAGGTCCTCTTGGTACACCTTCATCCTCTTTTTCCCTCGATTTTTGCATTGCTAATGCTGCAGACATTACATCACTCCTTTTAGTTCCAGGCATATCACTATTTTTTTTTATACCTCTTGTAACTTTTTGGACCATATCTTTTTTCCCAAATGTTTCAGGTGTTATTTCATAACTTGCTGCACCAGTTCTTAAACTTGCATATTTAGGAGGAAAAATGTCATCAATAGTATTAATATTTTCATCTTCATCATTTATATCTTCTATAGGAGTACTTTCATCATGAACTGTTGTTGGAGGTGGCATTGATGGAGGAGTATCTATTTGATTATTTACCGATTTAGGTACAATCATTTGAGATGATATTTGAGATTCAGATTTATGTTGACTAGGATGAAGTTCATTCATAGGCTCATACTGAGGATCATTCATAGGTATATGTCTCTGTTGAGGTTGAGGATGATGTTGAGGTGGAGGCTGATATTGAGGTTGAGGTTGGGGTGGAGGCTGATATTGAGGTTGAGGTTGGGGTGGAGGCTGATATTGAGGTTGGGGTTGAAGTGGAGGATCATTTATAGGAATAAATGAATTATGTACTGTATTATTAGATATAATTTCATCTAACCATTTAAAAGCATCATTACCTTCATATTTTTCAACAGAACCATCTGTATAAATTAATAAAATACAAGGAACAGATTTAATGTCTATATTATTTGAACTTAAAATCTGCTTTCTAATTTCTTTATTATCAATATTAATTTGTACGAATTTTAGTAAAGTTTTATAATCTATACCAGATTGAACTAAAATATTTAAAAAATTTTGACAAGGTTGAGAGTACCTACTATTTAATAGTACAGTATATTGTATTTCCATTTTTATAATAGAAAATGAATTTTTTAGATATGTTTTATTTTTATTTAAAATATCTTAATAAAATATAAATGAGACAAAAGAAATCTAAATCTAAATCTAAATCTAAATCTAAATCTAAATCTAAAAAAAATAAAAATAAAAAAAATTTAATTTTTGACCTGGATGAAACTATAATTTCTGCTATATCAAGAGAAGAGTTTGATCCTCAAAAACATGATAAATTATTAAAAATATTTGATATGAAAGATATGGATGGTTATTATTATGTTTTTTCAAGACCAGGATTACAGGAATTATTAGATTATGCATTTAAGAATTTTAATGTTAGTGTATGGACCGCTGCAAGTAAAGATTATGCATTATTTATAATTGAAAAAATTATACTTTGTAAACCAGAAAGAAAATTAGATTATATATTTTTTTCATACCATTGTGATGTTTCAAAAAATCGTAAAAATGGTATTAAAGATTTATCTATTCTATGGGATATATATAATTTAAATAATTATAATAAGTACAATAGTATTATAGTAGATGACAATCCAGACGTTAGAGCTACTGGATATTGTATTCCAATAAAAGAGTTTGTAGCAACAGATGATAATAGTGAAAATGATGAATACTTGTATAAATTAAAACATAAATTAAAAGAATATAAAAATTTACCACATGACCAAATATTTAGTGCTAATTTACTTTAATAATATTAAACTAAAAATTAGTTTAATATTTAAATTCATTCTTTTCTTCTTCTGAAAGTTTTTTCCATTTTTTTAATATCTTAATATCTATTTCTTGCTGACTTAATTCCTGATGGGCTTTTTTTGTTTTTCCTACTTTTTTATTATAATAATTTTCAAATCTTTTATCGATATTCTTTGGTTCTTCTTTTACTTTCTTTGGTTCTTCTTTTACTTTCTTTGGTTCTTCTTTTACTTTCGTTGGCTCTTCTTTTACTTTCTTTGGTTCTTCTCCGTCTAAAGAAACCTTTTGTTTTCTTCCTCTTTTAGGTTTTTCATTATCACCATCATATATTTCCATTTGTTGTTTATAAATTTGTCTTTCTTTTAATGATTTTTGTTCATATTCGTTAAGTTTTGAAGTATTTGTTTCTTTAAATTCTTTCCATAATTCAGCTAGTTTACTTGTCAACTGTTTATTTGTTAATTCTGGAAATTTTTCTTTTACGATAGGTCTATATTCATCGCAAAATAATATATAACTAGAACGACCTCTTTTAGGTTTATTAGGATCTTTTTTATTACGCGCGGATTTCAAAAGCTTTTCTAAAACTTTTTGGGTATTCTCTGAATTCCAAGTATTTAAAATATCAGTACTGTCCTTATGTTTTTGAATAAAATCCAATACAAAGTTACTAAAATCTTTAATGCTCATTTTTTATAATATTGATAATTTCTTAAATAACAATTTTTAATGACTTTTTTTAATAATTTTTTTCGAGGACTTTTCTCAAATACTTTTTTTTTCTATCATCATAACAATTTTTACAAATAGAAACAAAGGTTTCGCAATTTAATTCACAATACCAACATTTTTTGATTTTTTTAACCTTAAAAGTAGTATTATCAATTTTAATAATATGTTGATATAAGTCAGCATTATTTATTAATGTTTCCGAATCCATACGCGGGTAATTTTATTTTAAAACATAAAATAAAATTTCATTTTTATATATTATGATTCTTTCCATTTTAACTTTTCCTCATCTGTTAATCCTTTCCAAGAATTAGCTAACTCGCTAGTTACTTGTTTAGAACTTAAAGATGGATTTTCTTTTTTATATCCATCTCTATTTGCTTGTAAATATTTTATATATCCATTAAGTTTTCTTGGAGCTTTCTTTTCTTCTCCGTCAGTCTCTTTATTAGATTGCTTTTTAGCCTTTGTTTTTGTTTTTTTAGGTTTATCGTCTTCTGAAGATTCGTCATCTGTTTTTTTTACTTTTTTTACTTTTCGAGGTTTTACAACTGCATCTGGATTTTCAACCTTTACTCTTTCAAATTCTTTTTTATCCTCAGAAGCCATATCATTATATTTTTGAAATTCTTCCCCTCCATCTTTTTTTAATTGTTGCCATAATTCGCCTAATTTAGTTAATATTTGTTTAGGTGTTAATTCAGGATTCTCTTTTTTAACTCCATCTCTACTCTGATTACAAAAATGAATGTAAGCAGATTTAGGTTTTTTCAAATAATTTTCTTGTGCCATTTTATTATTTTTATCTAATCTTTAAATACTTTTAGCGATAAGAAATTACACAATTTTCATTTAATTTTATATCACTAAAAGATATATCACTTTCACTCACATATTTAGGGTAAACTGTACTACATGGAGGTTGAAAATAATTTCTAGGTGTTTTTATATCATGTTGTTTAAGTTTCTCATTTCTATAATATTCAGGGTCATAACATTCAGTATTTATAGGTCTCCATCCAGCTTCTCTTTCAGCAACAATAGGGTGTGATGATAAAGGTTCTCCTCTAAAAAATCTATTATAAGGAAATATATCAAAATCTGTTACTACATTTTTATTTGTTTTTATAGTACTAAAATAAGGACTAGATTGGTTTTTTAAAAATATTTGATAACGTATGTTATCGATATTTCTCTCGTTTGTATTATTTAAAAGTTTTTCTGTATCCATTTATATATATTAAAGATTTATTTAACTTATTTTTTGTACTTATTATATTATTTATAATGGAATTTGTAAAGAATTAACATGAACATATAATTTAAAATATTAAGTAAAATTAGACTAGAAAAAAAAAATTGAATTTTATGGTCAAATACCCAGTAACATAACGGGTATGGGAAAAACTAAGATGAAAACTTTATTTGAATACGTTAATGAATATGTACAATTATTCTTGGAATCAAACAGTGTAGACGAACATGTTATCGAATCGTGGACCTCAGAAGAAAATCAAAAAAATCTTTCAACTACAATCAAAGGACAACAAAAGAAAGAACAACAACGAGATAAGAAGAAATCCGAAAAGAAACAGAAGCATAAGGATGCTCCGAAGAAAGCAAAGAGTTCTTATATATGTTTTTGTAATGAAATGAGAGCTTCCGTAAAAGAAGATTTTCCAGAGTTAGACAATAAACAAATTATTTCTAAGTTAGGAGAACTATGGCAGGGGATTTCTTCAGATGATAAGAAGTTAAAGAAATGGAACCAGTTAGCAGAACAGGATAAAAAGAGATATGAAGATGAGTATGCAAAGTTCATCGAAGACAATCCTGATCAGGTTGTTGTTCCAAAGCAAAAAATTGAAAGACCTAAAAGTGCTTATGTTCTTTTTAGCAATGATAATAGAAGCAGTGTTAAAAAGGAAAATCCTTCTATGTCTCCAAAGGAAGTTTTACAAGAGCTTGCTAAATTGTGGAATGCTTTGAAGGAAGATGGCGGAGATGAATTAGAAAAGTATAAGCAACTTGCAGCAGACGAAAAGGAAAGAATATCTGATGGTTCTAAGGCTGAAAAGCCCAAACCAAAGGATGAAAAACCTCCTAAGGTTACAAAGAAAAACTCAAAGAAAAAGACAGATGAAGAAACTGTCGAGGAAGAGACTGTTGATGACGAAAAGCCAAAGAAAAAGAAAGCCAAGGGTAAAACTAAGGCATAAATCAGACAATTAATTTATATATATAAAATTCTAAAAACAAAAATGTTTTTAGAATTTAAAGGTTGAATAAGCTATAAAAATTGTTTTTAAAGATGACATTAAATGAAATAAAGAATGCCATTTAATGTAATTAATTTTTTTCTTTATGGATAAAATAAGTATAGTTTTATTCATTATTAAAAGTAAAATATTAGAATATAACACACTTTGTAATATCTCGTATTCTATGCCAATATTTAGTTCGTATAAAAATAAAGACGAAGCACATATGTAATCAAAAAATAAAAATTTATTTTTTTCCCTGTCTAAATGCCATAAAATTGATGTTAATGTTGACATTAAAATTAAACTTGAATACGTTATATTATTAAATGTATAAATTAAAGAAAATAAATGTGGAAATATGGTTAAAATTATATTATCATTAATTCGTCTTGTCATATATATTTTTTATAATTTAAAAATTATAAAAAATTCTTATTCAATTTTTTCTTTTAAAAATCTTTTTATCGACACCGAAACCTACTATGATCAAGATTATACCAAAAACAAACATAAAACTGCTATAATTTTTAGGAGATGAACATAATTTTCCGCATTCTTTATCATCATTTGATTCGTAATATAAGTAATAAATTAAGTTTGATATAAACAAAAAAAATCCGAAAATAATAAAAGATACTGAAACCATTTTTATTGGACCTATATATGATGCAAAAAGACATAAAACTATTACTAAAAATGTGTTGATTATAAATAAGAAGGGATTTATGTCAAAACAATTTGAATTTATAATTTTAAAAAGTATAGTTACTGTTATTAGTATAATAAAATAAAGAAATAATAAACCTACTAAAATAATATCCAAAAGTAAATTATTAAAAATAAATGGTGCAATAAGTATAATACAACTTAAAATATGCAAGAAAATAATGCATGTACTTATAATTTTTGAATTACATTGTAAACTTTGCACCATCATACTTAAATACCATGCTATAAAAGATAAAATAATACCTGGAAATACAGTTAAAAAATTTTTATTTGTAGTCATAATTTATTATTTAAAATATTTTTTTAATTTTTAATATTGTTTAAAAAGAATAGTTAAAAAAAGTAAAATTATTTGTGAATTAAAAATGAATATTATAGATAATATAAAAAGTAGTAGAAGAAAAGTAATATCTTTACATGACGATTGGTATTCATAAGAATTTTTAAACCAATAACCATTAATTTTATTATATACAGCTTTTTCTTCTGTATTATAAAATACTTTATTTTGGTCATTAATTTTGTTTATATCATTTCCTTCTTGAAATATAGGTAGCCATTTATCTTCTACATTACCGAACAACCAAGGATTTTTTTTTATTTTAATGTAACAAAGTAGTCTATTTTTATCTAAAAATATATCATCGTTTTGAGCTTCAATAATATTCCCGCAAATATTCGGTGTCACACATGTATTAGGATCTCCTTCTCCTATAAAATTTATATTTTTCCAAACACTGTTGATTTTTGTGTATATTTTATTAGATTTTATATCATCTGATTTTAAATTGTCTATATCAATTATATTATCTGAATCATCAACATAAATATTTCCATCTATACCAAAAGTATCTAAAGGGATATTAGTTCCATGGAAAACATGTATTAAATTATTTTTATAAGATCCTAAATAAAATAATGCCAAAACTACTGACAAAAATAACATTATTGCCCCGCAAATACGAATATAATATGTAATATTATAATCAGCTGTATACAATAATTTTATAAAAAGAATAATACTAAATATGGTAATATATATTAATATTATATAAATAATTTTATATATATTTTTGTATATACCAAAACCACATTCAGACATGTTTATATAATTTACAAATGTATAAATTAATAATGTAAAAATTAAAATTATAAAGAATAGTATAACTATATATTGTTTTAACATCTTACTTAAATTTATTTTATTGTACATAAAATAAATTTATTCATTTTTATAAATATTTAAAACTCTTGCAGATGGATTTCCATTATGTTCTTTTGTCCATTTAGGCAACCAGTAATTCACCTTTAATTGTGAATTAGGATAATATTTTTTAAAAATTTTGTAATACCAGTATGCTTCTTTAGAAGGGAAATTTGTATTTGTCTTAAATTCAACATCAGATACTTGTTTTTCAACATATTCTTGAATATATTCAAACCAAGATTTACTTAAATTAGAACAACCATCCGAAAACGCTTCTTTAGTTCTAAATAAAATTTCACTTGGAATTATATTTTCACTTTCAAATGCTTTTCTTAAAAGATATTTTTCCATCCTTTTTCCTCTTATCGGATTTCTTAAATTTTTATCTATACTTAAATATAAATCTACAAAATTTTGTTGCAAAAATGGTACACGAGACTCAAGCCCAAACGCACTTATTCCTCTATCAACTCTCAAAACATCATAATTATGTATTTGATTAAGTAATATTAGATTTTCTAAATGAGATTTTTCGGAGTCAGGTGCATTAAAAAAATATAAATATCCTCCTGTAAGTTCGTCAGAACCATCACCATTTAATATAACTTTTATATCTGTATTTTCGCTTATCCATTTTGAAATTAAATATTGTCCTGTACTTGCACGAATAGTTGTTATATCATATGTCTCAATTTGTTTAATTACATTCTCTAAAGAATCAATCCATTTTTGAACCGGAATTATTATTTCATGATGAATTGAATTTATATGTTTTGCAACTTTACGTGCATATACTATGTCAGGAGTGTCGTCTGTCATACCAATTGCAAAAGTATTTAATCTTTTTCCTGTTTCTTTTAATATATTTGAAGCTATACCACATATTAATGATGAATCCAGACCTCCAGATAATAAAGCTCCAATAGGTCTTTCACTTTGCATTCTATCTCTCACTGAATTAGTTAAGTTTGTTTTTATTAATTCCAAAGCCAAATTTTCATTATAAATTGTTTCTTTACTTCCAATATAATAATAAGTATATATATTTAGTTCTAATAAATTAGTATGATATATTTTTCTTGGCTCAACTTGTATACCATCTTGTTCGGGTAGACCTTTCATCTCTGAGGATAAAAATAAACCTGTATTATCGAATTTATAAAATAATGGTCTTATACCAAATCTATCTCTCCCAAAATATATGTTTATTTTATCTTTAACTATTACAATAAAAGTAAAAGCAAATTCTCCGTCTAAATTTTTTATTATATCATCAACAGACATATTTTTTAAGTACATTTTTAAAATTACTTCGCAATCTGAAGTTGTATCTAAATTATATTTTTCAATTAAACTTTTATAATTATAAATTTCTCCATTACATAAAAGATAAACCTCCCTTCTTTCATCCTTGTAATAAAAAGGTTGTATACCATGTTCTAAATCTATAATAGATAAACGATGAAATACTAAATAAACATAATAATCTAAAAATTTAAAATGAATTTGTCTATCACTGTCCGGTCCTCTATGTTTTATATCATTCAAACAATCTAATCCGGTAATATTTCTTTTAGTAACTACAAAACTTATTCCACACATCAATTTATATTTATAATTTTGGTTTTTAAATATAATTTAAAATATAGAAAGAATAATTTAAATGTATTATTCTAAAACTAATATACTTGCAAATACTATATATAGTTATGTTATAAAAGATGAAATATATACAATGCAAAATTTAATTTTTGATGGAAAAGTTCCAAAAATATTAAAAAAAGAAGCATTTGATGAGATGTATGATTTAACTAAATTTATTCATAACCTATTTATTAAAAATAATATTGAATACTTTGCAATTGGAGGTACATTATTAGGTGCTATAAGACATAAAACTTTTATACCTTGGGATGATGATGTAGATTTGGCTGTTATAGGTTCATATCAAAATAGAAAAAAAATAAGTTTATTATGGTTTGAACTTTTAAAAAATGGATATATATTAATTAAAACTTTACCTGCTTGGTCAATACAAAAAATATACAAACCATTAGTACATTTAGACATATTTTTCATTGATAGAGATGAATTGTCTTTCCAAAAATTTAAACATAATAATTACATTTATTCATATCCATATATAAATAATAAACCTACATACCACGTTTCAAGCATTTTATGGCCTAATGATAATTTTTCTTTATTAGAAAAACCATTATTACATAAATTTTGCGATTTTGAAATATTCATTCCAGTAGAATATAATGCGTTACTAGAAAAATCGTATGGTAAAGATTGCTTAGAACATGTAATTTATACTCCAGATCAGGAATTACATTTTTTAAGAATTTTTAAACCTTTACTTTATATAGTTGAAACAATATTTTATGCTATATTTGGCGTTGAAAATTCTATCAAAATTTATAAAAAATTAGGTAGACTTTAACAACGAGACTTTAAAAGATTATTTTTCTTAACCTAAAAATTAAGTTAAGAAAAATTTTATAAAATTAAAGAACTGAAGGATAATTATTATACCATTAGGTATAATAATTTTATTTTATAATTTTTCTATAAACACACGATAAGCTTTATTTAAAATTTTCAATTTTGAACTAAAATCTTTAAGAAATTTATCTACTCCCAATTTAGGACTGTCAAATTTATCATTAAAATCTCCAGTATTAAAAAGATAATCATCAATTGCCATGATTCCTCCTTTATCTAATAAAATAAAAGAATAAAGTATATCTGTATATGAATCTAATAACATATGTGAACCGTCTATATAAATAAAGTCGAATTTTTCTCCATTATTAATTAAATCAAATAAAGCTGTAGTAGAATCATTTTTTATAACAGTCAGATTTTTTATTTCAGCAATTTTTATATTTTCATAGAATATTTTTTCAATGTTGTTTTCTTCTATTTCGTCCATATAAGTTATTTTATTTTTATTATTTACTTCAGTATAATTTTTCCATGCATCAATTACTGTTGCTTTATACTTTGGAAAAAAATCTAATATTTTAATCAATGACACACCAGTATAAGTTCCAATTTCTAAAACATTTATTTGTTTATTTGAATTCTTCCAATTAACATAATTTAAAATATCAGTAAAAGTTTTATACTTTCCTTCAGGTAGATCATTTGTCCAATTAAACATATTAGCATATTTTAATCTATTATCTATGTTTTTAAATTGTTGAGTTGGAGAATGTGTAATAGTAGGTTTTAGATGTTCATCAATTAAAGTTCTAGTCCTGTTTTCCCATGTTAAATTCGAAGCCCAATTATAATTTTTTTCTATTAGTTTATTTTTAAGTTCTATATTATCCATAACTTTAAAAAGTTCAATTAAAGCTTTATCTTGAAATTCCAAATTATAAAAGTCTCCATCTAATAAAATTCCTCTATCCCCTACTGTAGATTTTAATGCTCCTAAATCTGTTGTTACTATTAAAGTTTTAGATATTGCTGCTTCCATTGCTGTATGACAAAATGTTTCTAAATATGTGCATGGATAAAAACATATATCAGAATTCTTCCAATTATTAATTAATTCTTTTTTACTAGTCCATCCTTTATAGAATAAAGATTCTTTTAAAGGTTTAATTTCATTATACTTATGTAATAATTCTTTTATTTTTTTCATTTCTTCAGGTCTATTTTTATTAGACCACCAACCATCAACATCAGAATGTATATGTAATGTTGCACAAGGATATCGATTAAGTATTTTAGGCCACATTTCTAATAGAGGTAATAAACCTCTTATAGGAAAAGATGAATAAATGAATTTATAAGGAATTTTTTTTTCTATGGGATTAAACATTTTAATATCTATACCGTATCCAAACGATGATAAAAAAGGTTTTAAATCAGTATATAATTTAGAGTAATATTCAACATGCCATTCAGAAAGACAAAATATTCTTTTAAGTTTAGTATCTATTGGAATAACATTACCTGTAAAATCAAGATCATGCGCAATTAAATAAATATTTTGTACGTTACTATCTATCGTATAAGGATAGTATTCAGAATATCTTCCTATTAAACACGAATGTACATCATTTTCATGTACAAATGTAAAATATTCATTTATATTTCTATATTCAACACCTTCAAATATTTCATTTTCTTCACATCTACAAAAAACTACAACTTGAAAATAACCTGTTTTTTGTAAATATCTTGCCATTTCAATTGTAAATGTTTCTGAACCACCCATACCTTTTGTTAAAATATCTTTTCCAGTCCAAGAATTAAATCCGCCGTCTTGCATAAAAACAAAATATGGTACTTTATTTGTATTTTTTTGTTTTACAATATTTGAAGGACGTAATAATAATACATTAAATAAACTTTTCCATGATTCCATTGTCTTTACATCATTATGATTATAACATTCTTTAAAAATTTCTCCTGGTCCATTTTTTGTGCTATTCAAAAATAAATCAGAACAATATAAACCTGTTTTATAATCTCTAAAAATATAAGATAAATGTGCTAAAAACTTTGGTAAAAAATAATAATGTAAAGTAGGTTTTAGACTATATTGACAATGTTCCGGATAACCTAACTCTAAACATTTTTTCATATAGTCATAAGCTATTTTATGATTTTTTGAAACATCAATCTTATGTACTTCAGCAAGTAAAAAATAATGAATACCTAAAAAGTATAATGAGTCACCTCTTGTATTATCTAATTCAAATGATTTTAAATATAATTTTTCACATTCTTCCCATGATTTATTTAATTTAAAATTAGCCATACGTGCAGCTTCAAAACATGCATCTATTTTTTCTTGTATAAAACCTTCTGTAGGATGATTTACCCTATCAACATAATATTTATATGCTAAATCATATTTTTCTAACACATTATATGTCTGACCTAAATAATATAATGCTCTTGGATCATTTGGATCATCTTTAAGTTCTTGAAATAATATTTGTAAATCATATTCTTTTCTACTCATAGTCCTATTTTCCATATAATCACATCTAAAATCATAAATATATGAATGATGTCTAGGTACTATAACATTTTTATTATTTTTTGGGGTTATAACTTCATGTATTCTATAAATATATCTTAATTCTGATTCAGATTTTATAATTCTATTTGAACAATATGAAACATCATGACTACCTATAAACATACTAAAAGAATCTGAAAATTGATCTCCTCTTACAGTATTTAAAAATTTTCGTAAATCTCCTTGTAACATATAAGTATCATCTAACATTAAGTTAAACTTGCAAATTTTTCCGGCCAAATCTAAACATCTATTTCTACTATCTCTAAAATTTATGAAAGGTTCTGTATATAAATTCCCTTTCTTTGTATCTCCTAATACTTTTTTTATTATATTTATTGTATTATCTGTACTTCCAGTATCCAATATTGTCCATCTATCTATGAAAGGTAAATTATTTTTTAATATATTTTCAAGTTCGTCACCACCATTTTTTATTATCATTGTATAATTAATTAAATTATCATAGTCTAAACTTATACCATCTTCTTTTATAAAATAATGAAATTCTCTTATAAATGAATCTAAGATACTATCATTAATATATAAAACATAATTAGTGTTTGTTAAATTAAATTTTACATTCATATCATTAAAATAAAAAGAATCTGGACATAGTAAGATTAAACTATTTATATATATATTTAAATCAGAATAATTATAATTTTCAATAAAAATAATATCTGCAGAGTCATTGTTGGTTTCATTTAAAACAATATTATTTATATTAAACTCCTTTAAATTCTTTTGTATATTTTCATTATGTTCATCATTTTGATTAATAATATTTATTTCTGAAAATAAATCAGAACATTTTAAAGGTATATATCCGCCATGACTTGAATTATATATCCTTAATTTATAATTTTCTTTGATATTAAAAATTAATATTAATTCTTTTAAAAGTGATACTATTCTTTCGTATAAACCTAATGTATTAAGAATTGTAAGATTGTTAAACTCTTCATGAGGTATTATTTTAAATTCGTTTTCTTTAATCCATAAATTTTCTTTATTAATGCTTTCAATTCTATTCATTTTTTGAATATAATTAATTTTTTAAATTAAATAACACTTTTTTTATTTAAGGAATAAATTTCATTAAGTAAATGAAAATAATAGTTTGTACTTTAGCAATCAATGATTGGTATAGAGATATTGTTAAATATTCCATTAGAAATTTCGAGTATTATTGCAATCTACATAATTACGAATTTATTATACAGACTGAAAATGAGTTAGATACTGTTTTTGATAATACTAGATCACCATGTTGGTATAAAATTAAACTAATTCAAAAAATTTTAAAAGAAAAAGAATGTGATTATTTAGTTTGGATTGATGCAGATTGTCAAATTTTAAAACATAATGTTAAACTTGAATATTTTATTCAAAAATATATATATGGTGATTATATTTTTGCATTAACACAAGATACAACTATACTTAATACTGGTGTAATGTTTATTAAAAATGAAAAATTTAATATTGATTTGATGGATAAAATTTGGAATAATGCAACAGATTATTTTAAAGACTTTCACGAACAAAGTTCTTTAGCACAACTTTATAAAAATGATGAAAATATAAAAAAAAATATTAATATAATTCCATACGGAATAAAAGATGAATTAGTTGTTTATTGGGGAAATTATTATCCAGATCAAAATTTTTTATTACATTCTGCAAGATGTGTACATGATAAACTTGGATTTTTTTTCATGATGGACACTTATTATCCATTTAAATTAGACGAAGAAAATGAAGATCAATATAATGAACGAATGAATTGGTTAAAAAATAAAGATATTTGTAGAAAAGATTTAGATTCATGGATTAAAGGTGAATATACTCCACGAAAATATTCTGCAAGATGTAAAAAAATTTTCAATGTTGAATAAATAAAAATAAAAATAAAAATAATTATTTTATAATATAAATGGCAAATTTTGGATACGGTTTACTTTTTGTTTTATGTTCTTTACTAGCATTTATTGCAGTTTCACTCAAACCAGTTTATGGTCTAACAAATATGTTATTTTCAAGAATTCCTGGATTAAGTGAGTCTACAATAATTTCTGGAACACCAACACCTTTTGGTACATTATTACATTGCTTTGTTTTGTTTTTATTAATGGTTTGGTTTGCATTTGCATTCCTAGGATGTTCAAAAGAAGGATATAAACATAAAACAAAAGATAATACGGAAAAAATAAATAGATTTTAATTTAAAGATTTTATATTAATATTTTAATATAAAATGAAAGTTTTAATAACAGGTGGAGCAGGTTTTGTTGGGTCTAATTTAATTAAAAAACTTATTTACATTTACGATGATATTTTTATTATTTCAATTGATAACTATTCAACTGGTTCAATAGATAATCATGTTATAAATAAAAATATTCATTATATTAACGCTAACACATGGGACATTTTTAATATTAAAGAAATTTTAGAATTTAAACCTGATTATGTATTTCATTTCGGAGAGTATTCACGAATTCATAAATCATTTGACGAACCAAATAAAGTATTTCAATCTAATTTTTTTGGTACACAACAAATTTTAGACTATACTATTTTAAAAAAATCTAAACTTATATATAGTGGTTCATCCGCAATTTTTGGAGAAAATAATGAAAATCTAAGTCCTTATGCTTTTACAAAAAGCAAAAATATCGAACTTATTAAGAATTATAAAACATGGTATAATTTGAATTTTTCTATTTGTTATTTTTATAATGTATATGGTCCAGGACAAATTAATAATGGAGATTATGCAACTGTTATCGGTATATTTGAAGAACAATTTAAAAAAAATATTCCTCTTACAGTTGTTAAACCTGGTACACAAACTAGAATTTTTACACATATTAATGATATAATTGACGGTATTTTATTAGCTGCAATTAAAGGAAATGGAGACGGCTATACTCTGGCTGCAAAAGAATCTTTTTCAATTTTAGATATTGTAAAACTATTCAATACTAATTTTATTTTTATTGATAATAGAAAAGGTGAAAGACACAATTCTATAATACCTTTTGATAAAATGAAAACAGAATTTGACTGGAAACCTAAAATTAAATTAAAAAATTATATTGAAAATTTATATTAAAAATTTAAACTTAGATAATAGTTTAAATTTTATTTTGGAAGATCTATAATATCTACTTGTTTATTATTTAAATTAAATAACATATTTCTAAATAAAAACGTATCTAAATTAAGAGGATTACTTTTTACATGAATATGTATTAAATATTATTTGAGAAAATTGATAATTAAACGATGACTGAGGTTCTAATATCCATTTAGGTGTAATATCTTTAATTTTTTCAAAAACTCCAGAGAAATCAAAGTCAAAAAGTTTTATTTCTCCGTCATATGATAATCCAGTATTATCTATTTTCCAATCAATATATGCAATACCATTATTTTGTAAATAACGTCTTGTTTTATTTAATTTGTGTATCTGATTAAATAATTTTTTTTGTTTTTCTTCTTCATTCTCTTCTTTTATTTTAATATATGTATCTAACACTTCTGTTTGATAATATCTTATATTATTTTCTTTATCATCTACAATTTCTTTAATTACTATAAGATTTTTATTATATGGTTCATTATTAAAAGAACTACGTGTTCCATCATATAATTCTTTTAATATCTTTATTATTTCCATTTCATTATCGCCTATTACACCTTTTTTAACATATTTTCTATAAATATTATCTGTTTTTCTATCACTATCATATTCAGGTTCTAATTTATCTATATATTTTATAAGCATTCCATCGAAATATTTTTTACTTTTACGTTTACTTTTTCTTCTTATACGTTTACTTTTTCTTCTTATACTTTTACTTTTTCTCACTATACTTTTATATTTTTTTGACATTTATTTACGGAAATATTTGATTTTTTTTTGAATTTATTTTTGATTTTATTTTTTTTAATATTATACCAATAATTACAGTTCCTACAAATACTCCAAAGAATATACCTATAATTGTCCCTATATTGTATGTATTAACTATAATTGGTGTACTAGGTGGTTGAGTACTTTTTACAGGTTTTTCAATGTTTAATATTTCATATGCTGAATCTGGTAATTCTCCAGGTAAAAATGTTACTACTCCTCCGCTACAAATCATATTTGTATTCAATGTTTTTCTTACTAATATTTTAGGTATATCTATTTCAATAACTTTATTAGCTTGTACATCTGTCGAAAATGCTATTTTGCAATATCCATCATCACCGGAATCAGTACCCCAACTATTTCTTATTTCCCAACATCGTACTTTCTTTCTAACTATTTTTGTACCTATATTAATATCTAAAGTTTCTGTACTCCATCCGGTAATTACAACAGCATGTCCACCTGTATAATTAGATGGTGTATCATCAAAGATATACACATCTCCTTTAGCATATTTCCAATATATATTAAAATCTTTATATACACGAAATGTCGTTACAACCGGTCCATTTGTTTTAATTTCATTTTGTATTAATCTTATTGTAGCTTCTTCGTTTATATAATATCCAGTAATATCTGTAACTACTAAATTTCTTAAAGAGTTTGGTCTGACCTTTAATATTGTATTTGAAAAAGGTTCTACATACTTAGTATCACAACACGTTATACAACAATTATTTGGTAAAGAATTTGGTGCTATATAATCATGTTCTGATATTAAATAAAATGGCCAACATTTCTCAACTTTAGTACCATTTTCAGACAACCATATTATAGCAGTTATAGGATCTCCACCATTTTCACAAGCGTCTTGTGGTAAATTTCCCATTTCTTTATATGTATTTGCTATTAACCATACATCACTCGGATATAATGAAGGTATATTATATTTTAATGAATATCTATCACCTAATACAGATGAAACAGAAGTACTCCAACAACATCCACATGCACCCTGGTTTCTAGGTTTTTCTATTTTATTTCCTCCATTTTTTCTCCAGCTAAAATTTTCTTCTATTGTTACAGCTGATAAAGATTTTAAAACTTTTAGAGAATATAATTGGTCTTCATTTGTTATATTTCTTACCGAATGCGATCTATTTTTTCTCTCTCCGTTGTAATTTATATTTGTATATATTGTAGGATAACAAACTTGTGGTTCTACAAAATCCCATGGTAATCTTGTTGACATTATTTATTACTAAAAATATTTTAAAATAAATAAACGTTTTTAATATATAACCGTTGTCATCTTTTACTTTAAGAAAAATCTTATAACGTAAGTTGTAGACTAAATCTAAATTCACAAGTAATTATTAAAAATAAATTATTCCAGGAGTAATTGTATGTAAAATTTAAAAATAAATTATTCCAGGCGTAATTGTATGTAAAATTTAAAAATAAATTAAAATATGCTAATAATTTTTTTCCACACACACATTTTTTTGTGTGTGTGGAAAAAAAATTTTAAAATCAAAAATAATTTTTTTAAAAATATCAAATACTTTAAAACTATTTTTCAGGATCAAAAAATTATCTCCTCCGGATGAAATTTTCATTTTCTAAAAAATAGAAAAATTTTCTTTTATTTTCTAAATATTAGAAAAATTTTCTTTTATTTTCTAAATATTAGAAAATGTTATTTAAGAACTTAGATTTTCAATATAAAATGGAATGTAATTTTTGTAATAAAACATTTACTAGTAAATCAGCTTTAAATAATCATCAGAAAACAGCAAAATATTGTTTAAAAATACAAGGCGTCTCTAAAATAATAAACGAGTTTATATGTGAATATTGTAATAAAGAATTTATGACAAAACAACATTTATTAAATCATCATAATATATGTAAAGAAAAAGAATTTCATATTAAATTAAAAGATGAAAAAGAATATCTTCAAAAAGAATTTATTAAAGAAAAAGAATATCTTCAAAAAGAATTTATTAAAGAAAAAAAATATCTTCAAAAAGAATTTGAAAATAAATTAAAAAAAAAAGAAGAAGAAAATATTGAACTGAAACAAAAAATTGCAGAGTTAAATGGTAGATTATATACTTTAAAAGATGATCATGAATTAATTAAAGAAATTGCAAAACAACCTAAAAATACTACAACTACAACTAATAATAATACTTTAAACATAACTACATCTTTAGACTTTGATAATATTGATAGAATAAAAGATGTGATAGAAAATGATTTTAATATTAATTATGCTATAAATGGTCAGAAAGGTATTGCTAATTTTGTTAAAGATAAACTTCTAAAAGACGATAATGGAAAACCTCTTTATATTTGTACTGATCCAAGTAGACAAATTTTTAAATATAAAGATAGTACTGGAGAAATTAAAAAAGATGTGGAAGCAAAAAAACTAACAGAATATATTGTAGACGGAGGTATAAAAAAGAAGACTGTAGATATAGCTAATAAATGGTATACAAATGATAGTGGAGGTATAGATATGGAAAAATTTGATATGATGATGGATCCACAACAAAGTATACTCAAATTAAAAGATGATAATAATACATTTAAAAAGGAATTGGCTGCGTTAACAGTTTAATTTTATATACTTTTTTGTATATAAAATTTATTTTCTTTTCGATTTATATCTTATTGATTTATATTTTCATCTTTATTCATAAATAATGTTTGGAATTTTTAAAGATCTTGATTTTTTGGTTATAAATTTTATAAATCATCACCCTCTGTAGTTTCCATATTTGTAACTTCAACCTCAGAAGTAGTTGAGCATGTATAAATATAATTTTTAATTAAAGTAGAAAAAGAATATACTGTAGATTGAATGAAATCCATTTATACATAAAAATTAAGTTTTTAAATAAAATATAAATTTTTTAAACATAAGAAAAGTATGAAATAATATAATTTAAATTTAAGGAGTTGTATATTTAAATAAAATATACAAACCAATGTCAAATAATATTAGACAAATCTTTAAACCGATTTTAATCGATGATATACTCAAGAATCATACACAAATACATATTGATTATAAAAATAAAAAATCAATATTATATGTAAGTTATATTAATGGCTATTTTTTTATTAATATAAATAGTCTTTCTTTACCTGAACATAGAGTAGATAAATGGAAAAGAAGACGTTTAGCAACAGATAAAATTAAAGAGCTCGATACAAAATATAAACCTATGTTATCTGTTTATTCTTTTAAAAACAAAGGAACATGGATAATAAAAGATTTATTTACTGATTACGGTAACTGGTTAGGCGAAGTTAATAAAAAATTAAATAATAATGATGACCTTATTGATTATGGAACTTTTATAAATAAACACTTTATTCAACTTTATAAAGACTCCGAAAAAATTGTTGATCCGTATTTTATGAAACTTAAAAATAATTTTATTCGAATCAATAGAAATACAAATTTTATTAACCTGACAGATATGTTGGAAGTAGAAGATAGAGACATTAGAAACTTTAAAAAACATTCATCATGCGTTTCGTACTTAAACGATAATACTGAACATTATATTTCTGGAAATGATTCAGTTGACGAATTTGGTATTAAAGTATCTTATGGTCATCCCGATTTAGCTCTAATACTTGTAGAATGGCTTTATAAAGAAGAGTCTGAAATCAAAACCACAATTACTAATTTTATAAATAATATTAAAAAGAAATTTGAAAAATCTGAAACTGTTAAAGAGCATGAAAATATTAAAGAAACTGAAAATTTAGAAATTGAAAAAGATAAAAAAACTAGTGAAAATTTAATATTAAATGGAATAGATGTGTTAATAAGACTTAAAGATGGTTATATTAATTTAACACAATTGTGTAAAGCAGGTGGAAAAGAATTTTATCATTGGAAAGAAAATAAAAATACTGAAGCATTTTTTCAGGCTCTTTCTTCGTCCATCGGAATTCCGGGGGATGAATTAATAAAGTATGAAACAGGTTCAAATGAAAATCGAGCCACTTGGGGACATCGTTTAGTGGCAATTGAAATAGCAAGATGGATTTCTCCTGATTTTGGAGTTAAAATGATTAGATGGACAGATGAAATACTTATCACAGGAAAAGTTGAACTTGGTAATGAAAAATCGAATAGTGAACTCGAAAACTTGTACCAGGAAAAAATTTTATTATTAGAAAATAAAATTAAAGAGATTGAAGAAAAACCAAAACAACATATAATTGAATTTAATAACTTAATGAATACAATAAAAGAAAATAATGAAGATACTATGTTACGAATTATAAAAAACTCATCAAACGAATTTAGAAAATATAATAAAGATTTTTCAAAATATAATGTATTATATATGGCTTTTGTTAATAAAGTAGATGAAAAATATATATTTAAGTTTGGAGAAACATCAGATTATTTAAAACGACGAGATACACATTTTAAGAATATTAATTTTAAAAATTTTGAAATAATAATCGTAGTTAAATGTTATAATTCTTTAGTATGTGAAAGAGAATTTAGACACTATCTTAAAGATAATAATTTTTACTATAAGTATGGTGGTAGTGATGAAACATTTTATATTTTAAATGAAGATATGTTATTAGATGTAAAATATAATTTTAAGAAAATATGTAAACTGAATAGAGATAACTACTTTAAAAATAATGATAATTATAATGATAACAATAAAAATAATAATATACATTTATATAGAGAGATGTTAAAAAATAATGAGATTAGTTTTGAACAATTTTCAAGTTTAGTTAAGTAGTTTATTATATTAAAAATATTATAATAAAAATATCTTTATAAAATAATAATAAAAATGAAGTAACATAATACATATGTTATATCTAAAAGTTAAAAATAAATGATAAAAAATGATTTTATAATATGTAAAATAAGAAATAATATAATAAATGAAGAAAAGATTAAGAAAAAACTATACTTGATATAAAAAATAAGGTAAAATAAAATATTTAAAGGAAAAATTAATTCTTTAAGACATTATTTAATTATTTTTTTTGAAAATTTTAATATCTTGGATTAATATAAAATGTCTTCTATATGCACATCTAATGTAACCTCAGGGTTCATTGACTTAGCTACTTTTGATGAAATTGAAAAGTACATGTATGGTGGTTCCGATGCCACTGCTTATTTTGTTCGCGAAACAAGAAAGGCTACGTGGTTCACCCAAGTTCCTGTATGTTTAAGCAGAGCTTCCGGTTCCCCTGCTTTTGGGCAAGAATGGTCTGTTAGTATTTCTCGTGCCGGTGATTACCTTTTACAATCCTGGCTCAGATTAACTATCCCTGCTGTAACTTTGGCTTCTAGTGTCACTTCTGGAACATACATTCGTTGGACTAGAAACTTAATGCACAATGTTATTCGTGAATGTGCCATCACATTTAACGATCTCGTTGCTGCTCGTTTCGATAACTACCATCTTGACTTCTGGGCTGCTTTCACTACTCCTGCCTCTAAACAAAATGGATACAACAATATGATTGGTAATATTAAGGAATTGATTGAACCTGTCGGACCTGGTTCTTCTCTTGGTGAAGCTACTCTCAATCTTCCTTTACCATTCTTCTATGCTCGTGATAGTGGTGTCGCTCTTCCTACAGCTGCTCTTCCCTATAACGAAATGCGTATTAACTTCAGCTTCCGCCCTTGGCAAGATCTTTTGATTCAATCTCAAGGCACTGGTGACGCTACTGTTAATACTGCCGTCTCTAACGGTTACTTAGCTACTTCAATGCCTAGTAACCTTACTTGCCAAGTCTGGTCTAACTACGCCATCGTTTCTAACGATGAACGTAAACGTATGGCTTGTGCCCCTAGGGACATTTTGATTGAGCAGGTTCAAACTGCACCAATTCAGAGTTATACTCCGGCGACAAACCGAAGACAAAATTTTGATATCAGATTTTCTCATGCCATCAAAGTTTTGTTCTTCTCCGTTCGTAATACAAGTTGCATTTCTGAATGGTCTAACTACACTACTACTTCTCCTACAGTTGCTGGTGGTGTTATCTCGTTTAACCCTACTCCTGGTTCTGAAGATCCTATCGTTCAAACTTCTCTTGTTTACGAAAACACTGCAAGACTTCAAAACATGGGATCTGACTACTTCTCTTTAGTCAACCCTTGGTATAATGCTCCTACTATACCTGTTGCAACTGGTTATCACACCTACAGTTATTCTCTAGATTTTATCTGTTTAGATCCTCTAGGTAGTACTAACTATGGAAAACTTACCAACGTTTCAATCATACCTGAAGCTTCCGATGCTGCTGTAGCTACAGCAGGTGGTTCTTCATATGTTGTTGGAACAGGTTCATATAATGAAGGACAGTCCTTTAATTTTGTCATTACTGCTGTGAATAATAATATTATACGTATCAGTGGAGGTGCGTTAGGATTTCCTGTGCTCTAAGCTTTCCTTCGTGTATTATATTTTTGGTTTTCACAAATTGATTTTATTACAAAATTTGTAATAAAATTTAGGTAAAATGACAAATATTAAAGAAAAATTTCCGGATATATTATGAATTATTTGAATCGAAAAAATGTGTATTAACTTTTTATATAAAAAAATCAGAAAAATTAAAATATATATGTGAATGTGGTATTGAAAAAGAAAAATTATTTAAAGATTTTATGAAAAACAAACAATGTCGTACGTGTACAAATAAAAAACTAAAAGAAACACCTGATGACGAAGAGTATACAGATGAAAATGGAGAATTATGGAAACCTATTAAAGGTGGTTGGATATCAGATAAAGGAAATTGTAAAAATGCTTTAAATAAAATATTAACATTATGTTCTAGTAAATATAGATATCATATTGATGGAAAAAATCAATACGCTTCTAGACTTGTAGCTCAAACATTTAAAATAGAAAATTATGTTAAATTAGATGATCCAAATTATGTGGTTACGCATATCGATAATAATCCATTAAACAATAAAGTAGAAAATTTAAAAATAATAACTAAACGAGAAGTACAAAGTAATAATGGTAAAAAAAGTAAACAAAGTGATACTTTTAAAGAAAAAATAAATTGGACTGAAAAAAGATTTGAAAATATTAAAACAAAAATAATAGACGAATTGCCTAAGCATAAATTTTATAATAATGGAGAAATTTGGAACAGTAATAGATTTTTAATATTTAGTAAAAGTGGAAATTATTATAATTTATGTACAAATAATAAAACATATAAAGTACACAGACTTATTTGCTATGCTTTTAACCCAATTGAAGGTAAAGAAACATTTTCTGATCATGACGATCTTCAAGTAAACCATAAAGACGGTGATACTTTTAATAATTGTGCCAATAATTTAGAATGGATTACAAGTTCTAATAATATGTATCATTCTTATATAGAAAATTTAAATAAAAAGGTAAGAAATGTTTTGCAATATAGTTTGGAAGGAGAATTTATCAAAGAATATATATCAATTGCTGAAGCATCTCGTCAAACAAATGAACCAGAACATAGAATACGAGAAATTGCTCAAGGAAAAACAAATTCTAAAGCAGAATATATTTGGAAATTTAAAAATGAAGAAGAAACGAAAGAATACTCTGAAAAATTTTCTAAACATATTAATAAAAAACCAAATATGATAGAAACTGAAAAATGTATAATTATTTTTGAAGATGATTAAATATACTTATTTTTGTTTATTTTTATATGTAATTATTTCTTTTTCTTAACCTGATTTTTAGGTTAAGAAAAATTATATTAAGTTTTATTTGAACACGTTTTCTTATGTTTTGTAAATGTATCTTTTCGTAAATACGTTTTATTACAGTTCTCACATATATAACTAACATTATTTTCTTTATCTACTTTTCTTTTAGAATTCAGATCTATTCTTGAACATGTTTTACAATTTTTAGTATATCCATCTTTAGTATATACATGTATTGTATATTCGCATATTGGTTGTATTTTATTACATTTATAACATTCTTTCTCTTGTAAATTAGCTTCTTCAATTTCTTTTAATTTTCGTTCCTTATAAATTCTTTTAGCCTCTTTTTCACATTCTTTACATGTTGTATGATGACCATCTTTTTTAGTCTTATCTTTATTGAATTCTGAATATTTTTTAACTGTTGAACATTTAGAACATTTTTTAGTCATTTCTTCTGTATAAATAATTTCAACATGGTCAACATCATCCTTTTCTTCTTCATCATCTTTTTCTTCGTCTTTTTCTTCTTCAACATCATCCTTTTCTTCTTTATTTTTATTCTCTTCATTTAAAATAGATAAATCCTTTTCAGAATCTACAATAACTTCTTCTATTTTTGAAAAAGTTTCATACTCAATTTCAAGTTCTTTACACATCTTTTCAACAAAATCAATTATAATATTTTCAGGAATATTAACAATCCATTCATCACTATTTTGTTTAATATTATTTTTAAACTTAATTTTAACAAGTTTTTCTATAAGTTTAAACTCAGGTGTAAAAAGAATATATAAAAAATTAGGATCAAAATAAGTATTATAACCACCTCTTCTACTATTTAAATTAGTAGTTGTACCTATTTTCTTTTCATTACTTACATTTGTATTTTCAAGTATATAAAAACATTTACCTTTTCTTAACTTATGGACACGTCTTTTATATAAAATTCTTTTATGATTTTCTTGAAGTTTAAAATACTCTTCTTTTGTATTTATAAATTGTTCTTCAATATTTTCTTTATCTTTTTGTACTTGTAAAAGTTGATTTTTAATAATTGTATTTTCCTCGGCAAGTGTTTCTTGTAATAACTCTTCTAATTTAATATAATAATCATGTATTTCATCTGCTTTTGAGGTGTCAGCTTTTAAACAAAACTTTTTAAAGGTATTTATAGTTAATAGTATTGTCTCTTTATTTTGCCCTCCATGCATGTTTTGTAAACTCGCTTCTCCAACTTGATGAGAGAGATTTTTAACTTGATAATCAATATCTATTATAAAATTTTTCTCTAGTATTCTTTTAGCATTGCTTTTAGTTGAAAATCCGCACCATTTCCAAACATTATCAAAGTCTATAATAAAATCTTTTTTATTATCATAATTCAAGTAACAAAAGAAACTTGATAAAAATAATTGTTGTTGAGATTCTGTAAAGTTTTTTTCTATCTTATTTATCAAGTTATTTTGATAATCTTTATTCAACCTAATTATAGGATTCTTTTCTATTAATTCAATAAAGTTTAATGTACTCATTTTAAATTTATAAATCCATATCTTAATTTAAGTTTCAAAATTTTACATAATAATGGTTTGTGCCCCGGGAGAGGTTTGACACATTTAAAATTGAAATATAAAAATAAAATCTTATTTAGTTAATAGGATGAGACTTAAGTATTTAATATTCGCATTATCAATGAAGTTAATAAAGTGTCAAGAATATAATTATATTCCAAAAGATGAAAACGGAACAGTGTTCATATCATATGATAAAGAAGGTAATCGCAAGGATGTACCATTAGATGAAATAAATAAAGTGTTTAGAGGTTTAAAATAATAAAGTATTTAATATTTAAATTTTAAAAAATGAAATTTAAATATTACTATTCAAATAAAATATCAAATATGGAAAAATTACACTCATATCAATTAGATGTATACAACGAATGTCTTTTAAAAGGTGGTGGAGGTATTTCTTTAGCTATGGGATCTGGAAAAACTTTAATTTCAATTCTTGTGGCATTAAAACAGACTGAACATGATAATTCAAAAATTCTTATAGTTGTAGCAAAAAATTTAATTAGTGTATGGGAAAATGAAATTAAAAAATTTTTTGAAGATGAATTTAAATATACAATTTTTATAAATAGTAACCGGAATAAAGAGTGTGATTTCAATAAATATAAAATAATAATAACTACACCTGAAACTCTCGTGACATTTTATAAAACATACGATATAGAAAATGAGTTTATTTATATAGACCAACGTCCAAATTCTCTAGGTATTCCAATAAATTATAATCTTTATATTGAACCTAAATCTCCTTTTCTTGATATGTTAGATCCTGAAAGAGGAGATTTATTTTATGCATCTAAATGGGGTTGTCTTATAGTTGATGAAGGTCATAATTATTTTAATATCACTTCTACGAGATCAAGATCAATTTGTTCAATTTGTACAGAACATAGATGGGTTTTATCTGGTACATTATTTGATGAACCTAAAGATGAAAGAATATTAGGTTATCTTTTAATGATAAATGATCGTAAATATCCACGTAATCTACCTGATTTACAAATTCTTATTAGATCAAGAAAATTCAAGGGTTTATTAGAAACACTTATATATAGAAAAAATAATATAATGACTCCCACAAATTTGAAAGTAAATCAAACGGTTGTTAATCATAGATTAAATACATATGAAACAGCTATTTATTTATCCCTTAAAAGAGTTTTAAAAATGTTAAGATTAAGTCTTCTTGAATTTAAAAGAGCTGGAGATAAAGAACAAGTTAGAAAATTCTCAAGCTATTTACTAGTAATGATTATGCATACTAGAACTTTTTTAGTTTGTCCATTAATAACTTTAAGTTCAATATATTTAGATATAACAGATTATGAAAATAAATCAGAATTAACAAAACTATTATACGAAGAATTTACTAAAAATAACTTGTATACATGGCTTGATAATGAAGATTCTGTATTTTCAAGTAGACTACAAGAAATAAATAAAGTTCTTATTGAACATTCAAAAGATAGAGTTGTTATATTTACATCTTTTCGTACAACTGTAAATGTTATAACGCATTATATAAAAAATAGACCAGTATTTACGATTAATCCAACACACAGTCCGCAAAAAAGAGGAGAAATACTCGTTGATTTTGAAAAAAGTAAAAATGGTGTCTTAGTTCTTACATATAGTTTAGGATCAGATGGATTAAATTTACAATGTGCAAATACCGTATTAATAGCAGATTATTGGTGGAATTCTGGAAAAACAAAACAAGGAGTTGCGCGAATAAATAGATATGGACAATTAGCACCGGAAGTTCATGTTTATTATTTCACATCAAATACTGGTATAGAAAAAGCTATATTTGGTAAACATCATGATAAAATGAAAATACAGGATGAATTAATGGTTGGACATCAAATATCTAAAATAAAGAAAATAAAAACCGAAGATATATTAAAAATTATTGAGTACGATGAATATTTAAACGATTTTACATCTACATATTTAACAAATAAATAATATTCTTACAATTAACTTTAAAGTTAATTTAAAAATGAAAATAAAATATACAAGATAAAGTAAAAAATACATGAAGAATTGTAACGTGTGTTTTGATATAACTGATAATTATATTCGTTGTTATGATGATAAATGTGATTCTATTATTTGTAATGATTGTATGATTCAATATATAAATGTTAATAAAGATATACCTAAATGTGTTAAAAGAGAATGTAACAAAAATTATTTATTATCAAATATTTCAGAATTGTCAACTGAAACCATAGATAAATATAATTTATTATGTTTAAATCATTTTTTAAACTCTAATTCTGATGAAATAAAAAATAAAATCGCACAAAATGATATTATACAAAACTTGCGAGATGAAAAAATGAAATTTGTTCAAACATTTCCAAAGTCAATACAAAAAGTAATAAATTTATGTATGAAAGATAAGTTAAAAAGAATTAGTAAAGGAAACTTAGAAGTTATAAATAAAGTTATTAATTCTAATAAACGTTTTTGTATGCTATCATATTGTAATGGGAAATTAGATGATGAATTAAAATGTGTAAAATGTAGTACAGAATTCTGCTTAAAATGTGAAAAAATTAAAAGAAGTGATCATAAATGTAAAGAAAGTGATATATTAAATATTGAATATCTTAAAAATATAAGCGAATGTCCAAACTGTAAAATACCTATTGAAAAATCTGAAGGTTGTAGAAGTATGAAATGTGCTAATTGTCATACACTTTTTGATTATTATACAAAAGAAAAGGCTGATCATGGAGGTTTAAATACAGACATAAAAGTTAAAGAACAAAATAGATTGAGTAATGAATATAAAAATATTTACGATCAAAATATTTTAAAATTATTACTGTTATTTGAAAATCAAATATCAAATATAAATAGTGAAAAAAATAAAGATAGAATTTTAAATATAATCACTGACTATATTAAAAACAATAAAGAGAATACTAAAAAATACTCTGAAAAGATATCAATTATTTATAATAGAAACACAATATCTGAACATAATTATAGGGTGTTTATGAAAAAAATATCAGAGATAGAAGATCTACATGAACATAATGAATTAACATATTCATCTCTTAAAAATATTTTAGGATCTTAAAATAAAAAAATAAAAACTTTAATATTATAAAAATGTTAGAAAAATATACATTATCAAATATTGCGAATGCTTTAATACAAAAAAATAAAGAAAACTTTAAATTAAAAAACACTTCAAATGAAGATGATAATTCAACATGTAACTCATTAACAGTTTTAGACAACCCAATTTTAATATTATTTTTAATAATATATTTTTTATTATTTATATGGGCAATTACAGCTTTAATAAAAAATTGGAATATATTAGAAAGTTGGGCAAGAGTTTTTGCTTTATTAGCTTTAGTAAATCAAAATGTTGGGGGTCCTGCTGCAAGTTTAATAATTATTTATGTTTCATTATATAAACCTTTATAAGACAATAAATATTTTTAAACTAAAATAGTTTAAAAATTTAATTAGTTAATATAGCATCTATAATATCAGCTATAGTATTATATTTTATATGTTTATTTTTCCATCTTTCTATCTTAAGTTTTTCAGCAATTTCAAGTAGTTCATTTTTCTTTTTACCTTTTAATTTTTCTTTTGTATAATTTTTTTCACATAATTCTTTTTCCTTATCATTTAATTCTCTTTTTTCATTATGTTCTTTATTATTTGAGTCTTCTTTTTCCTTATTATTTGAGTCTTCTTTTTCCTTATTATTTGAGTCTTCTTTTTCCTTATTATTTGAGTCTTCTTTTTCCTTATTATTTGAGTCTTCTTTTTCCTTATTATCTGAGTCTTCTTCACTCTTTTCTTTTCTTTCATTAATTATACATAAAAATTGTACAAAATTATCATTTGTTTGTTCAACCCATTTAAATTCTTCTTCGCCATCATCTGTTTCTATACAAAGTAAAAAATCAAACTTATATTTATAACCTCTTAGTAAGTGCACATATATATCTCTTAACATTTTTATATAGTCGAAAAGTGTTTTATAATCTTTTACAAAAAAGAATTGAATAAACAGTACGTAATTTGATAATTCCTCATTGTATATAAAAATTCTAATTCCAGAAATGTTTATATTTACCATTCTTATTATTAATTTTTTTTATATTTAAATAGCTATTTTAAAAAATGTTTAATTTTAAAAGCCTGCATCATACATATATTATCGCATAGGTCATCTTTTTTTTTAATCGTAGATATCTCGGACATAGTTTCAAAATCATCTCTACATGATAATATATAAAAAGTTTGTTCTATTGCCCATTTTTTTCTTTCTCTATCACCGATATTTTTATATGAAACTCTACCTGTTTTAGTAATATTTTTAATTTTTTCAGCTCCTAAAACATGAGTTTTGTGATATGCTTCAAATTCTATTACCTTTTTTTCTCTACCATATTTATTTATAAAATAAGATTCACAGTGTTGACCTAATTTTAGGGCCATAGTATTAACTTTTTTTCCAAAACTCATTTGTCTTTCTACAACAAAATAATCAACTGTATCCCAATATTCATTATAATCGTTTAATAAATCAACCATATTATATGCTAATTCAATATCAAAATATTTACTTTTATCTACACCGGAAGTTATATTTGAATTAATTAATAAAATTTTTTGACCATTATTATATATTTGATCTAAAATTTCTTGAAATTCTTTAGTTGGAGTACCATTTATATTATACATTTTATCACTTGAAATATTTTTAATTTTAGAAAGTTCATCTAAGTTTATTTCTTCAATATAAAATGAAAAATTCACTTTTCCTATATCAAAACATGCAATACGTATTGTCATTATTTAAATATTAGCAAACATATTTTAAAGTTACTTTTTACATCGTATACTATTAAAAATAAATGTGATTTTATTAAAATATTTAATAATAAATAAAATGATCTTATCATTAATTATAACAATTATATTAATATGTTTACCTGCTCTTACAGGTTATTTAACTGCTATGTTTTGCAAAGTTGGTTCTGATTCAGGATCAAATGTTTCATTTAGACCTCCTCCAATAGTATTTTCTATTGTATGGCCTATTTTATATTTATTCCTAGGTATATCTTGGGTTCTTGCCCGAAATTATAATAGATATATAGCTGATATAGCTTATATAATTATAATTTTATTATTAAATATGTGGATATATGTATATTCGTGTCAAAAAGATAAAAAAAGTGCTATATCAGTCATAGCATTATCATTTATTGCTACATTATTAACATGTATATTCTTAGGAACTTTTTTGAGCAAATTACTAATACTTCCCCTAGTATTATGGTTATTTTTTGCAACAATTTTAAATATTTTTGAAGTTACGAATAAACAGTTAGAATTAAATAATCTTTAAAAATGTTTTAAATTATTTAAAAAAATATTTTTAATAATTAAATGTTAAAAATAGGTACAGATTGTAGCGGTATTGAAGCTCCCATTCAAGCTTTAAAACAACTAAAAATTCCATTTAAACATTTATTTTCTTCTGAAATTGATAAATATTGTATTAAAAGTATTAAAGCTAATTATAAACCTGAAATTATTTTTGGAGACAAAGATGGTTCTTTTCCAGAAGGAGATATTAGAAAAAGAAATGTTAAAGATGTTCCAGATATAGATTTATATATATGTGGTTTTCCTTGTCAACCTTTTTCATCGGCAGGAGAAAGAAAAGGTTTAAATGACGACCGAGGAAATGTATTTTATAGCTGTTTAGAAATAATAAAAAATAAACATCCTACGTATTTTATACTTGAGAATGTAAAAGGTCTATTAAATCATGATAAAGGAAATACATGGAAAATAATTTGGAATGAAATTTTAAAATTAGAAGAATATGGGTACAAAGTAAAATATAAAGTTTTAAATACAAAAGATTATGGTATACCACAAAATAGAGAAAGAGTATTTATAGTAGGAACTAAAGGTAAAAATTTTGAATGGCCAGAAAAAAAAGAAATGGATGATATAGAAAACTATATTAATCAATCTAATAATATTATAAATTCTTATCCAGAAAGAATGTTAAAAAATAATATGCTAGATAAAATACCGTCAAATTCTATTTTTATTGATTTAGCATATCCTAAACACAATTTCCCAAATTCAAATAAATTTTCTCCTTGTATTGCATCTAATTCGAGATTATGGTGTGTACCTAAAAAAAGATTTGCCGATATTAAAGAATTATTAAAGCTTCAAGGATTTAAAAATTTTAATTTAGTTATTTCTAATACGCAGATTAAAAAACAAATTGGAAATAGTATAAGTGTTAATATATTAAAAGCTTTATTAAAACAGATTTTAATACCTTAATAGGTATTAAAATTAATAATATTTATATTTATTTAAAAATATTTTTTAAAATCACTTAGTAGACATGAATAAAGTTTATATTTATCATTTTTAATATAAATAATATTTCCAAACCCTTTTCCACTTTTATTATATGATAGTAATTGACTTATTCTTTCAATTCCAACATTTTTACAAAGTTCTTTAATTTCTTTTTCATTGTATTCTTTATTTGGATCTAAATTTTGCATAAACTTACTTATTTTACTATCTCCTTTACTCCATTTTGGAAACATTTTTTTCGTTAATCTATTATATTCTTCTACTCCTATTTCTTCAAGATCATTTATTACTTTTTCTTTTGTTTCCTTATTTTCTTTTATATCTTTTATAAATTGTGTAAATTCATAATCTTTTTTATCAAAACCACCATCATTTTCTTTTACAATATTAAAATCATTTTTCTTTATTTTTATTTTGGTAGTAAGATCTCTTCCAGGAGGTAATTTACTTCTTAACATTGGAACATTTAATACACTTTTTTTAAAACTTTGTTCAATACCTTCTTCATTTTTTAAAGGTTCGTCTATAGCTCTATTCATAGTTTCATAAGTAAAATTTAAACCATTATATAAAGCCCTTGCAACCTTTAAAGTACAATTTAAAATTAAATGTGATTTTCCTTTATTTCTACCGCATAATCTACCAGCTGATTGTATTAATTCTGGTACTGGTGTTGAATTTGCAGGAACATAATACATATCTGTTAAATGCCATTCATAATCTCTTGAAACAAATGAAATACATCTACCAGCTATAATACCAGATATAATTATAATTCTTTTAAATTTTTTTTCGTTTGTATTTTTAAAATATTGCAACACATCTGGTATTTCCAACTGAGAATATTTTTTAGGCTTTACAACAATATTTTTAATTTTAATGTTTTGCATACCATCATAATTCATTGCGATTCCCTTACCATTATAAACAACGACTGCTACTTTATCTCCATAATCATTTATTAAACCATTAAACAAAGCATCTTGATTTTCATTTATATATGTATTTTTTAACAAACATATATTTGGATGAAATTTATCTAATTTTGGAGCATATGATAACTTAGATTCGCAAAATGATTCTAAATATGGTTTTAAATTTTTATCTGATTCTATAATTTCTTCATAAGATGATATCTTATTTAAAGCACTTACATCCGCATCTATATCTAACGCTTTTACTATAAAATCATGATATCCTCTATAATCTGCATGTGGTTTAATTCTAACATTACTACTTGCTTTTAATTCTTCTTCAGATAAAAGACAATCTAATGGTGTAGCCGTAATCGCGTATGTTTTGCTAGACAGTTTCTTTAGTTTATCTAGATATTCAGAAACATCAGAATTACCATAATCAACATAATCTATTTCATCTATATATAAATCAAATTGTCCTTTAATATCTTTTAAAGTATCATATACCTTATGTAATTGAATGTTGTTTGCTAAACAAATTATTATACGTGGATATTCACCTCTTAAAGATTTATGAAATTTTTCACTATCCAATTTCTTACATGTTAATGTTGTAATTTCAAATTTCTTTTCTACATTATTTTTAATCATAAAATCATTAAATTTTTGAGATATCAAAGCAATATCATTTCCCATCTTTATAGAATCAGCACTTAAATTTCTTGTTACTATAATCGGTGTTTTACCAGATAACATGGATTTAATTGCACAACATATTGTAAAATTGCTTTTTCCTCCTTGACAAGGTGATGTGCAAAGGATCATATTACCTTTAATAGCCATTTCAATATCATTCTTTATTTTTTCTTTTTCTTTTTCTTTTCTTTTCTTTCCTTTTTCTTTTCCGCTTTTTTCATTTTCATTTTCTTTTCCGCTTTTTTCATTTTCATTTTCATACATATCATTCATTTCTGGTAAAGATTCAATATTTTTGTTTAAAAAAGAAATAAAATCTAAACCAGCTTGTAAAAATGAGGGTGGATTATCATAAGTTGGTTCCACACTATCATCCTTTAAATATTTTACGATATCATTAAATAAATTTTCTATTTTTAAAATATTATTTTGTCTTAAAAATTTTTGAAATTTTAAAGTATATAATAACTTTATATTTCTATCATTTACCGAAGGTAATAATATTCTAATAGCATCTATAACATTAGTAGTATTTTGCATTACACACCAAACATTAGTTAATTAGGTTAAAATATATTCAATTTTTTTGGCATAGTTTCAAGTTTAAAATTATTTTTATTTTCCTCCTTTTTATTTTTATTTTTATTTTTTGATACTTTGGTTTTAAAAATCTTTTCAAAAAATAATAAAAATTTTATATAATAAATGATAGAAGGAAAACCTTATATTTTACCAATATTAATATCTTTAAAAGATGTTGACAAAGACAAATTTTTATCTATTGATGGATCTTCTAATACTACATTAATTGTAACTCATAACAATGATAAATTTAATACAATATCTTTAAGTCCAGAAAATTTTCCTAATAAATATTGTTCAATGGTTGGTATTAATATTATGAAATGTAATACACGAGTAATAGGACAAAGCGAAAAATTTAAAGTAACCAAATACCCCAATGATACAATATCTCTAGAATCTTTGGATGACAAAGATATGATTAAGCCAAGATATAAAGTTAATACTATTACAACAATTACACTACCATTTACTATTCCACGAGAATTAGGAGATCGTAGAAGACAGATAATTTATTTTTCTACTATACAAGACCAATCTAAATCAAATAAATTCTTCGTAGAAAAAGATGGTTTACTATACTCAAATAAAATAAATATAGGTTATTTTAAAGAGGATTTTAGTTATTCCTATAAAAGTTGGGGTATAGGTCCATTTAAAGGATGTATAATTCAAGAGTATAATGGATTTTGGATTGGCGTATACGATTCACAGAAGTCATGTGTAATGGGATTTTTACCTTATTGGCCGTATGGTATAAATTATCCATGTTTTTCTGGTATATATTTTACTTTTATTGATGGCATGCTTTGCGTTAACTGTATTAATAATTTTTCAGAAGTAAAAGATTCAAATTTAAATATATCATTAATGCATTTATATTCACCCGGTTATTATAGATTTTATCGGTGGGATGATCCTCATAATCCATATATTGGTTATATAAATTATACAAAAACACAACATACAGATAAATCTTTTATTATTGAAGATGAACAATGTATACCTACGAAAATACCTAGTATACCTACAACTAAAAGACCTACAATTACTACTCAAAGACCTACAATTACTACTCAAAGACCTACAATTACTACTCAAAGACCTACAATTACTACTCAAAGACCTACAATTACTACTCAAAGACCTACAATTACTACTCAAAGACCTACAACTACAACTAAAAGACCTACAATTACTACTCAAAGACCTACAACTACAACTAAAAGACCTACAATTACTACTCAAAGACCTACTACTACAAGAAGACCTACACAAAAATCTACATCTGGTCAACAGGCAATGAATCATGTATTAATTGAAAATTTTAATCTAAATTATGGTATTGGAATATTATAAATTAAGTTACAATATTAAAAATAGTTTTTTATCTATGTATAAATTAAACTTAAATGTTCCTATCCAAATAATTTATAGTTTTTAAACGTATATTATGTTTATAAACTTCTTTTTTTACAATTTAAAACAAATGAAACATATGTATACTCTCCTTCTGCAGATTCGTTTCCTGTATGTTCGACGTAATTTATAGATACAGTATTATTAAAATCTCCTCCTGCAATAAATACATGAGTATTTTTATGTGATAATTCAGATTTTTTAATTTCTTTTCCATTAAATTTTTCCAAAAGCTTCTTTGTATTTGTATAATTCACTACTTTTAAAGTATCTTTATTATAATATGAGCCTTCATAATCGCTTTTAATTTTATTAACTACATATCCAATTTCAATAAAAAACTTATCTTTTAATATGTTAAACAATTTTAAATCTCCAGCTTTTAGATAATCTAATGAAAATGATAAAGGATATTTTCTAGATAATAAGAAACATATTTCATCATGTGGATTTTCTTCAATAAATTTATAAATTTCTTCAATTAAAATATTATCTATATTCGTATTTAAATTTTGAATATAATTTTCTGCGCTTAAATATTTTTTATTTTTTTTATTAAAAACACAATCTTCATCTTCATGTTCATCTTCGTCTTCGTCTTCATCTTCATCTTCATCTTCATCTTGTTTTTCTTCTTTATATGAAATATTTTCATCTTCTAAATAAACATCGTATTGTAAAACAATTCTTGTTCCGGATGTAACTGGCATAACTTCATGTTCAACATCTGTTAAAAATATTATAGAATTTTCTCCCCAACAATTGAAACTACAAGTAATTAATTCTTTTTCATTTTCATACAAATGTAATTTTCCACCATTAAATTTTGTGTCAATTCCAACTATTAAAGTTGCATAATGATTTGATGCATGTAAAGTATCTTTGTGTTTTTCAAATTTTCCGCCTTCTTGATATATATGCATTTTATAAAGTTTAAAGTTAAATTTTTTACCCGGAGGTACAATAGATTTAAAAACATTTTCAAATCTATCATAATACGTGTCAGGTTTACATTTAGTTTCTATACGATCAGCAGTTATTTCAAGTGCTTTTCTAATATTTTCATCGTAAATAGTTTTGGAACCTTTACCAAATGGTGCAGGATTTGCTAAATTACATATAGATTCAGTATCTACATAAAATTCACTATAATATCTATTTTTATTAAATTTATATCCTATAACTTCAATTCCATCAATATTTAAAGAAGTAAAGAAACTTTTAAAGTTAAGTTCGCATTTATAAAATAAACTTGATTCTAAGTTTAAATTATTCATAAGTGTACAAATTTTATGAGAAGTTTGATTAATACTTGGTGTTAAAAAGGGTGAATCACAGTCTTTAATAATCCTTTCTATTTCACCATAAATAATAGCGGCCTTTTGTAAATCAATCATTTTATTTATAAAATTAAATGTTTAAACCATAACTTAAAATATTTTTATTTATTTTTATAAATACAAAAATAACTTTTGAAAAATCTTGAAACATTTTATAATTATATTTAAACATTAATGTTTAAAAACAAAATAAGAGATGGAAAAACCTTGGAATAATATAAATAAAAATGATCAAGTTTGGTTTAGATCTTCTAATCATAGATATGGAAATTTTAAGACATTATCAAATATTGAAGCTATTATTATAGTTCAAGATTGTAATATGGCTGGTGAATATTTTAGAGTTATATCTTGGATAAATAATGAACACTATTTTAATACTATGTCTCATAGAGATTGGGGTTTTGATATTAAACTTGATAAAATGCAACTTGATAGTGTAGTTACAGAATTGAAATCTAATCAAAAATTTAAAGTTACATATTCGGAAATGTATTACAAAATAATGGAAAAAATTGAAAAATAAAATAAACTTTTTGTTTAATTTCCAGGGATGGTGGATAAAATTATAGTTAAGAATATAGAGGATATTAGAAGAATATTAGATGAATATGGAGTTGCTATTATTCCCTCGCTCTTGAATGATGAAGAGTGTAAAAAATTAGAGAATGGTATGTTTGATTATCTTGAATATATTATGCAAGATTTTGAAAAACCTTTTAAAAGAGAAGATCCAGAAACTTATGTAGAATTTTATAAGTTATTACCAATGCATGGAATGTTAATGCAGCATTTTTCGGTAGGTCATGCACAATTTAATTGGGATTTGAGATGTAATAAAAAAATAATAGAAGTATTTGAAAAAATTCATGATACTGACGAATTATTAGTTTCTTTTGATGGTGCAAGTTTTAGTCCTCCACATGAGATTACAAAAAGAGGATATTACAAAAATAATAATTGGTTACATTCAGATCAAAGTTATTTAAGACCTGATTTTGAGTGTGTTCAAAGTTGGGTTACTGCAAAAGATGTTAATGAAGGAGATGCGAGTTTAACTTTATTACTTCATAGTAATCGATATCATAAAGAATTTCAAGAAAGATTTGAAATAAAAAGTAAAGATGATTGGTATAAATTAAATGACCAAGAAATTCAGTTTTATAAAGATTTAGGATGTAAACAAATAGATGTAACATGTCCTGCTGGATCTCTGGTTTTATGGGATTCGAGAACTATTCATTCCGGTAAAGAAGCGCAAAAAGGAAGAGGAAAAGATAATTTTAGAATAGTGTCTTATCTTTGTTATACACCAAAAAGTCTTGCAACACAGAGTGTAATTAAAAAAAGAATTAAGGCTTTTGATGAGTTAAGAACTACAACACATTGGCCTCATAAGGCTAAATTATTTTCAAAAAATCCAAGAACGTATGGTTCAGAACTTCCACCGATTAAACAAATTAAAGAGCCTAAATTAGATTTGATTGGATATAAACTTATAGGTTATGAATATGATGAGATAGAAGAAGAAAAATGCATTTTCTATATTGAAAAATAAATAAATAAATTTAAAACTAAAAAAAAGTTTTAAATTTATATTAATAAAATGTACGACGAAATATACCAAGCAATAGAAGATAGTATTGCAGAAGAATTTATATATGATGATAATATAACTAGGGATTACGAATATATTGGAATATGTGCAAATTTAGGAGATATGCAAGATGAAGAAGGGGATGTAATAGTTTTAGTATTTATTAGAATAGAAGATGGTATAGTTTATTTAATAAATAATCCTAACATAGGTTATGAAAAATATAAAGAAAATGGGTTGAATATAAATATGTTAAAAAATGTTTTTAATGATACAGAAGATATGATTAATGCAGGGGAAAATTTTGGAAATATATATAGTTTATTATTACAATATGATACATATAATGTATTTGAATCTATAGATTATGAAGATGTATTTGAAATAGATTTTGATGAACAGTTTTTTACTAATCCAGAATTTCGAGAAATATTTGAAAATACAAAGTATATATTCAACGATGATTTTATAAAAAATATTAACCTGATTTTAAGTAAAAAATCACGAAATAAAATCGAAGCTAGAATAAGTTTTGGAATATATGATGAAGATGAATCTGATATTGAAGAACTTTAAAATAAGTTTAATTTAAATATTTATCATAACAATCAGTACATAATTTTATATAAATATAAGTTTCTAGTTTTACTTTTATTTTTTTTATTTTATAATTAGAAGTTGTAATAATTTTTTCACATTGAGTACATTTTAATATTTCTTTATTTTTTATATATGAATCAAGTTTATCGTCCATTTTAATTTATAATAGTTTTATTTTAAGTTTAAATTATTATTTTTGTATGAAAATATAGTACTAGATTTCATTTAATAATTAAAAATATATTTTGTTTAATAAATGAAATTAAAATATACAAAACCAGATGTTGTAAAAATGTTGTACCAAATAATATACGATACAGATAAAATTTTAGATTTAAATGGTTTAAATTATTGGATAGATGGTGGTTCGTTATTAGGTGCAGTTAGACATAAATCAATGATACCGTGGGATGATGATATTGATATAGGAATTATGTATTACGATGTTAATAAATTTCTGTCTCTCGAAAAACAATTTAAAAAATGTGGATATTCAATTTCAAAAGTTTTTTTTGGTTATAAAATATTTTATACGAATGTTCCGTTGATTGATGGTGAAAATTTCAGTTTCCCATTTATAGATGTATTTCCGTTTAAAAAAATAGGACATAAATATAAATTATTTTATAAAAGAGCAAGAGATATATGGCCGGAAGAAAGTTGGTATGAAGATGAATTATTTCCGTTAAAAAAATATGAATTTGGAAGTTTCGAATTATCTGGTCCAAATTCATATAAAAATTATTTTGAAAGACTATATGGTTCAGATTGGAATAAGGTAGGATATGTACAATATGATCATGAAAAATTAGAAGAAGTTGTTTCAGTTAAAGTAAAATTAACGAATGAAATGAGACAAAAATCTAAACCGTATAATAAAGTTAAAAAAAATAAAAGATGTTATTTAAAAACTAAATCTCGTAGTGCAAGATCATGGATAAAGAAAACATCTAAATCGTGTTCAAATAGAGGTAAATGTTATAATAATTTTAATTACAAGTTAGGATCATATGTTATAACATGTAAAGGGTATAACAAAAGATATAATAAATTTATAAAATATGCAAAAAAAGCTAATTTAGAAGCATGTAAAATAGATTGTATAGTTGGTAAAGACTTTGATGATAATTTTATTTGTAATCTTCAAAATACAAAAGTAGTTTCAAAAAGAGCAGAAATGACAAAGATTGAAGTCGCTATAAACATGTCTCATTATAATGCTTGGAAAAGTGTGATAGATAGTTGTTTAGATTATGGAATTATTTTTGAAGACGATGTTGAAGTACACAAAGATTTTATAGATAATATAAATTTAATACTAAGCACTTTAGAAATAAATAAAATAGATTTTTCAATCTTACATTTATGGAATGGAAATTGGTCTAAAACATTATCACATACTAAAAAAATAATTAAAATAAATAATAAAATAGAAATATTAAAAGAAACACAAGAATATAATGCTGGTGCAGTTGCTTATGTTATATCCAAAGACTATGCTAAATTTTTAATGAATAAATTTTTTCCTATTAAGGAACCTCAAGATATACTTATGGGAAGTTTTCCTAAATATGGAAATCATTTAACATTAAAGATGAGATATGATAAAAAAGAACAATGTTATAAGAGTCCAATACTTGATAATCCATGCGGAGGAGAAGGAGGAACTGGAGATTCAACACAAACTTATGATGCACCAACAATAGATGAAATTAAATGTTAAAATTTTTAAACTATAAAATAAGTTTAAAAATTATTTTAGATTATTACAATCTGTTGGATATTTTTTATCTGGTTCTCTTCTAGATGATTGATCAATACCAAAACCTAGAACACTTCCAAGTGTTGTTTTAGATAATAGAGAAAGAACATTATATCCAATTTCAAATTTTGTATAATCATAATCTGGATTTTTATAAACAGTAAAAATTTGATATAATTGCCAAGCTCCAAATAACATATAAAATATAAATTGAGACCATATAACATTTCTAACAAAATCTGGAATATTCACACATGTAGCAGCTTTAATATCGTCGATAGTTTGTTGAAATTTTGAAATTATTATTCCAAAAACCCCGAGCATTAGCCCCCAACCAACAATATTGTAAATAATTAATTGTTGAATTTTAGTACTTGAAGGTTTTTCTTTTAGAGCAAGTTCTATAGTTTGTCCTTGTAACATTACTGCTGCAGTAGCTAAATTAGTTAATAATAATGTATCTTCATTACTAACTCCAGCAGATCGTGCAACAATATTAATCATAATTGTAGCTGTAATTGAATATTCAATCCATCTAATAAAGTTATTTTTATTAGAAATCATATTATTATATAATCCACCTATAAGAGGAACATTATTAAAACTGGATATAAAGTAAAATGCATGTACTAAAAAAGTTATTAAAAAAAATGATATTAATAGATCTCGCAAATCATATTTTAAAAAAGAGTTTTCTTTTTCTTTTATGATAGTCTTAACATTTCCGTCGATATTTTGTATACTAGTTGTATAAATTTTTAAATCAGCTGGAATAATATAATTATCATTTTTCTTTTTAATCCATATTATAAAAAAAATAAGATGAATAATTGCACATGACGCATTTAAAATTCTAAGAGTTCGTTTTGACATTTATTTAATGTAAAAATAAAATTGAATAAAAATTTATTCTAAAAATATATAGAATCAGAATGGGAGTGTTCTTTTATTGATTATAAAAAAGAACAAAAAGAAGATAAAACTTTATTATTATTAAGCTTGTTAGGTATAAGACCAAATGATTTTTTAAAAAATCCAGAAAAGTACAAAGATCATATAAATAAATTGTTGTAATTTAAAATATAAAACTTAAAATTATTTAAATATTTTATTTAAATAATTAATAAATGACTTTAACCATAAAAAAAATTTTTTGTATAGTAAGCATTAGCATTATTTTAATCAGTATTATAGTTTCAGGATTTAGTGTATATTTTTCAAATACTAATACTAAAGCTGATATAAAAGATTTATCATTACTTACAAATAATCAAAAACAACCTATTATAAATATTATTCCAAGCATGATTGGAAATTTTGATATTTTATATTCTAAAGAATCTATTTTACCTAGCACAGACAATTTAATTATTTGGTTAGATGCCCAGCAACCTAGAACTATTATAAAAGATATTAATAATAATATTTCAATAATTAATAATGCTGTTTCAACTACTCAAAATATTTCATTTACAACATCAACAGGTAATCCAGTTTATAGGTATAATACTTTAAACGGGTATCCAGTATTTGATTTTACAAGAGGACAACGAATGATCTCTCAAGATTTTCAAAATTATGATTCGTGTACAGTATTTATGGTAGTGATTGTAAAATCTGGCATATCTACTTGGGGAAATTTTTTCCATCATGGATTTCGAGATGATCTTTCTATTGAAAGAGAAGGAAATACAAACAAAATTAAATTTGAAATATACAATAAAGATATAGAGTTGCAATATACTGTAGATGAACCTATTATTTATATGGGAACATTTGGAGGAGAAGATTCTAATACCAAGTATAGATTGTGCGGATTTGCATCATTTCCGGTAGATGGGAGTAATGTAAATGATGAAGATCTATATTTCAAACCTTTAAGAATACCAGGTAGTCAAGAAAATTTATCCATACTAGGTAGTAGTATAAGAACGTCTTTAGGATTAAAAAAAGCTTATTTAGGTTCTAGTGAAATAGGTGAAGCATGTAATAGTTTAATATGCGAATTGCAATATTATAATAAATCGTTATCAGTAAAAGAAAAAGCTAAAATAATAACTTATCTAAAGAAAAAGTGGTATAATCCATTAAAATTCGGAATAACAAATGATAAAAGTATTTATAATAACACCTTAAATATAGTTGATAAAAATTTTAATAATAATATTCAAAATATATCAAACATACTTTCACTTATAAATTCATTTAATATAGCTGGTAATACATCTACACAAATTTCTGAGTACAATTGGAAAATATCCGGAAGATTAGAAAGAAAGGATGGTATTATATGGAATAAAAATGGTAGTATTCCATTGGTTAAAGATAATATAGAATGTTACGATTTAAATTCTGGATATCTCGAAACAACTACTAGACAAAAAGTTGGAAATCAATATACTTTGTTTTATTATTGGAAACCTAGACTAAGTAATTCAGGATGGAGAACTTTACATCGTAATGATAATGATCATTTGGCTATAATAGAAGACAATAGTACTAGACTAGGAATGTTATCAAATAGAAACGGAGGATTTAGACCTTGTACACCTTCTTATAATATAACACCTAATACATGGCAAACACTAATAGTTACTGGACAAGCAAGTTCTTCGGATAGTGCATTAGGCACATCTACATTTTACGTTAATGGTGAAAAAGTAGGGACTGCAGATAGAGTGGGAAGTGGTACAAATATATATAGAATAGGATGGTCAGGACAATCTCCAGGATTTATAGCTGCAGCAGGAATAATAGATAGAATATTAAGTGAAAGTGAGATTCAATCATTGTCTCAAAATTATATGATTACAAGTTCGAATTTATTTAATTATTTAGATAAAAATAATTGGGATCAAACACATTTATTTGTTTTTTCATATAATCAAAAATTAGATAATTCGAGATGTTTATTAAATTTTAGTAATGATGATGTAAATGAACAAGAAATATTTACAATAATCAATAATAATATTTTTTATAAAAATCAAAACTTATATACAATAACAAATACTAATTCTTCAACAGATGTAGATTTAATTATTAATGTAAGATATTCTAATGTATTAAATACCCTTGATTTTTTTATAAATGGTTCTAAAATTAATTCTTTTACAACTACTTTTAAAATACCTGCGAATAGTATAAAAATAAAATTTTCAAATTCTACTTTTTCATTAATCGAAAGTAACTTGATTTATGATCAACCAAAATTGATAAAATATATTTTATATAATACCGCAATGTCAGATACGGATATTTTTACTTTATTTAAAATTGTAAATACTACCGAATCTTTACCAAATACAAATAATTCAATAATAGACTATTTTCCAGAAAGCTTTTACAATTTTCAAAAAATAGATTTAGAATCTTTAGAGTTATCTTATTTAAGATCAGATATGAGTGTATATAGATGGAATAATTTTTTTACAAATAATTTTATAAATGAACCAAGTTACTGGTCAAATTTCGATAGACAAAGAATAATTAATATTTTATCTTTAGCTAAAATAAATTTACCTGTATTATCTACTCCAATTCCTGCTTTTTCTTTACCACCAGTAAGTAATCCAGCATTTACATGTAATATATGGTATGCAAAATCTCAAAATAATTATGAAGAAAGTTTTAGATCTATAGATAATAAACAATTTGCTCCGAATCCAATAGGTGGACTGTTTTTTAACATTAAAGATGATAGAAAAAATAATAATTTTATTAGATTTTCACGTGTTAATGAAATTTCAGACAAACTTCCTAATTTTATAAAAATATTGGATGTTTCATCAATGACATACGTTTCACCACGTAGTTCTGCTGGTGCACCAAGTTCTTTTGTAGGATTTAATTGGAATTATGGCAAAAATTTTAGTGAAACAATTGAATTATGGGTCACAAATACAGATAATTTTATATTATCTGCAGATGATGGAGGAATAATAGGTCGTTATAATTTAATATATAATATTTTGGAATATGCAGATAATATTTTAAAAACAAGTGTACTTACAATGAATCCAAATAATTCTTTTAATCCCCCAATAACAAAATTGCAATCTACTAGTTCTGCTGTAGTTCCAAATTTAGGAAATTTATATTTTGCATGGACTTTTGATTGTATTAATAATGTTTTAAAATCATATGTAAATGGAGTAGAAATAAGTTCTATTAGCAATTTTGGAGCATGGTATAGAACTGGTTACGAACTTAGTGGATTGAGTCTAACTAAACATGATATAATATTAAAAACTAAATCAAATTTAAATGTTTTATGCTTCAGAAGATATGAAAGAGCTATAACTAATAATGAAATATTTGAAAACTATAATAATGATTTAAAATATTATGATAATCCAAAAATAGATCTAACAAATCAACAATTATATTCACAAATACTAACTAATTGGACTAACAATGCTATGATAAGAACAAATTTAGGAGGACCTCCATCTCCTATTTACATGGAAGAATCTTTGGAGTTTAGAAACGTTAGACAAACACAAATACGACTTATAAATAATTTTTCGTCAACGGATAATTTAAACTATATTTTTAATCTAAATTTTTTTAATAGCAATTTTGTTTTTACACATCAAAATTTTTCATACCGAAGTGATATTCCAAATTCTGGAAATTCTTTTACATATAGAGAACTTGGTCCTTTTGGTAGTAACTGTTTAGTATTAGATAGAAACGAAAAAGAATATTTAAGTTACAATACACCTATAATTTTAGAAAATACATTTACAATTATAACATGTTTTAGATTTACAGGTAATCCAGGCAATTCAGAACGTATTTTTGACATTAACACAGATTCTAGTAATTTTTTTCTGTTATCTAGATTTGGTAGTGGTAAAAATTTAAGATTACAAATAAGAATTGCTGGAGTTGAAATCAATATTACTTCAACATCTACATTTGAACAAAATCAATATTATATTTGTAATTTAGTTTATACTGGAAGTAGTATAAGAGTAACACTTAATAATTATAATACAAATGAACAAAGATGGACCATAAATGGTATTGGAATAGAACGAAATAATTTAACTTTTAAATTTCCAGTATTTAGGAATTTTTGGTTAGGAAAGCCTTTTAATTCAGAAGAATATTTTAATGGTCATATAGCTTATTTTTCTTATATTAAAAATGCGTTATCTGATGAACAACTTAATTCTTTTAGATTTCCATCATATAATTTAAATATTGATAAAGGTTTATCTTTAATTTCATCAGTAAAATTTGAAGGTGATATCCCTATCGTGTATGATGAAAAAATTATTAGTTTTAAAGGAGAATTAAATGAGTTATCTTTGTCAAGATATGGTTTAACAAACAGAATTAGTTGTAGATTACAAACAAGTAATATGTTAAATCCTATCGAAATTATAGGTCCAGAAAATAGTATTACACAAAATATATTAACAACTTATTCTGCGACATATGATAAATTAAATTTAAAATTATATAAAAATGGTAATTTAATCATGCAAAATCAAATACAAAATAATGATTTATATTATTTAGGAAATATACTAAAAAATGGGACTTTTATAGATGGTAAATTAGAGCCTTATTGGAATGGTACTCAAATTGAAATAGTAAATACTAATGGTGTTAGGAGCGTCCAAGAATCTCTTTATCCGTTATCTACATATCTAGTAGCATCTTTTGTAAATATATCATCCTTATCGCAAAATATATATTTAAATGCTAATACGAGATATATTTTAGAATTTGATGCTTGTTCTTATGGTATTGGTAGTACACGAAATCCTATTAGTATTTTTGTAAATAATACAAAAATATATGATCTAATTGATACTCCATTTTTTTGGGTAAATGGTTTAGATTCTGGTAAGTGGAAAAAATACAGTATTAATTATTTTAATACTGTCGCAAGTAATTATAATTTAAAATTTGTCTCTTTAGGAGTTTCAAATATGAAAGCTTTAACAGGTATTACAAATATAGTTTTAAAAATCTCTAATAATGAAACTATTATAACAAGTTCTAATTTTATTGGTTGTGGAAGTTTAAATATGTTATCTATGATAAATATAAACAATGTTTCTTTTAATAAATATATTTCTATATTAGATGTTAATTCAAATATTAAATGGACTAAATCATTATTAAATATTAAATCAGTGTCAACTCCTCTAAAACCGCGTCAACCAGGACCAATAGGTAGTAAAGAATCAATTCCAAATATTACAGCTTTTGACTTAAATTCTGGTTATCTTGAAACAGTTACTAGACAAAAAGTTGGAAATCAATATACTTTGTTTTATTATTGGAAACCTAGACTAAGTAATTCAGGATGGAGAACTTTACATCGTAATGATAATGATCATTTGGCTATAATAGAAGACAATAGT
>Ga0247844_1000595_pt1 | contig 75528 bp, 83 predicted proteins | sample LaCtaG_FD_192421 | JGI IMG/M metagenome (GOLD analysis project Ga0247844, IMG submission 192421) | Freshwater microbial communities from meromictic Lake La Cruz, Castile-La Mancha, Spain - LaCruzMarch201714.5m_1 | ecosystem: Environmental > Aquatic > Freshwater > Lake | place: Spain: Castile-La... | reverse complement strand
GCTTGATCTAGAGACTGGTAAGTTTACTAGTGATGGTAATTTTACTACCGTGCTTTTTGAGGAGGACTAATGCTGCCTGAGCGTATCAACGTAATGTTGGATTCCGCAGTGTATTGGGGAGGATCTAATGATTAAATATTAATTGGTTTGGGGAGGTAGCTCAGCTGGTTAGAGCCCCGAACTCATAATTCGGTCGTCGTCGGTTCGAGTCCGACTCTCCCCACTAGGCCCCAGGTAGGGCGGCACCGATGCCCATTAGTATGCATACACTATGCTACAAGCCAAGAATCTGCATACTATTAGGGGGCGCCCCGCCCGCCACTCCTTTACGAACATTTGACATTTTTACCGGATTCTGATAGATTGTGACTCTCACAACGAAAGGGTGGAAATAAAATGGGATTAGATCAGTACCTTGAGGCTCGCAAGTATGTTGGTCAGGACACCTACAGTAATGGAGTGCCTACTCCAAACCCAGAGTATACCGCATTGGTGGCATTGGCTCCCAAGGGTCTTACTGATAGCGTTGAGTTGTTTGGTGGGGCAAACCTTTCCCTTACCGTTGGATACTGGCGCAAGGCTAATGCTATTCATGGTTGGTTTGTTAATGAGTTGGCAAATGGCGTAGATGAATGTCAAGATATTTATGTACCCCGTGAAAAGTTAGTAGAGTTGCGGGAATTGTGTGCAAGCGTTATTAAGCAGCCCGCTATGGCAGGAGATATTCTACCACCCCAAGATGGTTTTTTCTTTGGCAGTGGTGAAATAGATGAATGGTATCTAAAGGATATGCAATCAACTATTGACATTATTGACAATGTGTTAAATGCTATTCCTGAAGATGAGTATGGTTGGTGCTTTGTTTACCGGGCATCTTGGTAAGGCTCCAAAAGTCGCATATGATGATTGTCCTGCAAAGATTGCGGCTGAAGGCAAAGAGTTACAAGGTGTTGACAATAGTTGATTTATCCCGTATAATCGTAACACCCAAACAATAAGGAGAAATAAAATGGCAAAGAAAATGGCAAAGTTTAGTTATCTAGAGCAGTGGGACACCCGGTATGGCACGCAAGAGCGTGTGGTCATTCGTAGTGAGGACGGCAAGTTCGTTGACTCTGTTAATCTCACCTCTCTGCGAAAGGCACCAAAGGTAGCCTCTCGTTAATTGTTCCTCAGGGTGGACAACCGTCCACTCTGCCGGTACAATTGACAATGGAGGTAGCCTATGGCGTGGGTCAATACGCAACAACTGTCAGACAAGTTTGTAAAGTTATTCTCAGACAACCGTGTTCTGCCTAGTGAATGGAAGTACGCAGTACCTCTGTTCATTGTTCAGCAGCCGATCACGGTAGTAATAAATGCAAAGAACTTTGCAGATGGAATACAACACAACATAGAAAAATATGGAGTAAACATTCCAGCAGAGCAATTAGCATTTGATCCATATAGTTCAGATTATTTTGTAGATGGTGTTATTCACTGATTTGTCTCCCCCGTCCCCTGGCTGTATGAGGCTAGGGGGCGGGGGCCAATCATGGAATAGCTCCGCAGGCCGGGCGGAGCGCTCCCACATAAAACATTTTACGAACCAATATATTTTTTACCGGAAATATGATTACGAAGGAAAGATATTTTTACCCGAAATCCATATTGTTGATATAATAGGAGGGAATATGAATAAAGGAGAAGATCTTATTACTACCCTTGTTGGAGGATGTATTTTAAGTATTTCTATTTGTACCGCTTGCATTTTGCTTGCTTCCTGGATTTTTTCATGACTTGCATAGCTGCCCTGGTTGATAAGGGAAATGTCTATATGGGGGGAGAAAGAGGACATAGTGACTCTCATAATATATTAGCTTCTTCTCAGCCAAAGATATCTTCTCATGGTTTATATGTCTTTGGGTATTCTGGTAATAGTGGAATGGGACAAGCTATTAAATATAATTTTGAATTCCCGCCTGCAAAGATTGTTAATATAGATAAGCATATGGGCCAGGTATTTATTCCATTATTACGAACCTTCTTTAAAGATAAGGAAATAAAATTACCGGAATCAGAAGAAGATCATGGTGGATTTATTGTGGGTATAAAAGGTCATGTCTATGAAATAGACACAACAGATTTTCAATGTGTTGAATATGATATGGTTTCAATAGGATCAGGATCAGGGTATGCAATGGGATCTTTATATAGTTCTTCTCATTTACCCCCGGTAGATAGAATAAAATTATCCATACAAGCTGCTATAGAATACTCTCCAACATGCAAGGGACCAATAGATATACTAAATACCCTGGTATCAAAATAAGATTACGATTGAATGATATATTTACCCAAAATATATTTATAATAAAACATCCAGACATGACAAATAACCCATTTTCTATTATATTTGTAAAAAACGGGGTAAAGATGGTTTAATCGTCTGAACTCATTTGCCAGGATTATCTCCAAATGCCGATGGAACTCCGATTCACCCGTTATTTCAGGGAGGTCGTACGGTGCTGCGTATCCCTCAGCAGGGGCAGGCGTGGCTTGACCTTCATCGAGTAGACCAATGCGTGACCTTTTACATAATAATTATATCATAGAAGAAAAACCCCGGGAATATAAGGTTTTCCATACATTATATACAATAATCTCTATAGAATACATAAGAATCTAGCAGAATATATGTAGAAATATGTGATATGATATAGGATTATGAAGGGCAAAATGGTATTTTTAACCCCCATTTTCCTTCTTAAAAATCTATAACTTTCATTTATAAACATATCTTTGATCTCTTTATTATTTAAAGACCTTATTAATATATATAGTTATGGGTATATGGACTATATTTCTACCCCTTTTTTTATTACAAAACATCCTTTGATAAGCCAACATATGGACTGTCTTTTGCTATGTCTGGATGGTAGTCTGGATTTCTCTTTACCGGTGGTTTTTGTTCAAGTTTTGAAAGAGAATTTACATTGAATACCCCGTGCTCATCTCTTGCATGAGCATTTAATTTTAATTCTATATGATTAAGAATGTCTTTATGATGATTTGGAAAGTCTTTCCATACCGTTTTTTCTACATGCAATGACCAGTCACAAAGAGGACAGGTTAGATCTCTCATCTTCTCATATTCAAAGTCACTCATGGTCTGACTCTTTTAAGTAGGAAACCGTCTTGTGACGCCTGACCTGCGAAGAGTCTTTCCAGTAGACAGTCAAAGAACTGTTTCCAATATTTATTCCTGTCAAATCATTTTCGTCTGGATCAACACCAGCAAGCAAAGCAAGGGTATAGACTGGATCTATCATATCTATCCATCTAATCATTATTTATCTTCTCCCCGCCATAATTATTCTTCCAATAAAATATCCTACCACAAACCCAATCACAAAGAGCTCCATGACTAATCTTTATCACCCTTGCGGTCGATATATATCACAGTAAACGCAAGGATTGTGGTGAGCAGCAAAGCAAGCTCAACAATATATCTAATCATTATTTCATCTTTTCCCATATTTTGTCTGAAAGTTCTTGATCATCTACCTCAGTGGGATTTGACAGACATTCAGATATTAGTGTCCATATCCCCTTGTCTCTAGAAAAATTCTTAACGGTGCCTTCATGAGCGTCGTCAAAGTTATCAGAATAGGCAAATCCATAATCTGCGTTATACGAATCTCCATAGCCGGTATTGGCTATAATCAATTGACCAATCTCACGAGACCGATCTTCCTCTCCAAAGGGAACAATCTCCACCCTTACCCTAATCATTTTTTCTCCTAGTCCCACAGTTCCTGAAAATGCTCTACCAACCATTGTAGTGCATCCTTCATGTCTTTGTCAAGAACTCCACCAAATTCTTTTGCATCTTCTTCATCCCAAGCAAGACCATTGTTTAGATATTGTGTGAAAATTGCAATGTGGTTTGAATAATCAGTATCTCTTCTAATCACCATAGAATCTACATCAGTGCCATAAATGTCTTCATCGTCTTTATAGGCCATAGACACACCAATACCCTTGTCTATGTACCACTGAAGCACTCCTGCAAACACTCCTGCTAGATAGGTGTCTGCGTTCCACATGTCTCTATCACTGTACCCTCGCGTGATGCGTTGATACCACCAATAGGGTTTATAAAAAAATCTCTTTATATTTGTTTTATAAATCTTAATCTTATAATACATTTAATCTTCCCCAAAAAGTATTACGACGGACCCGGCATTCTGCCAAAACTTCGTCAATGGTTTTTAGCCTTTTTTCTTTGGTCATGACCTTCTCCTTGTTTAAGAAATCAATCGAAAGTAACACTGGAGTTGAATCTACGCTCATTTTCTAAACATTGATCAACATGCTCTGGAATATAGTCTCCATTTTTACGATGATCTAGAATATGATCAAGCATCTTATCATAATCATATCCCGCCACAAATCCCTCGTGATAAGAAACATCATATCCAAAGAATGAGCTGTATCTAGTTATTAAAGGCATAAGGGAGCAGTAGCAACAATAGATGCCATACCTAGTGTCTTGATAGATATATGCATCTGCTTCTATAAATCTACAATAGGACATTTTATCACTGGTCCTCTACCCGCCATCTTCTAAATACTTGAATGGCATTCTTAGTAGTATGTGCTGGTGCCCAAGACCACTCCCGTACCGTCCATTTTTTTGAATCAGCAAACATTAATGCATCATAGAAGTTGCCACACCTAATTACCCATTTGTCTGTGTCGTCTATCATGCTAGCTCCTTTAATTTGTCAATAGCGGCAGCCCATCCATTGTTAAATCCTTCTTCGTAGGTCTTGCCACCCTTACCTTTTTCTTTATAATGTTCCTTTACTGATTTAATTAAATTACAATAAGCACAATTTTTTGGCTCAATAAGATGAGGATTTGGACTTGGGCAAAGACCATCATGACCCTTCATAAAACTCCCTTATGCCTTTGAAAGATTTTCTATAAAAATAGAGGTAACTATTTCCCAAGTAAAATCTTGAACCGATTCTGATACCTTTTCTCTGTCTAGTCTTAATGCCTTGCGAATGGCCTTATGAACTTGTTCATCATTAGATATTAGATATCCATTTATACCCTTTTTTATTAGGGTTCTCGGACCCATTGTATCGTATGCCACTACGGGTAGTCCACAGGCTATGCTTTCTAACATTACAATTCCAAAGGTATCAAAAACAGATGGGAAAAAAAATACGTCTGCTTTAGCATAATGATTAAACAATTCTTCATTTGGTACCTTACCGGTAAAGACTACCTTTGGATACTTCTTTTTTATTTTTTTAAGATAGGGTCCATCTCCCACTATTGTGCAATTATATCTTTTATCTTTAGATAATTTACAAAGTTTTTTTAAATTCTTTTCTTTACTTACCCTTCCTACATACAAAAGGTTAATCCTTTCACCCTTCTCATGCTGTTTTGAAGGTTGAAAAAAGAATCTACCACTATCTATTCCCCGTGTCCATAAAACCAATTTAGATTGAAAATTTTTTGTTGATAATACTGTACGAACATCCTCATTGGTAACTAGAACTCTTTCGCTGCCCTTATGGAATCCCCGCATAAGAATCCATGTAAGTTTTTCTGGGACATGAAAAAATTCTTTAAGAAGGTATGGAAAATTGGTATGAAAACTTGTATTGTATTTCTTGTAATGTTTCTTGCAATATCTTTTTGCTGCTATTCCTAGTGGACCCTCTGTTGCTATGTGAATATAGTCTGCATCAAACTCCCTTAGAATCTTGCTCATTTTAAACGGAATAGATAAAACTATTTCCTTATAAAAGAAAAAGTTTACACCCCAGAACATCTTAGGGTTTATAACTAAAACTTCATATTCTTTTTCTAAATTTTTTACAAGATTGCTTAGAGTGGTTACAACTCCGTTAGTTTGCGGGTACCAAGCATCAGTTACTATCGCTATCTTTTGTTTCATTTGCCAAACCCTCTAACTTATGAATTTCTTTGTGAAAGGATAGCATATCCTTAACTAACTTCTTTTTTGCTGGTCCATAGTACCATCCACAGGTACAGGACACCGTATGAAAGAACATCTAGATATCTTCTTGCTCTTCTGTATATCCCTGTTCAACAGAACAGGCGGGGCACAGAGTCCTATACCAATAGTTAAGAACTGTCGTGGTACCAAATTTACCGCAATCTTCACAGATGCGGGAGGACCGACTCTCTGCACTATTGGCAATATCCCCCATAATTTCATAGATAGTTTTGGAGATGTTTTCGTCTAGTGCCTCCCAGTCTTTATCTTCACTGGAAATACCCCAATAGAAGCGCAGAGAACCAAACTTCTCTTTAACCTGATGAATCTCGTAGTTGGGCCACATCATATTCATTTTGCGATTAGTGTCTACAAGAAGTTTATACCAACCCTTGTCGCAAGAGATCCAGCGCCCCCACTCAACAGGTATCCTATTGAGGATATCAAGAATGTCATCAGGATATTCTTCAACACCATCTGGCATAACGAAATTCATTAGTCACTCTCATCTATATCTTTGTAAGTTGAAAAATATTTAATATCTTTTGCCTCAAGGTAGGCTGTTCCTTGCCGATTATAAGAAATATGTGGAATGTTCCACCAACCATTATAACGAACAGGATTACCATTTACGTTCTTAAATAAAACAAACTTGTCGTAGGCAGTATAAACCCAAAGATCTACCTCTTCGTCCTGTTCTAAGTAGAGATTTAGTTCAACATAGTCTTCATTCATGTTGTTCCCTTCACAATAGTTATAGTGCGTGTGGTCTTGATTCATTAATACTTAATGAGCTAACCTTAACATACTGCGATTCAGAATGCAAGTCTTTTAAGCTATCTACTCCAGAGTAAGAGCAGCCGCTTCCAAGTCCACCTTTTATCTGATTAAGTATATGGCTCACAGAGCCTCTGTAGGGTATTGTGGTCGATATACCTTCTGCCACTGACGTTTTGCCTGTAGCGTCCTTCTGTGCGCCTTCTGAGGCCATTCCACGGAACGTCTTGAACTCTCTTCCGCTAGCATCTGTAAGTATTTCACCAGGGGCCTCATTGGTGCCAGCAAGCATTGACCCAACCATGACGGCACCTGCTCCTGCGGCAAATGCCTTAACCATGTCTCCACTATTACGAATACCACCATCGGCAATCACTGTGCAATTAAGATTATAATAGTTTGAATTTGCAATCTCTAGTATTGATGCCAATGTTGGAATTCCATGACCACTAACCAAGCGTGTAGTACAAGCACTGCCACCACCAATGCCCACCCTAACTGAATCTGCGCCAGCATTGGCAAGTCGATAAAATCCCTCTGCCGTTGCAACATTTCCAGCCATGACATGAACATCATTGTATAATTTTTTAATTGCCCTAACAGCCTTTATCGCTTGTTCAGAGTGACCATTGGCGGTATCAATTAACATGACCCTAACACCAACATCATACAAACTCTTTGCATGATCAATGAATCCATTATTAGATGCAATAGCTATTCCAAAGTTTATATTATATTTTGAAAGTTTCTTAGCCCGGCTTACTTGAGAATCATAGGGCATGTATCTATGTACTATTCCCATGCCTCCAGCATCGGCAATAGCCAAGCACATGTCTATGTCGCACACGGTATCCATAGGTGCGGCAATGACGGGTAGGGTTAAATTTATAATTTTTTTATCTTTTTTACCAATTGCCATACTAAGATCTACATCGTGACGAGATGGGATTGTACCGTACTGGGGGACTAAAAGAATGTCATCAAAGCATAATGCCTTTTTGTCATACTCAATCACTGTTTTCTCTTATCTGTCATCAGATGACACTCGTTTTGTTTTTAATCCCTGCCGTTTCTGCAATAACAAATCCAGCACCAATGGCTATGGCCTCTGCCTGAGCGACAAAAGCAGAAACAATATCTTCTGGATGCGCTTTTTCATTTCTTTTAAAATATTGATTAGTCTCTAATGAAACTATTACCAGAGAGGCAAACTCTTCTGGGGTCATGTATCCTGCTATTACTCGTGACATTTGCAACCACACTTTCCGTGTCTAAATTGATAAAAACATCCATTATGATTTTGCGTCATACACCAGCCTGAGGACTGGGTAAGTTGTTTTTCTGGGGTAGGAATTGGAAGATAATCCTCGTCTTTCTTCCTAGCCATTTATAAATTTGTACTCAAAGTAGCTATCAATACCATCCATAGTTTCCTCCTAGTTGTTGTCCGTGTTCCTATGGTACTAGAGTACGGAGAGATTGTCAAGTTTTTGATCAGAGAATTCTTCACTCCTGTGTGTTGGCCAAAAGTAGTTGCACTTATCGCAACAAGAAACAAAACTATCATCAATAAATTCTATATAATAGTCTGGATTTTTACGGTAAAGATTATTACGATGGGACTGATGAACTCTTTCGTCTCCCCACCATATAGGGAGGGAGGTAGTGCCAGCACGATTTAAATTATACTTATGGATTTCTATAATTGCTGACCAATTTTTATCTGTTTTGATGCCGCGAGAAACACACTCATCTTTAATGGCAACAAGATAGTTAAATAGGGCTGTCTCGTACCCTCTCCACATCTTTACTGCTGGATGATTTGTCCAAGCACCGGAAGTTCTGCCTGAAGCTAATATATTATATATCTGGCGCCCTTCTAATAGTTGCTTGTTTAATCTTAGGCTGTCCAGGGACCTTGCTGATTCTATAAAGTTATCAAAAGGTAGAAAAGTTTGCATCATTATCCTAACCATAGTTGTTATTTGTATTGTATATTATAGTGTTGATGCTAGATCTAGTGGGGTGGGGGCCGTTAACAATGTGCCACAATAAGCACACTCACAATCAAGAAGGTACCCAGCTATTTCATATTCTTCATCAAAACAAATTTGCACGGTAAATAGATCAGATCCACAATTAACACATACTCTTGTTGGTATACCTCTAAGATTTAGCATTTAGACTCCCCCTAGAACGATACAATAAACATGTCCCCTTTGGGATCTTTTGTATTGTCTACTATTTGTTGAATAAGATCTTTTGTTGGTGGGATACCCTGCAAGGCAAGTAACATTTCCAGTCCCGTCTTGTCCTCACCAAGAACCATGTCATGAGTTATGTATACTGACATAGATGGACCTGCAATTTCCCACATGCTGCCGTTTGAATAATTATTAAAAATAATATCAGTCACTCTAGATTTTTCTTTTCATCTTTGGTTTTAGTTCTAGTCTTACACACTTTAGATATGCATCTTGATACTTTTTTTCAGCTCCCGTTCCGGCAGCGCCACCAACACCTTTTCTAAGATTGTCCATGGCATTAGCCAGATCTCTTAAGGCACGCTCATCGTCTTCTGTATACTGATCCTTTGTTTTCATAGTTAGCCTTTCTTAGTTAGTGTACTAATGAGATCTTGCATTCTGTCAAAAGGATACACGTTTCTACCAAAATTTGCAAATCTACAACAGATTACTATGTTATTTATAGAGTAGTTTCCTGACTCATCTATCTTGTCTACTGATGGGGCAAGGGGATGTTTTGGATACCAGTCCTTGTGATCTTTATATAAAAGATTAAGATCAAGGTCTATGTCAAACCAATAGCACTTACCTTTTTGCTTATCCCATACCATTTTTAGATCTTCAGAGGTTACTAAAAGTTTGGATGGTGTCCAGATTTTTGTTTGATCGCTGGCTCCGTCGCCATTCATTCTTCTTCTATTTGTTGATGATCTTATTTGATTCCAATTTCCATTTTCATCTTGCGTTACTGAATTTTTTTTACAATTTGATAGAAGCTGTTTAAAGGGGTCACGCACAGAACTATTGTACTCTAAAAGGCATTATTTTGCTTGCATACTGAATGATATAATCATATTATTGTGACAGATCTTCATCATTTTTATCATGTCTACTCTAAAGGCTCCTGGCAATTGCCACTAAACGAACATCTAGCTGCCCTAAAGCATTCGGACCTAATCAACAATCTTAAAACATTTCAAATTGGAATCGTTGGTCCTCCTGAAACAAGACAAGAAGTTAAGAACTATCTCAACTCTGAAGGAATAAACTATTCTGTTTGTTCAGAGGTTGATGACGGGTGGGAACAAGAAACTCAAGATAAACTTTTTGAATTTGCACAAAATAATGACGGATACGTTTTGTATGCCCATACAAAAAATGCTGTTACGATTAACTCTTTACACATAAATTGGCGAAAGTCAATGACTTATCACACAGTAATAATATGGGAAGATGTTGTAAAACATTTAGATGAAGGATTTTGTGCAGTAGGATCTCATTATTTAGAAGGCAGCAATGATAATGTTAAAACAGTTTCTGGATTCTTTGGTGGAACATTTTGGTGGACTAAATTAAAATATGTTAGAAATTTTGCTGAGAAACCAAATAGAGAAAATAGATATGGAGCAGAGGGTTGGATAGGATGGCTAAAGCCAACAGTTGAGCAAATGGATGAACCATTTAAAATATACGATTACGTTCCTTACCATCCATCGGATGAGTCTAAAATGGTAACAATATGGTAGACATGCATCATTTTTACCATATTTATTGTGGAAGCAATGCCTCTCAAAAAGAAAACGATTGGATACCTATAGTCCAGCTTCATATAGAATCATTAAAAACGAGCCAATTGATTAATAATTTAGATACAATTCATATTGGATTAGTTGGGTTGCCACACCAAAGACAACAAGTTAAAGACTTTTTATCCGAAAATAATATTTCACACACAGTTGTTGACGAGGCTGATCATGGATGGGAACAGCTTACTCAAAATAAACTATATGAATTTGCACAAGTTAATGATGGGAACGTCTTGTATGCACATACAAAGGGCGGATTCAATGTCACGGAACAAAACATTAATTGGAGAAAGTCAATGACATATTTTAATGTTATTAAGTGGAAAGATTGCATTGAAAAACTCTCTGATGTTGATGCAGTTGGTTGTCATTGGCATGACTTTAGTGGTCAGTCCCCGCCCCACCTTGGCGGTCCACACGTTGGACAACGATGGTTTGCTGGAACCTTCTGGTGGTCTAAATTAAACAAAATAAGAGAAATTGGTCATGGCCCAACGATGCAAACGAGATGGGATGCTGAAGTCTGGATTGGACAGATACCAGGGGTTCAAGTATATGACCTTGCTGGACCAGAAACAGAGCATCACAATGAAATTATTACTGAATGGTAATGTTTAATTTGCTCTATTTTTAATAATGCATGTTGCAGAAAGTGGACTATTTCTTTCTCCACGAATAAAGATATCAACAATTTGGGCATTCTCATTAATATAAACTTTTTGATCTTCAGTTGCATACCTTGAAGTCCAGCCATCTATATCAAAGTTTTCAAGCATGTCTAGTGTATTAATGTCTCCTGGACTAAGATAATGTTCTCCATACCATGGAGCTTGAAGATCTTCAATAATATATAAGCGAGTGTGTGGAAAAAGAGTGGCAAATGATGTTTGCATCATGTCAGCAGTGTGGCCGCCATCATCTAATATCACATCATAAGTTCCAGTTATGTTATCAAGCATGGCTTGGGTATCTAATTGATCCACAACTCTTAAGTCACAGCCTTCAATATCTTGCGCTGGATTTATGTCCCACCCTTCAACAATAACTTTTTCAGGAAGCCACTCTCGCCATGTTCGTATTGATGCGCCATAAGCTATACCTATTTCTAAAAATCTAGATATATTTTCTGGATCAAGATGCTTTTCATAAAAATGCATGTATTGATGATATGTTGCTTTATCTCCAATGTGAGCAAGTTCATGTTTTAATGCTATATCGTGTAGTTTCATTTTTATCCTATATCATGGTAGTAATAGCTTTATTAATTAAGTCTGATACATCTACTGATTGTGATCTAAAAGTTTCTTGCTCTTGAAGTGCGTCCTCTTTTACAAATCTTCTTCCTTGTTTATAGTGTTGAAAAGCTAGGTTTAAATTTTTATCTTTGTCTGGCACTTTGTCTTGAAACTGAAGCTTTCTATTAATCATTCTCTCGTCAACCAAGCAGTTGGCAACATGAACAAGTAAGTATCCGCCATCATCTATTGATTCAAAATGTCTGCCAAGCGGGTAGTTGGGTAATTTATGAGCAAGAATTCTTGATCTTCTGTGAATAAAACTATCTTTGTATGAAATTCCATATGATCTTTGCTCCCAAAATTGTTTTGACCAATCAAATTCTTTATCAAATGGCATATTAATAAGGCCAACTGCAGGAATTAAAAAATCTTTTTTAGCATTATTAGGATCACCAAGAAGAAACTCTGTTACATTTAACACCATTCTTATTCCCTCTACCTTTTTTTCAAATTCAATCATCATGGCATCAAGATCGTTTACACCCCACATATCTATTGTTGAATCATACACTTTAAATTTTGGGTATTGAGCAATTATTTCCCTACTAGAATCTGTAGATGCAAAATCAACCACGATACCATGATCAAAATATTTTGAATGATGCTCCAACCAAAGGGGGAGCAATAGTTCTTCGTTGTAGATGTGAGTAATTACAGTAGACATAAGTTTCTTTCTTTTACACAATTATATCACTGATATAATGTTACTAATTATTATGAAGATAGCTATTATTGGTGCAGGATGGTTTGGCTGCCACATTGCAAATAAATTAAAACAAAGCCACCAGGTTAGTATTTTTGATGGGCATGGCATTTTTAGTAAAGCTTCTATGAACAATCAAAATAGATTGCACCTAGGTTATCATTATGCAAGAAGCTCTACAACAAGACTTCTGTGCAGAACAACTTTTATAAAATTTAAAACAGATTACGAAAGTCTTTTATCTAACGTCCCTAACAATGTTTATGCTGTGCCAGAACGGGAATCAATCATTGATTTTAAAACCTATATTAAAATATTTTCAGACTTTGACTTTCAAATTGCTGACCATGACTATTTAAATAATGTTTCTGGAGCTATTTCCGTGAATGAAAAACATATAAATCCATTTCTTGCCCAGTCATACTTTATAAGAGAGCTTGATCATTTGCTGACTAGAAAAGATATTGACAATGTTGGTAGCCTTTCGTTGTCTTACGATCTTGTTATAAATTGTACAAACAACACTCTCAACCCCATTACCCATCAGTCTTTTGTTCAACCATGCACAATATTCGTATATAAAAAGATTGACGATACGCCATTCGATGCCCTGACATTGGTTGATGGACCTTTGTTTTCCATCTTTCCATATTATAAAAATATGTTTACAATTTCAGATGTTGAATACACACCAGATTCTAATCTTACCGATTCTGAAAGAATAGAAAAGATTGAAAATAAAATATCTTATTACTATCCAGGGTTTAGTACAAGGTTTAAATACCAAGAAAGCCTAAGAGCTGTAAAGGCAAAGCCAGTTGATATGTCTGACAACAGATCTCCAGTAATTACAATGGAGAACAATGTTGTAAACTGTTTTGGGGGCAAGATACAGGGGATATACTACCTTGAGGATTATGTGAGACAGCTATGCGAATTTTAGTAGGCTCAACTGGTTTTGTTGGAACAAATCTACAAAGATTTATAAACTTTGATTATAAATATAATTCTAAAAACCTTGACGAAATATCTTCTGCACCTGATGGTTGTGATCTTTATCTTTCCTGTCTACCAGCAACGAAATGGATAATAAATAAAAACCCTGGACTTGATTTAGAAAATGCAATAAGCATATTTACCAAGATAAAAAATAAAAAATATAATAATGTATTTTTATTTTCTACAATTGATGTTTACCAGGATACTGAGTTACTTGCAGACGAAACAATAGCTCCTGTATTTAAAAGCCTAGGGTATGGTCACAATAGGTATATCTTTGAAGACTTGATAACTCAAAACCTGGAGTATAATTCTATAAAAGTATTACGATTGCCAGGAGTTTACGGTCCATATTTAAAAAAGAATATATTATTTGATATTAAGAATTCAAATAACTTAGATCAAATAAATATAAACTCTTACTATCAATGGTATAACATTAATCTTATCGCATTAGATATTGAGGCAGCTAACTATGATGATAGAACAATATTTAATTTATTTCCAGAACCCGTTAGTACCAGGGAAATAGTAGAAACATTCTGTGACAAACCTATTGGATATGAAGGAAAGCTTATGGCGTATAATTATCAAACTAATATAACAACAAAAAGATATTGGTACGATTCAGAAACTTCATTAAAAGAGATAGGAGAATTTTTATGCAGGTAGGAATAAGTAACATTGGTTGGCAACCAGATATGGTTTCTAAAAACACAGAGATTGCATTAAATCTTGGATTTGATTATATCGAATCTGCTTACATAAAAGCTCCACTATCAAAATCTGTTTATGCTATCCAAGGGGTATTCTACGGATCTGGAATATCATCTTTTTTTGATTCCAGCTGTTACGATTATCTATGCAAGGTGGTCGATTATTGTTTAGAAAACAATGTAAAGGTCATCACCCTTGGATCTCCATCGATGCGTATAGGAAACAAAAAGAGTATGCTTGATCTTCTTATGCGTATTGACAACTATATTGATAAGCGTGATTGCATTGTTTGTGTTGAACCAAATGCAAGGAAGTACGGTGGAGAGTATTATTATACCCTGGATGAAATTGTAGATGATATAGAATCTCTTTACAGTATAAAAACTATGATTGATAGTGGTAATCTTTATTTAGAAGGACTAAATTCTGTAGTAGAATTTGAAAAACATAAAGAGTATATCTATCATGTTCACATTTCTACCCCAGATCTTGAGCCAGTTACTTTATATAAAGAATACGCAAATATAATTTCTGATATAAAAAATCTTGGATATAATGGAAATGTTACTTATGAATTTATGAAGTCATACGATTTAAATAAAGAAATAGAAAACTTTTTAAAGAAGGTTTATCAAAACGATATATCATTATTCATTTGACTGTAGATATACCTCTGAGGAGAAAAGACAATCGTTAAGGTCTTCATAGGGCTCATCTGAGTCTATTGCTAGGCATCTGCAGAATTCCTCCCAGGTTTCTATGACGAGAGTTTCTCCCTCTTCTGTGAGTTCTGCAAGGTCATAATGATACGCTTGTGCCAATGGTAGTCCGAGGTCATTGTAAATTAAAAACCCTGTAAAAAAATCTCTATTTAAATTTCCATTTGTAAACTCTCTTGAAAACTCTTCTAGAATTTCACACATCTCTTCAATATCCATTAGCAAATCACCCCTTTTGTCTTATTATATCGTATAAAAGGCTAGTAAATAAATCTTCAAATTCTTGTTGAGTGAGGAAACCATCAGGGGATTTTTCATGGAAAGCACGAGCTTTGTATTTTGGATAGAAATATACATTTTCTTTTTCTACCCCATATGACAAAGAAGCTTCACTCCAGCGATACCTGAAGTAGAATGGCTCTCCCATATAAGACCCTTGAGCCTCAAAAGGGAACACTCCCCCTGTGGAATCAAAAACTAAGTCATCAAACTTTTCCCCAAGGTGCAGGTCGTCTTGATTCCACGTTGTGGTTTCCTCACTCATCGCCCCATCAGCTCCAGGGATTCTCAAGATCTGGTTCAATTGGTCGTGAATCTAGTGACGCCACTCCACGAGCCATGATAGAAGCACCAACGTCAGTGGCCTCAATCTCATACGCATAGCCCTTGGTTCCATCCTTGCGCTCAAAGGAATGACCCTTAAGCTTTCCGTAGACAACAACTCTCTGTCCCTTGCGTAGGGAGGTTACACCTTCTGCCAACTTTCTCCAGCAGGTAACGTCAACATAGGTTGTGTCTCCGTCTTTCCATTGCCCATCTGTATCTTTGATTCTTTCGTTACTTGCAACTCGCAACTTAGCGAGGCTATGACCTCCGGCATTCTTTGATTCTGGATCTGCCACAAGGTTTCCAATTACGGTAATCATACTCATTTACTTACTCCTTTTCCTCTAACCTTTTTATTTGACGGAATACTATTTCCCGTATCTATTACGGGGTCAAGTGTTACATTCACATCAAAGCTCCTAATTATTGTTCTTATCTTGTTTAAATATGTTATGCAGTCAAGCCTTTCTTTTTCATTGTAATACTCCCATTGGCTTTCGTAAAAACGAATTCCAAGGTATGGGTGCTTTCCCATATCGTACACAACTATATCAATCGTGAACTCATGCGGTGGTCTTACTGAACGCACCGCTGTTTTCATCTGCTCAGTATATATCATGACTTATCCATTGTCAAGGATTCCCAAACATCAAACCATTCACTCTTTCCTTTATGATTATTAAACTCTTTTGAAATTTTCCCTTTCTCAAAAAATACCCCGCCCCAGAGTCCCCACTCTTGTCTGCTAATGGCATTCATTAAGCACTCTCTACGGACAGGACACTTGGAACACAAGGCGTCTATAGCCGGACGAATCTCTGGGTCTTCTTCATACTTATCAAAAAAAAGATTTGTATCTAAATTTAAACATTTTGCATCTTTGCTCCAGTCTGACCTAGCCACAACTATCCCACCGAATTCGGTATGTTCCAGCCATTTGCTGAGCAAGGGTACACGGTTCTTGAGTACCATTTGCCATTCTGTTTATTGAATGATCCAGTCGATAGAAACTCAGAGTCGTCCTTTTGGACATGGTACACAACATCCCACCCGTCCCAAGATAGCGTATTGCTTGAGTTAACTATTTTTTCCATTTCTTGGATATCAGTTACTATCATTTTCTATTGCCTTTCCCGTGGTTACATAAACAAATATTGCCATGGCAATCTCCAAACCAGCTATTAAAATAAAACCAATTTGACCAGTATATATTCCATACCAGAGAGTTGCCCCGACATTGAAAGCCCAAAAGAAGGCCAGAAAAAGAAACTTAATTACAGATGGATTTCTAAAAATTGATAAATACACGGTAAGGTATAGACAGGCAGTTGAAAAAAATAGGATTAAAGAGCAAGTCTCTAGTGACACGGTTCCTCCATTGTATAAATAACTTTCTTTATGCCTGATAATTTTATCAGTTTTTCACAAACAAAGCAAGGCGTACTATTCCTATCAAGACCTTGGCGATTGACTCTGGCTATATACAGCACAGCGCCCTTACAGTGAGTGCCAGCCTCCTTAATTGCTATCTGTTCAGCATGGCGAGAGCAATGTATTTTCACAAGATCCTCTGGAATGTTGTTTGGATGGTTCTTATACTTATTAAAACCAGTGCCAACAACTCTTCCAGACTTAACAACAACAGCCCCGTGCTTTTTCTTTTCCTGAGACTTCTCAGCAAAGTAACGGGCTATATTTAAAAATGCAACATCTTTTCTACTTAGCATTAAACTCTAAAAATTCCTATCTCTTTTCCAGATAGCTCTGCCTCAACTACTAATCTAGATGAGGGCTCTTTCCTTAAACTAAAGAATGCCAGGTATCCAACAGAATTAATGTTGTCTGACACAAATGAATGTGGAACTTTTTTAAAATTAATCTTAAATCCCTTTTGTTTTAAATAGTTTTCTGCAGAATTGCAAAATGCAGCAGTAAAACTATTTATCTTATGAGGTCCAACAGACCAAACATCAATGACGTTACCTCCAGTTTGTTGGGACAGGGCTACACCCATTGCACGCATAAAGGTTTCATAATCATCAAACTTCTTTGTTCCTTCTACTACGATTATCATTTTACGCCTTTTCTAGTTGTTCGATTACGTCAAACATTTCAGATGGCAGCAGCCCTGAATTAAGCTGGTCTACCCTAGAACCTTGTTTAACATCTATTGATGAGTTGTTGTATGGAGCCACCATAATGTATCCACTTTCTTTCCAATAAGCCTTACCCTTGTAAACATAGATTGGAATTATATCTATGGTTTCCTCCGGAGCTTCGTTGCCTTTTCGGGATCGAAACAAGAAGATTGAAAACAAAGTTATTTGGATTAAAGCAATGGGCACCCAGATAATGAATTCAATTCTCATCTTTAGTTCCCCTTTATGCTGTCTAGAATCTTAAGAAGTCTATTTAACTCCCTTTGGTTTAATAAGTGGGCATCAATGGCCTTTGCATTTTCATTATTGATATATCCATCTACAATATCTGTTTCATAGAATATATTTTCATGAACCCAATAAGCTTTTTTACCAATGATTGCTACTCTTACGGTATTCTTTTTTCTTATCTTTTCTAGTTGACTTTTCATAGTATCTCCATCAAAAGAGGCTTCTAGATCATGAACTTTCAGATCCTTTTCCATTTGTTTGTTCTGCGGAGTGTGTATGTTCGACTCTCTCTCTAAGGCTTCTAACCACGGCTTCAGATTTAATTTGATACTGAACAAAATCATACTCCAGCTTACTACACTTGTTGCGGTAATAGTCAACCAAAGTCTGTAGGGTACCATTTTCCAGTTCATCCATAACATCTCCTTTACTATGAATTACATGATATCGTCTTTATGTTATTATGTCAAGTTCTTTCTAAATGAGAATGGTGTATCTATCCATGTAGTATGCTCTTTCCTGTGGGGCAAGGCTCATGGCTTATTGTGCACCATTGCATGGGCAGTCATTCCCGCAAGTGCATTCCTCTTTTGAAGATTCTTTTTCCTTGTTATCAAGGGACTTGTTAAATGTATTTGTAAACACAATTAATTATATCATTTCATTTGATGGTTTATAGTATTCCAAACCCGCTAAGAAAATCTTTTATTTCCTCAGTCATTTTTGGCTTTTCTAGTTCTGCTACAAGCTCTCTATTGTTATCTGCTTTAAATGAGGACCAGGTATGTATTTCTATTTCCCCCATGACTTCCCTTCTGGATCTGCTGATGGAGTTGTATATGGACCCACACATGGCATCTGAAAGGTCTTTGCCGCCCTTTCTTGGGTGATCAACTCTGTTGTTTGACATGACCCTGAGTTCCAAAAGCTCAGTTAAAAGAATGTCTATGTGTGGTCCAATAACTCTTTCTTCATAAAACAACATCGCCAAGTCCTCGTAGTGCTTCTTAGCAACAGAAAGAGTTTCAGTTGGTATTCCAACACTCTTGAGATCCCTTTGAATGTCAAAAGAATTCCAGCGGTCAAAGGTAACAAGTCCAAGACTAAACCCACTTCGCCTCAAGTCAATGATCCAGTTCTTTACTTCAGAGAGGTCTACTGGACCTTCCTTGCGTGGCTCCCACCAAACAATAGCATCAACAATAACGAATGGAACAACTTGAGTGTAGTCATTAAACGATTTTACCTCTACCCACTTGTCTACATGGCTTATGGCTACAGCACACTTGTCATGCTTTTGGGCAAGGTCTGCGTGAACAAAGTATGTAACGTTGGGGTCCGGACTAAAGTTTATGTCAAATCTTTTAGAACTATCTATTGGGTTTCTTATTGATAGAGCCTTTTCTATCTTGTCTCTTGATCTGAAGAACGCATCACTAGAGGTAGTGGGCATACATGCAAATCTCATTAAAGCATCTGCTGGTTCTGTATAGAATGCAATCTTAAAATCTTCAATGCTTCTGGTAGGATTTATTTCCCATGTTGGTCTCTTTAATGCAAAAACCTTGGGGTACCTATAAGAAATAATATCATCCTCTTCCCATTCAATGTCAAAGGTATTTGACACATCATCCTCTGGAAGATCTGGATTTAAAACAAACTTATGTGATCTATATGTTATTTCTTTGTCTGCTATAACAGCGTCATATCTTTTTGTTATAAAGTCTCCCTTAAATCGGGGAAAAGAAAGTAACACAACCTTTCCGTAGTCTGGAAATCTTGAATCAACAGACCCCCTAAAAGCTCTATACATGTTCTCGCCAGTCTTTCCCTGATCATTTCCAGATGCAGAGTCGGATGCAAATCCAGATATCTCATCAAGGATTGCCATGATTAGGTTCAGTCCCTCATGGGACTCTCTTTCAGAGTGGCCAGAGTAAACAGTTACGGCTTTTTCAAATTCTATTCCATCTACCTTTGCATTATATTTTCCAGCAAACCATGGGCAATTGTCAATCTTTGTTCTTAATCCTTTATAGAAAACGTTCTTTGATTGCTGGGCATTGACTGCCACATTCATAATATCTATGGCATCCCCCGGTGGTTTTCCAAAGTATCTAGCGGGGTCTTTCAGGCAAAGAAGTTTATAAACAACATAGGCGCATCCAATTGTTGAAGAGTGGTCCTTACCCGAACCCTTGCCAAGCTGTTGTATTATCTCATTCTTTGTATATCTTTCAAAATGATCTGCACCTTCTTTGTCCCCCATGAGTCTCATAAGGTCTTCCTTTTTGTATATCTGACTCATACACTCTACAAGGGTGTATTGAAAATCTGACAATGGTGGAAGGCCTAAAAATTTAGGGTTTAAAACAAAAGTATGAACATCAACAGGGTTTTCTTCAAATGGGTTGTCGTCTAGCGCTTCAATAATATCTGAAAAATCAAGTGTCAATTAGTCCAACTCCAGACGTTACCTGGGATAGCCTGTTCATTATTTCTGTACGAATGTTTGGATACTTTGAAGCAACTTCTTTTAGAATATCAATAAGAACTTCATGTTTTCTTTCCATCTCTGCAAGCTCTTCAGCAATTTCTTTATTGTCCAGCAAGCCAGCACGGTGCAACATGTCAAGCCTCTTTGCTTCAATGTCTGCAATTAGTTTAATTGCCGTCGTCTTTGCGTTAAGGTTTGCGGTACTATCTGCTGAATCAATTACCTCATATGCCTTATTAATTAAAGATGAGTAGTGCTGGTCTGCCCCAACCAGTGCTTCCCTGGCTCTTGCATGTATGGCTTCATTGTTTGCAGCCATCTTTCGCCAGTCATTTAGCAGGTCCACAACACGGTTGCGTGGAATATCCAAAGTCTTTGCAATGTCAGCGGTGTCTGTTCCTTTTAGATACTCTGAAGCTACGGCATTTATTTGATCAAGGTGCTTCACTAAGTCTTTTGACACGTTTCCCTCTCTTGGATGGTATACGCTTTACACGCTCAGGATAGAAAGACCTAACGCCACATCCCATTCCTTTTTCCAACTCTAAACAATCTATCCAAGACATACCACTATGAGGATTTGTTACGTAGTTTAAGAACTTAAACTTTGTTCCCCATATACCTTTTATTTTAATTAGGTCACCTTTATTTACAGTTCGGCCCTCATCAGTTACAAAAGAATCTTCCCTAATAAAAGGATCATTAATCGTAATATTCTTTCGTGTCTTCATCTTGCCTCCCAATCGATTGACCTTGTTGACTTACCAATTTTAGCACAATGTACCCAACCAAATCAAGCATATCGTTGTCTCCAGCATAAACAGAACCATTCTTAATCCTATTAAGCTTGTCATCGATCCTAACATCCAACTGATCTCCTGCTGGAATCTTTGCAAAAATTTGTATAGGATTCAAAGCGGAATTACCGTAGGCAATATTCTTTTCTAATAATAGTGTTGCAATATTTAAGCATTCCAAAAGTATCTCTGGGCCAGCGGGGGCTTCTTTGCTTAGCGATATCAGGCTACTCATTGTGTTTATCCATTTTTCATCTTGAATCATCTTCTTCCCTTCCTTCCCATTCTTAGTCCAAATTTATTTAAATAAACATATACCGTTTGAACGGTGCATCCACACTCTTCTGCAATCTCATCTGGAGTTTTCTTATCTTGGACATATCTTTTATGCAAAAAAGCTTTGTTCTTGTAGAACTCATTCTTGCCCATTGAATATCGCATTCCATCTGTCAGATACATACCAACCAATTCCTATTGCGTCAGCAACGTCGTCATCTGAAACCTTGATCTTGTATTTTTTATTTACCATTTCAATTGTTTTATTCTTTCTAGTTTCTCTTTGTTTTGTTTTATACCAGGAAGCTGACTTGCCTGGATTATTTTTTTCTATAGAATTCTTCTCTTCTGCTGTCAAAAGTCTATTTGATATATGGCTTTGCCATGACATTGGGGACACTGTTTTTACAATAGGAATTCCAGTGATCTGTGCAACAGAAAGGATGGCACCCTGAACTAGAGCTAAGTTTACCGTTGTCTTTGGCGACGTACTATAGATGACACTCTCAAGGACCAGAGCATCTGCTGAAATATTTTTAAAAAACGATAGGCACTTTTTCCCTGCGTCCCCTGCTTTATAGATAGAATCTGAGCCATTAAACCTAATCTTTCCATACTTAATCAACCTTCCATTCTCAAAGAGAGAAAATGCTAGAGAGTTAGTAGATGCATCTACGCATAGCACGGTGGCTGGCTTGGAGATGTTAAATATTTCTCTAGTTTTGTTCATAGTCAAAGAAATCCTTTATTTCTTTCATAAATCCCGCAATCTTTTTTTGATTTCCTAGGCAATTCTCACACATGGAAAAATCGTTATAGATACTCAACACAGTGCCACATCCACCAGCGCATTTTTTTCTATTGCCAACTCTCTTTTTTCTTTTTTCAATATGATATCTTTCTAAAATTTTTTCCCTGCTGGCAACTTGACGACACTCTGCTCCGCAATAAATTTGTTTATTAGAATTGGGAATAAATTCCTTATCACACCATGTACAAAATAGCATTTAGAAAAACCCCTTCTCATCCTTTCTCCGTGCTATTTTTACATCTCCCTCTGGTGATGACTTGCACGCTTCTTGCAACGGGCAGGCCTGGCAAATCTTAATGTCATTACTCCTAAATGGTACCATCGGAAGAGCTTTATCTTCCCAAGACTTGTAAACTTCTTTCATCCAATCAAATAGGTATTCAACAAACTCAACATGACCCTTGTTTATGTTGACAGGAATAGCAAGTAGGTCATGGGTATTTTTATTTTCATACAAGAGTATGCCGTTCTTCTTTTTATATATCTTCATATAAATTAGAAGCTGAACTATGTGATAAGAACTAGCCTTCTTGCTCTTTCTATGTCGGTCATAGGCGTCTTGATTGCATGTCTTTATTTCTACTACATACTCTGTGTCTTTCCAATTTATAAAACTATCTACGTACCCCAAAATTGGTGGGCTATCAAGAGTAGTCTTTCTTTCATTGTCGATTAAGACACCAGAGTCTTGGAGTGCCTTTTGAATTCTAGCATGGCGATCAGTTCCGCTATCCATGTTTGTTATCATCTTTCCAGATTTGTATTCATAGAAAGAGTTACCTTCAAACGCTAGGTACCAATACCTAGGGCATACTCCATGATTCCAAACTAGGCTTGATGGAGCAAAGGTTTTCTTCTTTATGTGCTTTGGAACGTTGTCTATTCGATACCCTTCCTCAATGGCCTCTACTAGCCCAGAAAGGGGGTTGTTATCGTCTTGCCCAACTGTTTCCTCTTCTTCCTGCCACGGCAAAGAACTAAATAAGGGTGGACCGTTCTCTTCAAAATCAACATCAACGATCTTTCGTTTTATAACTTTTGAAACAATACTCTTCGTCATATCCTACGCCTTCACTAGGTACTTCAGGGACGAGCAGAGCTTGTCTATCTCTGCCGCTGCGGTGTAATATATATTCTTTTTTGCTCTATCTGTTTTATCGACATTGGCCATCCAAGTAGCCCTTAGGCTTAGCTTTGCTGCAATAGCCTGTAGCCTAACCAACTCTACCGTGGCAACCGCCAGCGGGATGTCTGGCTTTAAGATAATCTTTGCAATAAACTCAAGTGCAACTTTTAACTCTTCATCTTGCATATACTCAGCTATCTCGTACAGTCCGTTTACCTGTTCCAAGGTATTGTTCTCACTCATTAGCGTCTCTTATCTCTCGTAGATCTTCAAATTCATTCCACTCTATTATAGCAAGTCTTATCTTTCTGTGGGTTTCATCTCCAAGAACTAACATGATTACTGGTGATTTTTCTGGATCTGTTTTTAAAGTATCTGTACATATCTTTGCCCAAATGTCACGATTAATAGAAAATGATTTAGAGACAAATTTAAAATCAACTACATATCTATCAAGGCTGGCATCTCCTTTTTGTATCTTCCCTCTACCAGAATTTTTATGAGGCTTGGCACCTATTTTTTTTGACTCTGACTTCTCTAGTCTGTTATAGTCCACGACCCTCCAACCTTTATCCATTTTATAATTTGTTCTTTCATTAATATCCCCTTGCCTTTCCGATGTTAACGGACGAGACGTTGTTGCAAGACTTGCACAACCAAGTCATGTCTAGAGTAGAAGGGTAGAATCTTGATGATCTAATTTCCCTACTACATGATTGACAAACAAATTTACCGTTAATAACCTCGTACTTACCTACAAAGCTCAATTAGTTCCTCAACCTTCTTTGGATTCTCTTTAAGGAAATCTATAGCCTTTGCTCTTCCTTGAAATCTTTCCTCAAAGAAAGTAAACCATGCTCCAGCTTTTTCAACAAACCCAAGGCTCTCAGCTAAATTGAATAGGTCAGCAATCCTATCTATCCCTATGCTGTCTCCACGGAAATAAAAGTCATACTCCCCTCCCTGGAAACCTGGGGAAGTTTTAGAGAATTGAAGATCCCATCTAACCACTCTACCAATCTTCTCTTCAATTAACCTATCTCCAACAGAGATCTTTCCTTTTATTGCTTGATTGTCTGACTCAGAAGAGAATAGTTTTATTATTGTTGAAGAGTAAAATTTAGTAGCCATACCCCCAGTTGGTTGATGAGAAACATACATAGCACTTATATTATTTCTGGCTTGAGAGATAAGGATTAAAAGCGTTGGCTTCACTTGATTGTTTGCGTAGTTAAGCATCTTTACGGCATTGGTCATGTCTCTTGCCTCTGCACCAATCTGCTTGGTGTTTTCTAATTGCTTAAGTTCTGTACTGTCTTTCTCAAAGTAAATTGCAGGAAGAAGGGCAGATATGGAATCAACAACAATAATGTCCACACCAGCCCCCATTAGTCCAGTTCCAACATCAACCATATTGTTTATTGTTCTTGCCTCTGAATAAATTAGCCTAGAGTTGTCCACCCCAAGTTTAGACGCCCACTTCTCGTCGTAAGACATTTCTGCATCAATCCAAGCACATGTATATCCTTGTTTTTGAGCCATGCCAATGGTCTGTAGGCATAGAGATGACTTAGCAGAACTCTTGGAGCCCCAAAGAAGAACCTGCCTACCTAAAAGCAACCCTCCATTTAAAGCCCTATTTAGGGAATAGCTTGGTGTAGGTATCATGTCTGGTGTTAAAATGTTTGAAGAAAGAGTTACTGCCTTTCTTAATCTTGGATCTAATCTAGAAAGTATTGATTCTATATCAACGGCGTCTGGCATTATGCCAACACCCCGTGCATTCTTTCTCTTCCTGAATTATATTCTACTTTTTCTATGATTGCATTTTTAATTGATTTATTTGTATATCCATCACGAACAAGTCCGGCCCAAAGATCTAAAGTTCTGATTATAATATCTGCAAGCTCAATCACAACTACGTCCCCGCCCTGATTCTTTCTCATTGCTTCTAATACCTCTGTAGCCTCTGAATGAATCATTGCAACCTGTTTCATATAAAAAATAAGACCGTTGTTAGCCTCCCAAAACCCTTTGTCAACCGCATTACTATGAATCTGAAAAGCTACCTCATCTAAATCGTATGTCATTTGCTTATCTCCTTTAGTGTTATTGTTCCGTCTTTCATTTCGCTCATCGTAAGTTTTCTAACAGCCCCAGGCTCACACTTCATATACGCCTCTGCAAACATGGTTGGGAAAACAACAACAGAAGTAAGATTCCTATCGTAATCTGCTATTGTCAAATATCCCATTCTTTTTCCAGCCTTTGTCATTCTTGGGGTAAATGATAAAACATAATATTCATCTTGACCATATGGAAGAGTTTTATAGTTTAAGAACCTTACTAATGAGGACTTGCTTTCTTTAACCTCATCAATCGGTACCGCTTCTGCAATTCTATTAGAAGAGGCTAGTATAAGGTATGTCTTACCCTGCTCTATTTTACTTTCTTCATTGTCAAATATACCAATGCTACCAGTCTTATCTAAGAAGTCTACCCTTGACCAGCCCGTACCTCTCTTTACCTTCTTTGCCATTCCCATTAGAATCTGGCAACCAGCCTCATCAAAATCCTCATTGTTGTCCACATATGCGTAATAGTGAACAGGAACTGTCATATTAAATTCTGGTAGATTAAGGTACTCGTACAAGCTATCTCTAACAGAGTCTTCATTTCTTGGGTGGTCACTAAAGGTTAGTGCTCCAATAGCATCAAGAGCCTGTGTCGCTCTGGAGTTTATTCCACTACCCTTCTTTGAAGCAACATCCATGACATTAGCATAGGATGTGAACGGCCTGCTACTTATGATCTTTCCCGCCACATTATCTGAAATCCACTTTACAGAAGACAATCCAAATCTAATTCCCTTGCCTTCAATTTTAAAATCTATATCTGATTCGTTAACATGTGGAAGCTTAAGAGAAATACCCATCCGCTTAGCCTCAATTAGATATTCTGTTCTTGCATCTTTTTCTTTCTCATTTTTTAAGATAGAATACATAAACTCTGTAGGATAATAAAACTTTAACCATGCCGTCCAATATGAAAGCATGGAATAAGCAACCGCATGGCTCTTGTTAAAAGAATATCCAGCATGGGCTTCAAAGTCATGCCAAAGTGCTTGAGCCATGAATGGACTCATATAGGTTGTGGCATTGCTAACAAACTTATCTTTAAACTCATCAAACTCTTTTGCATCCTTCTTCTTTCCAATAATCTTTCTGACTTTGTTTGCTTCTGCCATTGTCATTCCACCAAGGGTAATGCAGGCTTGCATCACCTGCTCTTGATATAGCACTTGGCCATACGTATCTTCTAGATAGGGTTTCATTACTGGGTGGATATATTCTACAATATTTCTACCACTTTTTCTTGCAACATATTCTTTACCAATAGTATTCATGGCACCGGGTCTTACCAATGCGTTAGACGCAACCAACTCATCAAAGTTGCTAACCCCCATCTTTATTAGAAGATTTGTGTAGGGGCCAGCCTCGCACTGGAACACTCCTTTGGTATGACCATCTGAAAGCATTTGATAAATGTCTTTGTCCTTAAACTCAAGGCTGCTCAAGTCAATATCAATACCATGCCTTTGCTTTATAGACTTTAGGGCATCGTCAATGACGGTCAATGTCTTTAGACCAAGGGCATCAATCTTGATTAGACCAATTTCTGCAGCCTCATCCATGTCAACCGCAACTACTGGAATTCTTTCTGAGGTTGCTGGGTTGTTTCTGGTTTCCATTGGAGCATACTTAAATATCGGTTCCTTGGAAGTTACAACGCCAGCGGCATGGATACCCGTCCCCCGAATTCTTCCCCTTAAACTCTCCCCATACTCTCTAACCTCTGGATACTTATCTCTAAACCATGCAACGTTTGAAGAATGGCAATAGTCTTCCCATGTATCTATATTCTTTAGCGCCTTATTAACATCTGACAGCGGTACATTGAATATTCTAGAAACGTCCCTGACAATTCCCTTCCCACGAAATTGTAAGAAGGTAGCAATTGATGCAACATTCTTATATTCTCTTTCAAGGTAAGACTTAATCTCATCTCTTCTGTTGTCTTGTATGTCAACATCTATATCTGGAACATCGTCCCGCCCGTAGTCAATAAACCTAGAGAACAACAAATTATATTTTATTGGATCTGGCTCAGTAATTCCAAGGGCAAAACAAACTAAAGATCCAGCAGCAGATCCACGGCCTGGACCAACTATGATTCCCTGCGACTTGGCCCACGAAACCATGTTATTAACCACTAAGAAATATGGGGCAAAGTTCTTTTCTTTAATGATGGATAGCTCTTCTGCTGCTCTTTCTAAATATATTTCATTGGTGTCTACTCCACGCAACTTCATTCCCTTTGAGACAAGAATCTCAAGTTCTTTTTGTGGATTTTCTACCTTTATTGGCAAAAGATTAAGATTGCTTTTAATTTTGTAATCCTCAACCTTATCAGCAATTTCTAGTGTATTGGAATAGATACTGTCGTCTAGTATTCCTTCGCTATCCATTGCTCCCTTCATTTCATCATAAGAAAGAAGGTGAATATCAAAACTTCTAAAAGACATTCTTCTATCTTCTCCATATAGATAGTCAAGTCTTTGCATCATGTCTTTATACTTTAAGGATTCATCATATGTTGAACCCTTTAATACCTTACCGTGTGTGCTAAGCAAAAGCATTAACTCTTGAGTAACCTTCTGATCAGCAGTACAGTGATGGCAGTCTGGAGTGGTTATGCATTTAACTCCCATTGCCTTGGCCAAGAGGTGGAGTTCGGTATTCATCCCAGCGACATTATGTGGCATTAGCTCTACATAAAAGTCATCACCAAACCTATTTTTAAACCAACCAATGCGCTCTTTAGCAACAGCGTATTCGTCTGCTTCTATTGCCTTGTTAAGCAGACCAGACATACAAGCAGAAGAAACTATAAGACCTTCGCCATACTTATCAAGAACCTCAAAGTCTATGCGTGGTTTCTTATAGTACCCCTCTGTCCACCCAATCTCATTCAACCGATTTAGATTCTGCAACCCCTTGGAATCTTTTGCAAGAATAACAATATGATTATATATGAGGTCTAGAGGATCTGCCCTTTCAGACTTGTCTCTTTTGTCAAACCTATCTCTAGCAATGTATGCTTCTATGCCAAGGATGGGCTTAATACCCATTTCTTTTGCAGCACGATACATTCTCCTGTGTGCAGAAAGAGAACCGTGATCGGTTATACCAATTGCTGGCATACCTAATTGGGCCGCTCTTGCCGCATACTCTTCTGGAGTGGCTACCCCGTCCATGAGGGAGCCCATGTCGGTGTGAACGTGAAGTGGGACGTAGTTCAAGTCATCTACCAGTCAACTGTTGCTGACGTGGTTGGGTTATCAAACCCAAGGTAGAACGCTTCTTGTTCTGCATAGGGAACGTTACGAACCGCACCCTCCAATGGAAATGCTTGGTATTCTGACCAATCAAACTCTTCCGTGTCGGGTGACCCAGGAATTAAAATATAATTGGTTTCAGTACCCTTGCCACTTCTCTTTAGCTTCCAAACCATATTGGTGATGCCATTAGACTCCATGGCATATTCTCGAATTGTGCTAAAGGTGGCAGACTTTGCAACACCCATACTCCATACTGCCGCATATGGCTCTTCAACTCCATCATCAACAAGTACGTTAATGTAGAACCTTAAGCGCCCAGCCCATCCAGCCTTTGGATCTTTTCTATGCATCTCTTCGGCCCAGTCGCGGCCCTCTGACTCCATTGTGTCAACGGCCTTACGCTTGTAATCCTTTGGATTGGTGTGTTCTTTGACAACGATAGCCAAGCCATTCTTTTCATTATAGTGTGCAGAATCCTCGTCTATCTCATTCATGAACCTAATCTTCATGCTTTGACCGTCCTCTAGCTTAAGCCAGCGAACCCGTGGTCCAGATGCCTGAGCCTTTGGCTTCATTGCATCGTTGATATCTTTTAACCCTCTAATTATTGTCATTCTTATATCTCCTTATATGTAATTGCTACTGTAATATGTAGCTTAGTTCGTCATCAAACTTTGAAACAAACTCTGATAGTCTTTGATCATCCATATCTGAAACATCTTTAACATCTTCAGGGAGATCAGCAGTTATAAGTGAACTGTTAAGATAAACCTTTAACTTTTCTCTCATCCCTCGCCCAGCCTCATCATTATCTGACAATAGTATTATACTCCTAAAGTATCTTTTAAGCAACTCCTTCTGATGCTTGCTTACCGTGGCTCCCAGGGTGGCTATAGCATGTACTCCAACCTGCTCTAACCGAATAGCGTCAAATGATGACTCAACAACAAAAACTTTATCATATCTTTTTGAAGAGGAAAGATTAAACATTGTCTTACTTTTTAATAAACCTATGCTATTTTTAAAATCTTTACCCTCAATTGATCTAGCAACAAATCCAATATACCTTCCATCTGGAGCAGTAATTGGAACAGTTACCATGTCTTGTTTTTCTGAGTATCCCAATAAGAATCTTTCTACGCTTTCCTTTTTTATTCCTCGCCCCTTTAGATAGGTGGCAGCCCTTGAAGAATTCAGGGCAGCAGAATTGAGAGTAATAATTAAGTCTTTATCAAACTCAACAAAGTCTTGTTCCTTTTTCCCAAGTAGTTCATCTATGTCTGAAACAATATTCTTTATACTAGCTTTTGAATGAATCATTCTCGTGGACTCAAAGAATGTTCTTTTAGATGAATACATGACTAATTCTGTTAGACTCTTTGATTCTTGGCAGCCAAAGCAGTAAAACTGTCCTGTAGTTTTTGAAACTTCTGCTGCTGGAGTTCTATAGTTATTATGATAGGGGCAGTATACGATGTAGTCGCTTTCTATTTCGTACTCTATATTGATTCCGCAGGTTTCCAGGACTCTTCTTGTTTGCTCTTCTGAATAGTAAGAGGAACCGTCCTGTTCTTGTCTACCCCTGATACGCATTGTGCCTTTCTCTTTCCTAGGAAAACCCCGTATACCGATAATAAAAAGTTAAATGTCTTTCCATTATACTGAACCGTAAAGTCTGGGTCAATATCATATCTAATAACGTAGCCTTTTCCTTGCATGATTGTTTTTAAAATATTTATATATTGTTCTTTAATGTTTGGGATGGCCGCTTCGTCATAGATTTCTCCGTCAATGTTAAATTTTTTAATATTCTTATGTGAAACAACCATAGACTAATTATACTATGATTTAAATATCTTCCATGTCTTTATAAACAAACCTTCCTGCATCAAAATCAACCCTGACTAAGAATTCACCCAGGTAGCCCGACCTGTTTTTTCTAAAAACACATTCTAAAATATCTGATGCGGGTTGACGACCAAGTGCTAAAACAAAGTCAGCGTCATATGCCAACTGCTTAGACCACGCGACTTGACCAAGGGCTGGCACTGAGTTCATGTTTGTAGCGTCATCAGGGGTCGCAGAGGCGATAGCAATGATAGGAACCTGCTCAGATATCGCTAGAATCTTAAGCTCTCTAGATATGTTCTTTATCTTAACAGTCTCATTGTCTGTTTGAGAATTGGCCTGCATTAGCTGAATATAATCAACAAAAACAATGTCGGGACTATATTGATCAATCTTTCCCCGAATAATTGCTGGAGTTACTTCCCCAAGTCCATCATTAGAAACAATATGGAAAGATGGCATATCTTTAAAATATGTTTGACTCCATCTCTTAAATTCTTCTATGTCAACTTCTCCCGCAGACATTTTCCTCAAAGAGAAACGACCATCTGCCATAATTGTATAAGCCCTGTTGCGAACTTCACTTTCCGTCATCTCTAAAGAAATAAATAAAGGCTTCTTGCCTGTCTTCCATGCCTGAACTGCAAGGTATAGGGCTAAAAAGGACTTTCCAATAGCGGGATATGCAAGCAATATTCCAAAGTTTCCTGGCATTATTCCTGCTGGCAGATAGTTGTCAAAACCGGCAAGACCTGTTTTGATTCCGTGATTACCCAGCCTGCTCATCTCTTCTATGTGATCGAAGTATGCAACGGCATCATCAATGTCTACAACATCTATATCACGAACATCTGCTGTTGATCTTTTTAGATCTGCCGTCTTTGAGATTAGGGTATCTAGGGCGCCAACGGTTTGGTTATTATTTAATTGACTTGCACTTGTCTTAAGAATATCCCGAAGGGTGGCATCCAAGTAACTTGACCGTAACTCGTCCAAATGATGCTTTGTAGACCCAACATTGCTAACAGGCTCAAAGTCTCTAAACTTATCTACCACAAGTTCCATTGGTGGGACGGACATATTTTGCTCTGAGTAGTTGCGAATGAACTGCCAGATATCCCCATGTGTTTTAAAAAGAGAGTCTGGATTGGCTTGCAGCAAGACATGTATCTGCTTGTCTTTTAGAACTGCCGTTAGTGTCTTTGCCTCTACATTATCCATCTAGCTCTCCATCCATGCTCTAGCCCCGACTCTAAGTTTTTCTCGTAACAAACGATCTTCGTCCTCTAAACGCTTTGATTGCAAAACCTTTTCGGAATTATAAGAAAACCAAGTCCAATCGGGGCTGGAGGAAACAATAAAATAATAATCAATAATCTCTATGCACTTATCGTACCCATAGGATTCAATCATTGCATCAGCAGCCCATTGCTGAGAATATATATTTATATCTTGGCTTTTGTTGGACTCTTCCAACTTCTTTTTGAACCTACTCAGTATTGCAAAGCGTAGCTTCTTGTCAGCCATTAATCTTCTGCAAGTTCTTTCTTGGCCTCTGCAACCTTTTCAACAACCTTTGCCTCAACAAACTCATATACCCGATTCATTGCTTGGTCTGTTGTCTCTGAGTCGTGAACGAAATCGGTGCAGCCAAGGTCAACCCTAAGGCTTTGAAAGTTGCCAACGTTGAGTGTATACCCAAGGTTTACTGTAACTGTGGTCTTTTCTGACACTGTTCCTCCTAGTATGTTCTCTCTGCCCAAGTGGGCACGAATCTTCCATCTTCTGTTTTTGTGTAAAGTATTAGTGCATCACCCATTTTAGCCCTTAATTCTTGTTCTGTCAACACGAAGTTATTTACCTTTTTCCCATCGTTTCTTGGTCTACCCCTATGGATCTGGGACATGGCCTCTCGAATGGCAAAAACATCATCTTCTGAGTAATAAGATTTTTTATGAAACGTTCTAACCCCACCAATGGCTGCTCCAATTGGGGGTGGTGCTATCCCCTGATCAATGTACCTATGCATTTGGGCTTCAGCCCTATTTAAAAGTCTTGCGGTATCTATAATTGTATAGGCTCTTTTACGATTCTTTCTAAAGTCTGAAAGCAGCATAGCCTGCTCTTTACCCTCATTTATACTAAATAGATAAACTATGTTTTGACTTTTATTTGATAGGATTACCCTATATAATTTTCTTTCAACAAAGAATATTTTCTTGCAAGGCTCTATGACCCGTTCCCCGCGTGATTCCTTTGACTTTCTGCCCTTTGTAGCCATTCTATTGACTTCCCAAACTTTGATGGTGGATGAAACATTTTTCTGTACCCGCAAATAATGCAAAATATTTCCAGGTGATCGTGAGCTGAGTGTACCCTGTCAACAAATATTTTACCTTTACATTTTTTACAAATAAGCATAAGTCTCCGGTGATTCGATCACAAGTATACCATGGAATTCTATACTACAGGAAATCCAATGGCCAAAATATTAACAAAGATATCTAAATTACCACCAGTATTAAAGGTTACCCTAAACGTACAGCTAGAAGTTGATATGTTTTTTAATACGACAATTGAGTCGTCGCCAATACTGGACGATGCTCCAGAGACAATCGTTGCAGTAACAACTGGATTTCCGTTAAATGGAGGATAGGAAATCGTGTAGTCAACAACGTCACCGTCGGTCTTGTTTGTACTAGCAAACACGTTAACTGTTTTAGCAAACATTTTTATGTCTGCCGTTTTTACAGTTACATCGTTAATTGTAGAAAAGGAAGAGGACCGATCTCCAACCAGGGTCGTCAATTGATTAACTTGGCCAGCTATTTGAGATATATAGTCTACATCTAAAGGCTGTCCCCTATTGGGTGTTGCTAATATGCCCATCAATTCTCCTTGTTAAAGTATATCATGGGGTAAACACAACGTTCGGTGTAGCAAAAACAACAGATCCATTTATTTTTTCTACTGTGTTGGGATATCCACTAATTTCTGGAGGGGTTATAAATGATGCACTATCTGCTCCGACAGAATAAACATCAAATCTTGAAGGAGTTGCACTGTTTATTAAAGAAACTTGTTTTATACCTGAATACAAAGAATAATCAACTTCTGATCCATATGTAATATTATTATTCATATTTATATTTACATAGTCTCCAACAGATAATAGATGGGATCTTTCTAAATAATATTCTAAATAATTATCTTTTCTTCTTACTTGATTTATTCCGATTGGTAAGCTTGCAATAATGGGGTACTCTGGAAGTTTTACCATCAGTTGCAGTCCATAGTAAGACAAAGCATTAAAGGACACAAGTCCGGTTGTTGGTTTTTTTGATATATTAATCCAGTTTACATCCTTTTGTCCTAGGAACTGAATTTGGTCGTATGAATATAATGTAACAAATGTTCCTTCTGTTATTGTCTTTAGAATATATCTGACATAAACATCATAGTTTTGATTAATGTTGGAACTATACCAGGACGCCTCAACCTTGCTGTTACTTCCAGCGTATACGGCATAAGATGATGATGCAGAAGAAAAGTCTATCTGTTCCAATTCCCTTTTGATTTCACTTATTATAGACCAATCAGAAAATAGGTTTCTGTTTTTATTCATAATTCTATACCGCAATTTATTGGTAAGGCTTGTAGACAAGTCGGGTAGTTCAGATTTTGGAATAACAATTCTAGACATTATACAATGTTCACCCCAAACCGATATTCTATATATCCCTGGGAGTTTTCTGTTTTCTCAATTGGCTGAGCAGCATCGTAGGAATTTTTCAAACTTGAATAAGCAACCATGGCATACAATGGATTGTCTGTATTTTCATTGTCTAATCGTATTCCATCAAAAGCTATATACGATCCATCGTAGGTGGAAGAACTGTTTAATGTTTGAGCATAGATTTTCAATCCATCAACGCGAGCCCAACTAAAGTCTGCCCCTGTATCAAAATCTTTAATTTGTTTTGAAACAATAACATACCTAGATGCAGCTAAGTCTCCAGAAGATAAAAGCTCAGTCGCAGTTGCAACCTGTCCACTTACGCTATCAAGAAAATCAAATCTTAATCTTGTTTTTGTTGGTGGTCCTACTGCATCTATTTGCATAGATATAACACTAAGTGCAAATTTTATATAGTCATCTGGAGAGTTTTTGCTAGCATTTAATCTTAAAGATGTTGTAAAAATATATTTTTGTGCACCAGCAATTGTCATGGAATCACTAGAAAATGTTGTCATGTTTCCTGGGACAACCAGACATCTGTTATATAGTCTAGTGTTTTCATATCTATTTTTTCTTTCATAAAAAGTGAAGGCTTCGTTGTTTGAGTTAACAAAAAGAGCATGAGCCGCAGAGCCTGTAACGGGATCTAGAAAAGTTGCAGAGCTAACATTTCCAAAAGTATCGGCAATAGTGTTGGTCAAAAGGGCAATGGCATTGTCGCTTTCAACAAGCGATGCAGAAACATTATGATAGGTCCATCCTTCTGTTGTTAAAAATCCAGCCAGGATCTTGCTATCATAATTTAGAGCTAGACTATTATTTGCAGCTGGATACAGAGCAATTTCTGTCATTTGATACCTTTGGTCCGATGGTAGTTGTGCTTTAAAAATAATCCTTTCTCTATCATAGGCAACTGTCGCCGTGTCAGATATTGAAGAACTGGCACTCCAGCTTGCGGGAGTGGCTGATGCAGAAGCAAATGTCTGAGAATAAGTTATTGTATTGGATGTTGTGTTTTCAACAATATATACTCCTTCTCTTATTGCGTTTGCAGACCCTGAAAGATTAAAATCAAGAGTAGCTGAATCTCCTAATTTCATACCATGAGGTCCGGAGACCTGTACTGTAACTAATCCAGCGGCTTGTGCCCAAGAATCTATGTCTATAACGATGTTATCGCTAACCAGTCCACGAGAAACCACTGGAACCCTAAAGGCTTCAAAATCCATAGACTCTTTTGTTGGAGAAGAATTGTCTGTTTCGCTGGTATCTAGTGGAATTGATCCAACCCCGACTGACACATAGGCTGCATACTCGGGGGACTGACCCAAAAGATATTTTGTTATAATCTGATTGCCTTTATTAGTAATCATTTTCCCTCACGCTATTAATTTTACCATCTGTTTCTATTTGTATTTCAACAAATTCCGTTTGTTTTACATTTTCAAATTCAATAACCAAATCTTCTCCATCAAAATAGACATTTGTTGCAAGATTATCTGGAGGAACTAGCTCGTTGCTTGAATAAAATTTTTCTTGTGGAATTTTATTTATTAGTTTAATTGAGTATTGATGAAAAATAGATTGGTAGGCTGCTTTATTTATAAGAATAAGAGAGGGATCAAAGTCAATTGCTATCTTCGTTAAGTTGGATATTATAGAATATGCTACATTTATTCCAGAAATAGTGTCGTGTCTAACCAAGTTTATTAAACTTGTTCCCCCAATATCTTGAAAAAGAAATTGCTCTATCTCTGCTACGTTTCCAACCTGAGATTGAATGTTTACAATATCTCTAGACGGAAGCTTTACTGCATCTGTCATATTATTTCAACCACCTTAATGGATTGGTTTGGACCTTCCAAAGCCCTTGAATATGAAATATCTTGAACAACAAATCTAGTTGTTGGATCAACATACTCTATGTCCCCTGGCATTGTATAATCTATTGTAACAATATCTCCAAGCTGTAAATGAGGTAAAGCAAAAGTTTCAATTACCATCTGTCTTCTAGGTGCCATGGTTTTATCAATTACCCAACCCATTAGGCTATTTGCTGCATCCTCTGATTGAATATACATAGAGTTTAAACTAAATTCTTTAGATCCATACCTTGATCTACTTGCTTTAATTTTATTATATTTTTGCATACTTACGTTGGGGGAAGTTATTTCGTTACCCTGATAGACTGGATCGGAGGCGTTGGAAAGCTTGTTAAAGTACTTATCTACAGATAAAGTTTGAGTTGTGTTTTGAGTAAAAGTTATTCCCAAGATTCTTAAATAGTTTCCGGTAGTCTCATCTAAGACAATTGCCTTGTCTGATGAGTTGAATATCAAAAACTCAGACTCGTAAGCCCCTCCGTAGAATTTAGAGATGGTGTATCCTCTATCATTAGAATATGTTTTAGCAATCTTTGAATAAAAAGATGGGTAGGCCAAATCATATTTAATGTTAAAATGAGCACACTCTCTCATGATAGTTCCAAACTCTTCAAAATAAACTTTATATTGAGTATTTGTGTCTGGACTTATTCCTGTTAGATAGGTTGATTGAACCATCCCAGAGATGGCGTATTTCCTAAGGAACTCGCTAGTAGATATTCCATTTTCATCAAAAACATTATTGGCTTGAGATATTTGACTATTTGTATTTTTGGCAACTAGATCTTCTAAGGCATAAAGATTTTCAAACATACACTCTGTGCTCCCCCTAACAAACAGGGCTGCCGTTGTGTTTATTGGTAGTGGACTAGTGTCATTAACTATTTGAACAAGAATATTATTTATGTATAAATAAAACTTTATTCCTCCGCCACTTAAAGTTTCATATTCAATTGATAAATCGTAAACTGTAGAATCTTCTGTTACGCCGATTCTGTCTTGACCTACGAATAGTCCAGAGTCAACTAAAATGTTTGACAATCCTCCCCAGAGTTTTATTGGAGTGGCTGGAGAGCTTGCAGAGTCTCCAGTCTTTACGTTCTTATTTACTTTATAAAATATTATATTGTGAATTATTGAGGTCTCTTGTCCGGTGCTGTCTATTGTGATATATTTTTCAATATTTGTTTCTGTTAGCGCAGCAATCTCAAAATAATATCCACTACCATTTGTTGGATTAACCATAATGGCAATTCCTGCAGATCCCCCATTTATACTAAAGGCATCAGAGCTAGTTTGTGATTGTACGGAAAAATAATTGCTTGACCCGTTTGCAACCTGGCCAAAGTTTCTGTCAACTCTTCCGATAATCCGCATCCTGGTCCCAAAGCTTCTAAAGGAAAAGTTATTTGATAAGTCTTTATAAACATAAGAAACGAGATCTCTTGGGTTGGGAACTGTCGTATCTGAGAGTGGACCACGAACAACAAAAGCAGAAGATTGTACAGTTCCAGATTGTGTTACTGACAAGTCATTGACCACACCATCACTAAAAACTTTTGAAGACATGAAATTTTTTATGATTCCATTTCTTTTAGATTTTCTAGCAAGATCATTAGTTGTTGATACTTCCACTCTTACCGTGTCGCTTATGGTAGGGTTTACTATACTTTCTGTTGGAGTGGTAGAGAAAAGAAGTTCTGAATACATTCTTACGCCATATGTGTTGTCATTATTTGACCAATAGCTAGCAAGGCCTGAAGAGTGAGATGTTATTTCTGTTCCAAATTGATTTCTGCCGTGCACTCTTACATTTCCATTTTTTAATATTGTGATCCCATTTGCTTCTTCGTAATACGGTTCAGAATATATTCTTACTCTTCCCGTTGGAAACATTTTTCCATTAAATGAAAGTGCCCCAAAATATTTTTGATATTCTTGGTTGCTTGATATCCAAACAACTGGGCTAGAAGATGACGGAACAGAATATTCAACAGCATCAAATCTAATAATTTCTCCATTGGCATACAAATACCCTTGAAATCTTGGAAGCCAATAAATGCTTTCTCCAAAATCAATAACATTGTCAACTACCTCATGGTTGCTAACGTATGGAGCGCTTGCTGTAAGTACGTTGTTTAGTGCCATTGCTCCCAGGGTGTACCCACTTGATACCTTGCTGGCCTCGTTGATAGTTTTTGTTTCATCTGTTGCGGCAACCTCCCATAAAAGAACTGGCTTATACCTATACATTCTTTCTGAGTCTAGTTTTACAGTTGAAGAAAGACTTGAAACTTCCCTTTGAATATATCTAATTGTATAATCTATCTGACCGCTATTGATAATCTTTGTTTGACTATCTGAAATAGATTCAATGTTTGCAATGGCATCGTCGTTGCCTAAAAGAATCATGTTTGTGGCTCTATCGTCAACACTTGGTAACAAATATTCTTTTGACATAACAATAAAGTTATTGTATTCGTCAAAGAACATTGCGGTCTGGGTAGCCACGGCCAGTCTTTGTAGAATTTCTGCAACACTAACATTAGGTTCTATAAAAAAGAAAGGAAGGATTGGATCGTTTGCAGATGTAATATTTCTAAAAGAATAATTGCTAAATCCTATATAGTCAAGCGTTGTAGAAATGGCATAGGTCAAAGTTGTTTCCTGGGTCAAAACGCTTGGAGCGTTTGTTGTTTCTAATCTAAAAAACAAATCTCTTAGTGGAATGGATATTGTTGAATCCCCACCGGATGGTTTTGGAAATTCTTCGGCATAAAAGGTTTTGATAGGAACGTACTTGTCAAAGCCATTTATGTTTAAAATGGTCTCATATATAATAAACTTAGTATTCTGTCTTGCATACTCAGCTATAATGCTTCCTGTCAGTCCATTAAAAACATTCGCTTCTGTAAAGATATTATTAAAATTTGTAATATTGATTGAGCCGTTGGAAACCGAAAGAGATCCTACTGGAAGACCCATTCCTTCATTTGCAATAGACTTTGTTACACTAAATGATTCTACATAATTTGAAATGTTTACCATAAGTCTGGGAGATATTTCTATAACATCTAATGATGAAGATGAAGAATTCATTGTTTTTGCAACTATCCTAATTCCCTTAATTTCTGTAAATTCTCTAAAAACATTTTCTCCATTTACTGTGTAATAAGGGGGGTTCGATGGCTCTGTTATTGTTCCATTGGTTTCTACAATGTCATCTTGATGTAAAGACCATCCATACTCAACACCAAAGCTCTGCCACTCTGAACCGTCCCATATCTTTAGAATTCCTTCGGGCTTGGTATCGTCGTCAACCACATAAGCATATCCAGTAAGAATTCCCAAGTTGGGAAGCAGCGATGTAATTGTTTGTCCCAAGTAGGTAAAAGTTGTGGCAAATTCTGCTGGCACCTTTATTCCATAGAATATTTCTACATGCCCATCTTTTGGAAATATTGGAGAACCATCTAGTCTTGAAGAGTTTTCGTTAAACTCAATTGCATCAACCCAGGAGTTTTGTTTTAATACTTGAATTTTCCATCTTTGCGGAACGGTAGCATTGGAATACGCAAACAGGGGATCATCAATAACTATGTCGCTTGGAGTTCTCATCTGGCCAAGGTCAACTGATCCTACGTTTGTTTGAACTTTAATAACAATTCTATTAGCATTTATAGGTTCTTTGTAAACAATGAATGGACAAGCATCATCAATACCATACCCGCCCATGCTGGTAACTGTTGGAGTAGAAATTCCCCTTTCTATTCCGTCCTCTGTTCTATGGGAACTCCAATATTTAAAATAATCATTACGAGATGCCATATAGTATCTGGGCCTTTCTCCAGACCTAATATTATCAATATATTTACCACCCATAAATTTTGCTTTATTTATTCCAGATCGGGGTCTAAATGGAAGAAAGCAATCTCCTAGAGAATAGTATAAATTTTTTGTTTTATCTACGACTGTAAATGGCGTATCTTCGGTATCTGAATATTCTTTGTAAGACACTTCAGCATCCGTATAATAGTCTCCTGTGTCAAACTCATCATATGTGGATATTGGCTCAAGAAATTGACCATCCGTTCCAAATGGACGATAACGATAGTTTCCAATTCTAGAAAAATTATCTAAATCATTTAAATTAAATTCGGCTAGGATAAGAGAAGATATTCTTAACGTATGACTATTAGAAAATGCATCTTCTAGGTCTGAATCTTCAAACATTATACTTCCTCAAGGCTAACAGATATGTCCCATAGATCATGATTTGTACTGCCTCGTTTAATAACTTTGTGCTCAAACGATGAAAAATATACTTGCAAGACTTGATTATATTCTGCTAAATGATTATAGACATCTGAATTAAATTCATTATGTTTGTCGTATGCTAGCAGCATATGGAAAGGTCCGGTATGGGATTCATACCAGTCTATTAAATCAACCCCTCCAGATGCCATGTCTACAACGTAGTCCGTTATGTCATTAGTTAGCTGACCGCTTGCAGAAAAAGTTGGGGAAGCGGAAAACGCACGGGATGGTAAAAGATTCCATGAAAAAGATATTTTTTGTTTATCTGCAATATGATAAGACCTCATTGTTCCATTAATCATTCTTTTCTTGCTTTCTATTCTTTCACAAGAAATTGATATCTCAGATCTATTATGATCTGAAAGAATTATAAAGTCTTCAAATTCTGTTCCCGTTGGAACAAATTTCCCATTGCTTGTCTCATATTCATCAGACCAGACAATTGCTTGTGGTCTTGAATAAAAAGATCTTCCTGCCATATATAAACTATTAGCCACGGATGTTGTTGCTCCTTATGTTTCTGCTTTCGCTCATCTTAATCTTTTGCATAACAGCATTTGCTACATCATTTGGATCAAGGTTAGAACCATTTAAAGCAACGCTTACATTATACACGGTTCCTTCATTTTCATTTCCTTGTGTTGAAGGCATTGCAGAAGTCATATTCATTTTTGGAAATACTTGACTATTTAAATTAGAAAGCATTGGTCCATAAGATTCTACAACAGATTTTCTAATTACAAATTCTCCTGGGGTGAGCAGGGCTGGAACCTTGTCTGTCATTCCCACTCCAGGAACCATTGAGCCGTAGGCATATTTCTTCATCATTCCACCATAATTCATCATTCTGGGAGGAGGTTCTGTTGATCCTTTATATCCTACCCTTCCACCCATGGCATAACCATAACGTGCTGCAAATTCTTCAAGAGTTGTACTGTAAGGATCGGCAATAATATAATCTGCAATAATCTCATCTGATATTTGAATCCCACGGTTAGCATCATTAGCTCTAACCATATCAACACCAGCTTGGGTGACACCACCTCTTTCGGTGCCTGGTCCATAGTTAGTAACATATCCTTCAGGGGTAGGGGCTGCCGCATTAACATTAGATACTGAAGGTGCACCCTCCAAGGTAGCTTTTAGAGCTGTTGCTTCTTTTAATCTAGCAACAAGATTTGCCATCTCTTCAGCAGCATTTTTATATTTTCCTGCAAGTCTATCAGCTTCAACATTTATTAACCCTTGCAATCTATATATTTCATTTTCAGCGGGCAATATTAAAGTGCTTTGAATTCTATAAATATCATCTTGAATTACTCTTTGTTGCATTTGAAGATTTTTAATGTCTTGATTGATGTTTTTCTTTTGTTTTTCTATTGCAAGAATTTGATCTTGAATGTTTTTGGTTGCCGCTTCTTTTTGTGCTTCAAGAGCAGAGCGTGCTTCTTCTCTGCTTTGTTGGGCAATCTCTTGAGACATTCCCAAAGCTCCCTGAGCTGCACCAGCAACGTCACCACGGGAAAGGGCTTGAGCAACACCAAGCTGGCCTTGCTTTAGCTTTGCAATATTGTCTTCTCTTTTATATATTTGATCAAGGGCTTCAATTTGATTATCATATGCTTCAGAAGTTTTATCAGATAGTTCTTGAAGTTTTTCTATTTGATCGTCAAGGGGTTCAAGTTCTCTTTGTTTAAGTTCAATAGTTCTACCAATTACATCAATCTCTTGTTGTTTTCCTCTAACAATCTTTTCTTGCCCGTCAATAATTTTTTGTTGAATTTCAACTTGATCTTCAAGAGGTCTAATTGTATTAATCTCTTCAATTTCACGTTGAATATCTCTTATTTCAGCAGCATTGTCACGTTTCATTTGAGCAAGAGCTTCTGGATCTGAAGCAAGAACAGCTAAGTTGTATGCCTTTACTGAATCTCCAAGTTCTTTAATTTGACCAGCAGACAGATTAGAAACATCTCCAAGGTTAGCAATTTGCTCTGCTTCTTCTTGTGTATATCCTAAGGCCGTAAGTTTGTTCATATTCTTAATTTCTTTATCCATGTCATCAAGGGAAATGCCTGCTTCTTTATTAATTTGATCTACGCTAAGTTGTTTTGCAGCTGGTCCTCCCTGTTTAATTGACTGGTTAATGGATACAACGAGCTCTTGTTCTTCCTTACTACGATCTCCCTCGTCCTTCTTTTTTGCATTTAAATAATTTCTAATTCCTTCTGGACCCCCCATTCCTTCAATAAATGATTGAGATTGTTCTTTGTCAAAACCTGCATTGTCAAGTCTATTCTCAAAGTTAGTTTGAATGGCAAGGTTTTTTCTTTGTCTATTAAGACTGGCCGGAAGTGTCTGTGCAAAATTTATTGCATTTTGAGTTTGAACTTTTTTATATTCTTTATAAACGGCTTTAATTTTTTCAAGTCCGCCATTAAGAATTTTTAATCCTTGCTCTCCTTGAGATTTTAAATATTCAATAAATTCAGGGCCAAATGGTCCCGCCATTATTCCTTTAAATTGTCCTTTTTTAGAATTAATAAATTGTTGCATGGAGTTGTGTACTTTTTTAAGATCATTAAATTCTTTTTTAAGTTGTTGCATAATTGATTTTTCTCCACCGCCGCCGCTGCTGCTGCTGCCGCCGCTGAGTCCTGGATCTATATCGGATTCAGGGGGTTGGATAAGTTCATATATTTTCGCCTTCTCAACAGTAAAACCACCTACGGTGATTGCAGGAACTTGATATGAAGTTTCACCGTTGGCAAGTGCTGTCTGTATTCCTTTAGCTGTTGGGCCTCCAGCGGCAAGTGCAGCCAAAACTTCTGGATTTTGAATTGCTAAAACTAATGGAATAAACATTGGATCTAAATTGTCTGGAAATACAGATTGAATAGTGTCTAACATATCTTGTGCATTTACTTCTTTGTCAAATATTCTAGAAATTATATTAACGTCAATATCTTTTGTTTTTATTTTACCCTTCCCCTTAGGGTCCAGTTCTTGAGTAAACATTGCAACATTTTCATATAGCTCCTTTGCGTGTTCAATAGTTTTTCCCATTCGTTTTGATATGTTTATAAATGCTTGTGGGCTTGGCATAGCCTTTTTAATTTCAATAGATACTTTTTTAAGTTTTAAACTGTCTATTTCTTTTATTGTTTTTTTAATTCTTTTTGATATATCTTCTGGAGAACCTTTTTCATCCATTAATAATTCAATAGTTATTTCAGGAAACTTTTCTAATTCTTTAGTAAGAGAAACAAATTTTTCTAATTTTTGCAAATCTGCTGCTATGTCAAAGGCAGATTGTTTATTTGAAAAACTAGCAAGCCCATTTGTAATTTGTGCTCTATCCATTCCGAGCGTGTCAACAGTCATAAGATTTTCTTCTGCAATATCTCTTTGCCTAGCCTCCGAGGGTCCTCTACCGCCAGCTGATATTCCAGCAAATACCTCATCCATAAATTTACTCATTTCAAATTTTAAAACAGCAGCGTCAAGCTCTTCTGGAGTTAACCCATCCTTTGCGGCTTGAACAAGTTGTTGAGAAATTAATGCATATGTATTTTCTATTTCAGCCAGTCTTGTTGCGGCGTTTGAATCATCAATTCCTGTAAGAGTTTTTAATATAACCGAAGTAACAGTATCTTTTTCCTCCGGAGATTCCAGCTGTTCAAAATTTTTACCAAACATTTTATTAGCAACTGAATCTTTATTTGTTTGATTTGATACAGCCCCCGCTAAGTCTCCACCCATACCAGAAACAATTAATTGATCTTGTATTGCCTGTGCAGTCAAGTCCTTGTCAGATGCTGACTTAAGGGCAAATCCAGCCTTTTTATATTGGCTTGTTTCTATTTCTTGTAATTTGGCTAGCTTGACTGCGTATTCTTCTGAAGTAATTAATCCCTTTTTTCTTTCTTCCGACAAAAGAGCTTCTGCATTTTCAACTTCTTTAAGAATTTGTAAACTAGATCCTATTTGAGCAGAAGTCGTTTCTGAGTTTTTTTCTAAAGCCTTAAAATCTTCTACTATGCTAAAAAGACCCGAACCAAAACCCGGAACAAAAGAAGGAATTGTAATCATATTTGCAAGGTCTCCAAATTGAAAACCATCTTCCACAATGGAGCCTATCGTATCGTGAGCTTGTTTAAGGCCGGGAATCAGCGAAAGAGCAGCTTCTCCAACAATGTTTGTCATGCCGCCTGTCCCAAGGATATCAGACAAATACGAGTTTGCAGAATCTGGCGCTTCTACTATTGGTTTTAATTTAGAATTAGAATATTCTTGTCTTTTTTCAATTAAACTTATAGCGGCACTTGAGCCAGACTGATACTTTCCACTTGATATATCATTTGTAATCCTGGCTTTTAATAATGAATCATTTGTATAAAATGCTATTGCATCTCCATATGCTTTTGCAGTTTTCTTATCCATTCCATCTGCAATTGCCATTGCGATTGTTGAGGATACCTCTTCATATCTTTCTTTTGAGTCCATTTTTTTTAATTCATCAGTAAATTTTACACCCGCCTCTGAAGAAAAATAATCACTAAATTCTGATGCTGCTTTTTTTTCTTCTTTGGTAAACTTAAAAGAAACTAATGGTGAACGGTCTTTTGCAAACTTGTATCCAGTGGCATCAGAAATCTTTTCCATTCTGTTAGCCGAGCCGCCAACCTCTGACCCAAATTTTGCAGCCTGCCTTGCAGATTCGTCAAGATTTTTTCTAAGAATCATTAAACTACCACCAACCAATGCTCCGGCAGTTACAATCGCCATAAGGGGCGGTGGCAACATGGGTAGCACAGAAAGCAAACCCATAGCCATGCCTGCGCCCCCTAGGGCGTTAGAAAGTCCTACATTTTCTCCAATCCCTGGAATTATTGGTGCCATAGATATAGCTCCTGATACAGCTCCCAGTCCCATGGATATGCCCATTCGTCCAGCCCCACCCATCCGGCGATCTGGCTCTCCTTCGCCAGCTGGCCGCCCTTGAGCTCTTCTCATTGCTTTTATAGTTTTTTTAGAATATCTATTTGCATCTCTTTCGTTATCAAATGTTTTTTGTGTACCATCTGCATTCTCAACATGCCATACTTGTCTTCGAGTTGACAAGTCGCTGCTTGTAACAATGTCTCCAGTTGCATACCTCTTAATCGTTCCACTATTTATAGAATGAAGAAGTGCCATATTTTGAGATGTTGCTTTTTTATTTATTACAAATTCCCCTGGGGTCAACATGGCTGGAACCGTGTCGGTGTTGCCAACACCTGGAACTATTTTCTTTGATGGACCAGACTCAAATATTTGTCCACCATCGGCACGAAATTGTGGATACTGAGCAGAAGAAGGATTAAGTCTTAATTCAATTACTGTTGCCTCACGACCATTTGAGAGTTTTCTAGTTGATATTCCCATAACAGAAGCTGTAGCTTGATGTAAGATTCTTTCACCTTCACTTACCTGTGCCATTGACTTGCCAGCCCCACTCCAAAGCGTTTGGTTTTCTGCAGAAACAATGTCGTCTATGTTTGCCATAGGGGTTCCCTTAGGAGTGTGCATTTTATATATTACTGGCGCGTGGTCTTTATAGTCACGAACGACTGCCTTGTATTCTTTTACAGAAGCTCTGTCTGTTTTTATTTGCTGATCAAGATCATCTAATAGCCCCTGAACACCCTGTCTTGGGCCAGGTACGTCTCCTGGCTTCATGTATGGCATGTTGTAAGAACGATCTGCAGGGATAATCTTGCCTGCTAAAATTCTTCTACGTCTTTTTGCAGCTTCCCAAAGTGATTTTTGGGCTTGGCCAAGGAGTTGATTTCCTTTAAATTCTGCATTTTTTTGTAAATCACTATTATGTAAAAATTTTACAGTATCTTTACCACCTGCAGCAAATGATGAAAGATTTCCAAGTTCTATTTCATCCCCAATTTTTGGAAGATCATTATTTCTTATAAATAGTGATCGTTCTAGATCCATTGCCTCTTTGCTTCTTCTAAACCCCTTGCCATATGCCATGGCCATTGCTGGGTCAGAGCCAACTCCTGTTTTTATTGCTGCAATTTCACTAGATTGTGCTCCAACCCATTTAGAATACAATGCCTTTGTTAATTGGTCATATTTACCATAAAATGGTCGATCTTGATTGACCACTCCTCCGATGGCATACTGCATTCCTGGAATAATTCCACCTATATTTCTTTGTAGTGGAAGAACCTTTCCCTCATCAACAAGTCTTCTAATAATTCTTGAGCTTGTGTTTGCTACATACCCTTTTCTTGATGCATAGTCATGAGTTGGATTATAATAATATCTAGGGTTCTCTCCAATTCCAAGACCGACAAATCCAAGTGCCCTTAAAATTTCATCGTCAGTATCACCATATCCTCTAAAATTTGCTGCTCTTCCAGCAGATACAAGTTCAGAAATCTCTCTGTCGTGAACCCCAGCAACAAGTGCCCTGCCTTCCATGTTAAACATAGAAAGCATATGTTCACGATCTTTAGGATGGGTTCTTGGACTCATTCCCTCTATTTCTCCTCTGGAGGCTTCTTGAGTTAAAACTCTTTGTTGTTTGGCAATAGAAAGAATGTTTGAATCATCAATTTCTCCAGCAAGAGATCTTCTTTTAACAGACTCTATGGCTTGCAATAAATCATCTTTTGACATTGAGGCAATTTCTCTACCATCTTTTTCAATAAGTCCTCTTACGAGTTGAGCTTGAATTCTGGTATGTCCATCATAAACCGTGCCTCTACCAACAGTTATTGGCTTAAATACATCTGGAGCATAATCATCAAATCGGCTCATTGACAATATCATGTCTGCAAGATATTCATCTTGAGGTGTCATGGGGTATTTTAGCTTACCAGTCTTTCTAGCAATTCTCTTGTCTTCTTTTAATGAAGGTCTTGAAGGAATTCTTTCCCATCTTGCAAACATCTCACTTAAAAATGAACTAGGAGAAGATGTTTTTGTATCATTAAATCCCATTTGTAATATATCGTCTAGCCCTTGTTCTTTTACATAGGCCATTCTATTATCTGCCTGTTTAATTTTTTCTAGTTTACCTAAAAAAGGAAGTACCTTTGCTCCAGCCATTAATTGTTGGATTCCAGGAATCATTCCGCCTTGATTCTTCATTGATGACAACGCAAAAAATGCTCTTTCTAAGTCTGGATCCCTGTATGCTGTACTAGCTTCTTTCATTAATGCTTTAACTTCAGGAAGCACTCCAGAAATCAAAGACCTTAACTGATGATTTTCTGGCAACCTTGTAAGTCCGTTGGCTAAATCATTTAATTGACTTGAAGAAAGCCTGCTAATTACTTTGCTTAATTCTTCTTGTGGATAAGTATGCCATGATTGAGAAGCAAGAATAGATGCGACCAGCTCCTCATCTGTTGCACCTCTTTTTAAAGCCCCGGCAATAAGAGGAATTCCTTCTTCCATATTCAGTTCATATGCTGTATCTAAAATATCTCTTGCTGTTCCTTTTTTTGGATTCCAATTCTCAGCTAGGCTTTCCATTTCCATTGCGTTTGTATCAATACCACGTTTTTGTAAAAATTTAATTTCTGCACTACTTGGTTTAGTTTGCTTTACGTGTTTTCGTAGAAAATAAGCAACAGCGGGACTAAAATCCAAATCTGGATTACTGCCACTTGCTTCCCAGCTGTGTGTTAATTCTGACGGTGGCTCAATTGGTAATTTTGTTGGAGCTTTTGCTTTTATTGGAGCTTTTGATTTTACTCTTGCTCCAGCCATTAATTGTTGGATTCCAGGAATCATTCCACCACCATTTACAAAGGACATTCCATTTATCATTGGCGAATTGTGACCAGCTTGGCGGGCACGCAAAACTCTTTCTTCTTCTTTTTTCTTTAGAGATGCAGGCGTTGGTGGTCTTTTTGTTGCAGGATAAATGCCAATGTGATGTTTATAGACTTCTGCCCAGTCAACGGTATCTAAATTATCAAAATCATTATTAAGAGTTTTAAGATATCTAGCTTTTTCTAATTGACTAATTCCTGGAAGATAGCTTCCCGCTTCTTCAGCATTAAGTCTAGCTCTAGAAATTGTCGCTTTCATGCTACTGACATATTCACTTTCTGTCATCGACCTTGCTATGTCAGCAGTTGATTCTGCAAAATGTTTCTTTGCCCCGCCCCCTGATTTCATCAACATATTTATATCTAACTGTTCTAATACGGATATTGGATCTTCCCCAATGATTCTTGGCATACTAGCCCTTGGTTTGCCGGAACCATCCATTCCAAAAATTGCTGCACCAACGTCGGCAACTTTATTTCCATAGACATTCTCTGCACTAAGATCTGAATCTCTTCTAATTAAAGAAGCAATTAATTGTTTTGAAAAACTTTCTTTTTCAAATGACCCGGTTGTTTGTGCAAAAGCTTCATCATATTTAGATCTAACTGCAAAAACAAGATCTGCCGTGTCTGGATGTGGAACTCTAATTACCTCTTGTTGTGGAGATTCAAGGCCAAAGACGTTCCTCATAAGAGAGGAGCTTCTTGCTTCAGCTAATGCAGACTCAAGGGTATCGTGAACTTTTATAACATGTCTTCCATCTGACATATCATATATTCCATTAATTCCGGGAATATTTGAACTACGCCCTCCAAGCCCGCTTACCATACTTCCTGTTTGCATTAATGGAAAATCTAAAGATCTACCAGATTGTGCTGAAATATTTGTTCTTGCAAGTGTTTCTTTTATTTCATTGCTTCTTGTTAAAGATTTAAAAGAATGTGGCATACCAAGGAACAATGCGCCTTTACTAAGCCCAGGGACTCCTGGAATCATTCCCCCCTTGTTTTTGGAAATTCCAGATTGTTCTATAATATCTTCAAGTGTTTGAACATTTCCAGTAAAGACCCCATGTGGATCTTTAAGTCCTAAAATTTGTTTTTTTCCAAGGCGGATATCTGAAAAAGCTAAAAGCAGTTTAATTTTTGCACGATTTGACGGCGACAGTTCCTTGAATTCGTCAGACCTCTCAATGTTTTGCATCCAAGAATTTAAAACCTTATATTCTTGTGGAGATGATGGATGTTTGCCTTTAAGAATGTCTGCAACTAATAAACTATCTGCATCAATTGGAGCAGTTCTATCAAGAAGAGCAGCAGAGCCAATGCCTGGTCTTCCTTTTTCAGAACGTTTCCAACTTCCAAATATATCATTTAATGCATCATTTTCCAAAGAAGATGTAAACCTGATATTTTTATCTTTCCATACTTTTTCTTCAATTCCCTCTCCCCCCATCTTTGTTTCTTTTTCAATGTGTGCCGCTGCAATGGTTCTTGCTTTACTTGATTTTAAAACTCTTTCTTCTGCATCAGTAAGATCCGCAATAGTTGCGACTTGTTCTAACAAATTATCTATGCCAAACGATCCAACTTTTTCTGGGAAAAGCTGTTTTTTAATTTCAATAACAGCGCTTGGCGCTCCAGCCTCTGCTCTGACCTTTGGCGCGGCTTTAGATCCAGTTTTTGTTGATCGCGTTCTTATTCCACCAAGAATACCCTGGTTTGTTAAAAGTTTTAAGCCTGATTCTGAAACTTTAAGAGGTATTGGCTGTACAACTCTTTGTTTATTTAAAATTCCAGCAACTGGATTCCAGCCAAAGTATTGTACTCCAGGAATCATCCCACCCTTGTTTGCATGAACTCTTTCATCCCCTGGGCTCATTTCAAGGTCTCCATACGGTCTTATTCCTTCTGGTCTTCCAAGACTTCCCATCTCACGGCCAGCAACGCTTCCAAAGTTATAGCGAACACCATCTATTGTTGCAATAACATCTTTTCCATTTGTTTCGTAAGGAATACCTCTAGCGGTTAAAGAAGAAAGAATAGCGGTCTTGGAAGCATTTCCTCTAACGGTATCTTTAGATAAAATATCTTTAATAAATGACCTTGAATCTGGACCTGAATAGTCTCTTGCTCTTAAATATTCCCTTAAAGCATTTCTTGATATTTTTTCAAATCTTTTATTTGAAATTGGTTCTTTAGATAATGCTACTTGCCCCCGAAAAATATTATCAAAAAGGTCATGATCAAATGCCTGTCCATTCCTAAAATACGAAGACATTTGTTGTTCTAGTGGTGAATAGACACCCCTTCTAACTTGACCATTTGAATCTACAAGTTCTGCTAATAATCTTTCTCTTGTAAGAGTTGGATTTTTACCAGCCATTGCTAAGTTTGTTGATTTAGAAAATCCAAGGACAAAGTTGCCGTGAGACTGTAGTCCTAAAGCCGCAGGAGAGAAGCCTAGTTTGTCAACCATAAACCTTAGAGTATCCACCTTAGAATTTGTTCCTGGCAAATATTTTTCAGTAAGGTCTCCATAGATTCCCTTTGATTTACCGGCGGTGGCAACTGCTTGTGACTGATAAGCCATTGGCCTTACTGGACGTTGCGGCCAATTTGCCAAAATCCTCGCTGTCTCTTCTTCGGTTGGAGGGGTATCGTAGGCTGAAAGAGGTTTCGGAGGTTTCGGTTTACTGCCAAATATTCTTCCTATAAGATTTCCAACTCCAGCATATTGAACACCGGGAATTTGTCCACCCCTATTAAATCCTGGAGGAGTGTTTCCATCGTTTATTGCATAAAGAAGTGGCAGATTTTTTTCTGTTGCTTTTTTATTTATTACAAATTCCCCTGGAGTTAGCATGGCTGGAACTGTGTCGGTGTTGCCAGATCCAGGAACCGTGTTGCCATTTGAAAGATATGGAATAGACCCACCAGAGTTCCTTCTTAACCTACGAGGAACAGCCCTAGACGGTGCATTTGAAGCGGCCACGGCTGCTGAATTGCCAATCCCAAACATAGTGGGGCTAGCTCCAGCAGTCATTTGCATTTGAGCACGAAGAACAGCATAAGATTCTGCCAACCTTACAATTGCAACGTTGGCGCCATCGGAAGCTGATATTTGACCTTTCAGCGCTGCGTTTACAAAAAGAGTTGACTCTCCAAGTTGCATTGACGCTCCTGCTGCATCTATTTCAGCAAGGCTCATATATTTTAAAGATTGAGAAACTGCTTTGATTGCTCCAGAAAGCCCCCCAGTAAGAAGGCCTTTAAACGTAACGCCAACAATGTGACCAAACTTTACTAAGGTTCCCATTAAGTTTAGGAGCAAACCAAGGAACATTGTTCCAGCCGGAATAACAACACCAACAATGATGGCACCAATGGCACCAATTTTTTTGACACCATCTGGCAAGCCATCAAATATTTTCAATATTCTTGTAAATAATTCAACAACAGGAATTGCAAACTTAATAAACATTTCTCCAAGGGGGGCAATACTTAGTTTTAATTTTTCTATTGCCGCTGTCATTCTAGTTGCTGGAGAATCTGAAATAACTTTTAATTCTTTTTCTGCAACATCATTTAATTCTTTTGCAGACATAGATGCCATATCAAGAACTCTAGAGGCCTGGGTTCCATCTTTTACAATGTTATTAAATAGTGCCCCTAGTCTTGCATATTGATACTTACCAAAAACTTTTTCAAGCGCTTGTTGTCTACCGAATTCATCTAAAGTTGAAAGAGCTTTTCCAAAAGCTTGAACAGTTCCTAAAAGATCTCCCCTATTTACTCTAATGATTGTTTCTAAATTAATACCCATTTCTTTTAGGCGTTCAACTGCTTTGCCTGTTGGGTTGATCAAAGACGCAAGGCCTGACTTAAGTGCGTTTGCCCCCTGTGCGGCACTGACACCACCTTCCTTCATGGCCGCTAGCATTGCTGCCATGTCTTCAACGGTACCGCCAAGACCCTTGATAACCGGGGATACTCGTGGAATTGCTTCCGCTAAATCTTGAAGAGTTAAAACAGTTTGGTTTTCAACCATATTTAAAAAGTTAACAGACTTTGCTAATTTTTCTCCAGATAACCCAAAGGCATTTTGTAATGCAATTGTAGTTTCTAGTGCTTCTGTTTGTTCCATTTGCCCTAGCGTTGCTAGCTTTGTAGACTCTGTAATTGCGTCTGTTAGGGTTGCTCCCTGAGCGCCCATGGCAGCGGCCTGAGCAGCAAGTTCCATTGTCTTTGATGCTGCAATACCAAACTTTGTATATTCTTCCGAAAGAACTTTTACTGCATCTAAATTCTCTTGAAGTTCTTGTGGGGTTGTAAAAGAATCTCCATATACTTTTTTAAAAGATATTGCTTGTTTTTCAAGTTCCATATAAGTTTTACCAGCAATGGTTCCAAAAATAGTTAATGGAACGGTAAAGCCAACCATAAGCTGACGACCAGCCCACTGGGTATTCTTACCAAAGTTAATCATCTGAGTCGATGCTTGTGTAAGCATTGCTCGTTGAATTCCAAGCTTCTCAGCAGAGACTGTAGCCGTAGCATTGAAAGCGCTCAGTGGTCTAATTGCCAGGGCTTCCCTATACCCACCAGCAGCGGCTCCAGTTGCAACAAATTGTGTTTGCAACGCAGAAGCTCTTGCGTGAGCAAGAGACATTACTTGTGCGGCTTCTGTGCTTCCTTTTCTAAAGCTATTAAAATATTGAGATATTGATCCTTTCCCTTTTGAAAGGGCATCATCAAGTCTACCGGCAGATGTTCGCATTCGAACAGTTTCTGCTGAAAACATTTGTGTAGCATTTACTGCTTCTCTTAGTTGAAGACTAAGATTTTTTGCTGCTTGTGACTGAACTCTATTTGAAGAAGAAAGGGTAGATTGAAATGCATTTAGTTGTGATTGTAATCTTCTTAACTCTGCCGCTGCCCCTGCGGTATTAATATCTACATTGATTACTGCTCTAGTTTCAGTCACTTTACATCATCTCGTAATCCAAACCGTTTCCAATTCCAAAACCAGCTTGGGTAGCGCCCCTTCCTTGGAGTGATACTATGTCGTTTGGATCTGACGTGCTCCCACGACTAAGAGCCCTTGCCTTTATTTCTTCCCACTTTTCTTTACCAGCACCCGCACTATTATCAAGATCAACACCTTTCAATGCTGCAAAAAATTTCTTATTTTGATAATCTTCTTCTTGTTTAGCGGTAAGTATTGCTATGAGCTCTGGCATTGATAAGTGTTCCTCCATTTCTTGATAATCCTTCCATTTTCCAACAAGGAATACCTTTGATTCTAATTCGACGAGATCTAGTTCACTCCAGCTAGAGCCGCCGCCAGTGCGTTTGGGTCGTTCAACTTAATTCCTGCCGCTACCTCAATTATTTTATAAACTGTTGGAAGATCTACAACGTCTTCCATTTGTTCTTTTGTGGCAAATTCTGGATTATATTGCTTCATTGCAATTACTGCACAATCTAGAAGAAGATCCATTGATTTGATATTATCTTCTGCAATGTCTTCATTCCCGATTTTTTGAAATTCTTTCATGAAGTCTCTTAGAAGAGAGATCTTTAATGGTCTCATTGAAATCTTTGAACCATCCATAAGTTCTACTTCTACCACTTCGTATACTGCTGTAGCCAATTTAATACTCCTTTTTTGTTGGTAAACCTATATAAATTATATCATAGGACAAAGACTTAGCCCCGCCTACCTATTGGCAAGACGGGGACTAAGTGCTTTTGTTTAACTATTGTTGGATATTATTAAGACCCTACAACACGGTCAACAATCTTTCCATATGAACCATTAGCTGCTGGTAGCAAACGGAATGTAACCTCAAACATAGTTGCTGCATCACGCTTTGCTGATACAGAAACGCTCTCAATTGAAAGTGCTCTGTGTGCAACGTAAACGCGCTCCTTTGCTGTCGCACCAACTGCTGCTGGATCTCCAGAACCTGGACCAACTGCAATAAGTGCACGCTCAACTGGAACCTCTCCAATGTTGCCAGACATAAGATAAACGCTCTTTTCGTCTGCATCGTCAAAGCTTTGATCTGCTGAGTTTGCTGCAACTGCAACAACAAAGTTTTCTAGAGTGCCCTCTGCAAAAGCAGTAACAAGGTTAACCTTCATACCCTGCTTGTACATACGAGCCACGTCAAGAAGCTGATCTACCTGAACCTCACCAAAATCTGGTTGGAATTGAATTTCCAAACCATTTGAAGTAAAGCCAACGTTAGTCCAGTAAGTTGAAGCTGAAGCTCCTGCCAGTGTGTTTGCATAGGTTGTTCCATCAACAAATGCTGGAATGTCGCTTGCGCCAGTTCCCCCAAATGCGTAAATTGATGCGGAACCGCTACCGGAAACATATTCCAGAGCATTATCACCAACAAACATCTGAGCAGCGCCTACAATAATATTCTTTGAATCGCCAAGACTTGCCATAATTTATTTCACCCCTTATTCTATTAACTTGCTATATTTTATTTTTATTCTATTTTGTGGCGTGGGGCGTTTCCTCATACTCATTATAAGTCTATTATTTAGGAGTTATTATATATATCGGTAATATGATAGTCGTATCGGATAATCAAATTGGTTGAGTATGTTTTCTTGGTCCCCGAAGATTCCGTAGTATTTCCAATATAATTAGCCTGGGTTACGTTTATACAATGAAAACCTAAATCAAAATTGTTTATGTTTTCTCCAGCATAAGTATTGATATCTCTTGCCGCAATGTCTTCTCTGTCCAATACATTTGATATAAAGTCTCTCCATTTATATATATTCTCTAATGTTCCTTTAATTGAATACATCATCTGTCCTGCTTTTATAGGATAGAAATATTTGTTTGACGACCTGGGTTTAATAAAAGAGTCATATATTATATATGTTTTTCCCTCCCATTTTGTTGTTCCAGATACGTTATCTGACACTGGGAATATTGGAACTGTTCCTGAATATGAAGAGTACGTTGCACTCATGCTAGGAGTTACATGAAACTGCTCCCAAACATACTCATTGATTGCCACCTCTGGATAACTACTCATAATCTTCTCCTGGAGCAGAAAGAACCCAAGATAGTGCTGTTTTCCTACCCTTTGAACTTGCACCGCCTTGTTTTACTGCTGAATCAAAATTTTTATAATAAGATCCTGGGCGAGAAAAATGATCATAGAATCCAATAGATCTTAAATAAACATTGTCTAGGTATGTTCTGTAGAAGTCTTGAAATACTTTTAAGAATCCCTGATATGTTTCTTCTCCTCCTGGGTTTTCAACCACCAACGGTCCAGCCCTAAAATATTCTTCACCATTCCAAAAGAAATGCATAGCCTTTGCATATTTTGCCATAGGCTCAACTTCAATTTGATTTTCCATAATATAAGCTTTCTGATCAAATGGTTCTTCGGCCCCATTTTGGACACTAAAAGACATAAGAAATTCTGAAGAAATTAAAACTTTTTTACCTGAGGTAATCTTTCTTAGCTCTACGAGCCTTGCCTCTGGAACCCCTATTTCGTGCCATTCGTATATATGATGTAGCATTTCTGGATTTGTTCTGGCCATCATGTCCAGGAAATCATAAAAACCCTCAATGCTTGCTCCTGCAATTCTACCAGCAACATATCCTTCTTTTGCTTTTGTTTCTTTAATAAAGCCATCAGAGTATTTAACAAGATTATTTAAAACCCTCATTGCCTCTTTACCGTCAAATGTTACTGAATACATGATTGATCATCTGCTCTTTTTAGTCTTATTCTATACCCCAAAAAATTGTGAAGTGGATCATACATGGGCTCTATATTTTGTGGTTCAAAGTCTGTTGGGTCTGAGGCTGTTTCTGCCCAGACAACTTTTCCTAAAGGGTCTGTTATGTTGGAGATCACTATCTCAGTAAAATAGTGCATAATCCCTTCGGAATCAATTAAAATATCTATATCAGTTCTAAAGTCCAGAAGGGTGTTGTATTCTATAAATTTTTGAGAATCTACAACATTTGCTATTGTTGATGTTGGTTTTTCTTTAATGGCTGAACACTTTATAGATCTATCTTTTGACCAAGAGCTAACAATTTCTCCAATATCGTTTTGTGTTTCTGTTGAATAATAAATATCGGCAGACATTGGATACATGATTGCAGACAGGTTGCCTAAGGACAACATTAGATCACTCCTGGTCGAATTCTATTCTTATACCTAGAAAGCATCTTGTCAACAATTAAGTTTCCTGTACCGGATGAGGCTCCTTGGGAAAATTTAATCTTAAATTCGTTATTGTCAAACTCTGTAATGTTTCTACTGTAATACCTTAGGTTGTCATTAATTAAATCTTGAATTAGTAGTTGGCACGCATCTTCAATGTCCCCTGGAACTACCTGATGCCCAAAGTCTGCATCAATCAAATAATCGTGTCCAGCAGAGAACGCTACTTCATAATTTCTGTCTCTCCATACCTTTGCGTATTCAACTTTGTTTTGATCTTGTCCAGTTAGAACAATAGAGGTCTTATCTATGCTGGGGCCGTACTGGTCAAGGGTATCATCTTCAAAATCATAAATCAATTCATTGTTTTCCCACATGTAATAAAGTCTAACTATTTGCTCATCAATTGGAAGATAATCAATTCCCATTCCAATAAACTCTTTTTCTTTTCTAACGAATTGAAATTGTCCAGCTTCTGATTCAATTATCTTTCTTGCTACCCTTTCCGCTTCTATTGCCTGTCCTGTTGTTATTGCAAGGCTATTCTTTGTTGCGGTAATATCACAATATGGTTTTACAATGTCAACACCCATTGAAACTTTTAAGTTTTGTGAAGCATCATAAACATTTGCAAAAATATTTCCAGAATAAGTTAGATACCTGGAATCTAGGGTAAAGGTAGCTATTTTTGAAGAGTTTGAAGTAGCAGATGCAGAATATGATTCTCCGGTAAAAAGATCTTTATAATTTAAAACATACAAAGTAGAAGCGCTTTGCATTGTAAATGCCGCCTCAATACTAGTTGTTTCTGGTAGTCTAAGAATCTCCATATTTTATACTCCAAAGAAAACTGCTAGCTCTTGTGGGCTAGCCTCTCTTACCTTGTCTGAAATTTTCATCCATTGCTCTGCTTCGCTTGTGGAAATTATGTTATATCCATTTTCTAATCTAGGAAGTCCTGTGCAATAAAGTGGATTTGGAACAAAAACAGCAACTTTATCTATTTTTTGTTTTTCATCCTTTTTAATAGCCATTATTCCTCCTTGTTTTATTAATTATATCATCTAAAAAGCTTAGGAGGGGAGTACAAGACCCCCCTCCGCAGCGTTAGAGATTTAGATTACTTGCTGCCGAAGGCAACTGCATCTGTCTCTTCGATCTGAACACCAAAACGAACGAACACTGTGTACTCCACGGTATCCTTCTTTGGCTTGAACTCACGGTGAACCGTTACATCTCTCTGGAATCCCCAAATACGATTCTCTGGGAATGTTAGTGAGACATAATCATCTGGAAGGTAAGGAACCTCCATGATTGGTAGACCTAGGACGCGATACTGTAGTGGAGCCCCTACAACCTGTGGGACGCTACCATCAACAATGCGCTCAACGATTCTCTCTGAATTGAGATTACCAGTTTGAGCCAATGAATTTAGTAGGCTTGAGATTGTTGGTGAACCTGCGTAGAACTTCATGGCTGATCTTGAACCACGGTACTTACGTGGCATTGCCAAGATGATATCCTGAAGGTCTTGCACGGTCCATGTAGAACCACTTGAAGTTACGCTTGCTGCCTGATTACCAGAAGCTTCCTTTGCGTAGAAGCCCTGAAGAATCTTCAAGAACGCATTTGTTCCTGAACCAACACCGTTGATGGCAAGATCTTCAAGGTCATTTGCAAAGGCCCGAGTCATAGCCCGAACTAGGTGATCTTCCAACTGCATACCTTCGAGGTTATCCTCAAGGGCTTCAGTTGCGACCTCCCAGTCTAGTCTAATCTTCTTTGTTACAATTTCGACCTTGGTGAAGGCAACGGCTGCGTTTGTGTAAGTTCCGTCTGCTTGATTAGCAGCACGGATAACACGCTCGCCTACGTTAAGCTTCTCAAGTTCTGCAGTATTTGAACGCATAGTTACCTTGCGACCGTCTTGTGCTAGAACTTGCTGCTCCCAAATATACTCAATAAACTGGCGAGATTGCTCAGGACTGAGGATACCGCCATCATCGGTTGTGCTGCCAACGACACCAAGGTCGCCAGCAGTTGGATTTGTGATTGCACCAATGCCACCAGATACAACTACTCCTGCATCTGCGGCTTTTTCCATAATTTCTTCTGACATTTTATTTTTCACCTCCTGTAATATTACCGATATAGGTCAGCGGAATTGAGGAAACGACCGCCCCACATCGACTTTTCTGTTTTATCTTCCTGCACGATCCCGCCAAGATCGCCAGACTTGCGAACAGCGGTGTCATTTTCAATAACATCTACACGCTGTCCAAACTCTTCAACACTACCCTTTACAACGGACACTTCCTCTGAAACACCGCTGATTGACTTTGTAAGTTCGGCTACCTGGTCAGCAATACTTTTGATTGCTGCGGAAAGCTCTTCTACTGCACCAACAACTGAAACTTTAATTTCATCTACAGCTTTTGCCAAGTCTTCGTTGCCTTCTGCAGGAGTAGTGGACTTCTCAACCGTTTCTTCTGTTGCCTCTACAACTTCTTCAAGAGACTCTTCGGCCTCATCTTCAGCAACCTCTGCTTCTTCAACAATTTCAGCCGCTTCTTCAACTGCCTCTTCGACAGGAGCGTCTACCACTTCTTCGGTTGCTTCGTCAGATTTAGCGATTACTTCTTCGATTGGATCTGTATTCTTTCTATTTAGAATTCCCACGTTATTTCCCTCCTTTTCATTTTCTTTAGCAATTGACTTGGCTACTTTGTCAATCGCCACTAATTCGGGTTCTTCACCCGAAACTTTTTCAAAATCATCTAAAAGATTCTTTATTGTTTCTGATTTATTAATATCAGTGCTTTCAACAAAACCAATGTTTACCATTGATTTATTGCTTTGTGGTGAGACGTATGATTCTTCTTGACTTAGAATAATGTTTCCAGTATCTGAACACCAGAATACATTTTCTAAATAATTTTTCTCAATTATCTCCCCGTCGTTTTCATTTTCAAATTTTTGAATAGACACAACATTAGAAGTTTGGTTTGCTGGATTGTCAACTAAAGACAGCTCATACAGGTCGTAATCTTTGATTACCCTTACTGGAGCACCGATTTCTTTGTTGTAAACTTGTTCTGAGTCTTTGATGTTACCGCCAATTGAAAATCCTGTTAGAATTCCTTCGGTAACCTTGTGCCATGTATCTTCCGCACCCTTGGAAACATATACGTCAACATAAACACCATTATAAAATGTTTTAGATTCCTTGTCGAAATACTTGTCTTGCCTAAAAGACACTACTTTTCCAACTGCTAGCGGAGTGTGTTGTTCTCTAACGTTACCCCTAAACTTGTCAAAAGCTCTTGCTGACGCTTCCGCATTAACAATGTCACCCTGCTTGTCAACAACGTCAGTGGTTGCCCACCCTGAAACAATTCTTTTGCTTTGGTCTACTTTGGAGATTGGAACTTGAACTGAAATAGAGTCTCCATTTGTAACCCAAAAAGCTTTTTCAAATGTAGTCATGTCATCACCATTATACATGTATTTTTAAATATATTACTGAACTACTCTTCCTTCGCCACCTGGATTTCTTCCAGTTGGTGTGGCGGTGGAATCTGTTGCGTTGTTTTGTCTTTCAGTATCTCTTTGTCTGTTTCCTGCTGCAGAGTTTTCTGCTCTTTGTTGAGAGGTAAGCTCTACTGGATCTTGACCTCCGTCACGCATTGGCAATCCAATTCTTGTTCTAACTTCATTTGGAACAATTACTTGCGTTTTCAAATATCTTTCGTCAATTTGACTTTGAGTATTTTCATCTGTTAAAGTCAACTCGTTTAGTTTTAGCTTAAACATGTTGGTTTTTTCTTTTATAATCTTGTTTAAAACTTTTTCTAACATTCTTTGGGCTGGACGAGCAACTTGTTCTTTAAAAGTCCTGTCAGACGCAAGGGCTGCTGCAATTGATTGTCCTTGTCCTCCGCCAACCTTTGATATCGGGGTTTGATGAGAAATGAATATATCTTCACGATTTGACTTATGATACTTTTCAAATGACCCTTCTTGAACACCATTCTCAATTGGTTCCATCTTAAACTCAACCTTGTTGTCTGGTGAATCCGCTGGAAGGGGAATAAATAAAGTTCTATGATTTTGCCCCTTTAATCCCGACTGCATAAATCTAAATAACTTGTCCTCTGAGTCATTTGAAAGTTTTGCACCTTTAAGGGTGACAACATATCTTGGAACTGCTTTATTCTCAAAATAATCTATGTTGTATTTAGCAGCTAGTTGATCTCCAACCACAGCCATGGAAGATGACAAAATATCTGGAATTCCATAGTAACTATTCTTTGGAGTATATTTCTTTAGATGAATTAATTCATTTGGCCTGGGGTCAGTAGTTATATTATTTGGAGTAGTTTTGTCTTGAAAGTTTTTAAAGAATACTGTTTTTTGATTTACTATCTGAATGTACCCGTCTCTTAACCTTCTAACTCTAATTGTTGTGGCTGGAATGTGTCCAATATAACCAATCTCTCCAGCAACTGTTCTACCAATTTCTATGTAACCATTTCCAGTTGCTTCGTAATCTGTCCAAACTTTTTCTAAAATATGCGTAAAGGTGTCTTCATCATTTCTTTCTTCTATCCAGTTTGAAACTTCTACCTTGGCTCTTTCTACTTTCCTTCTTGCTCTCATCATAGATTCATTGTTTGGAGCTTCCTCAAGGGCTTGCATAACTGACTCTGTTATATCAAAAGAATATCCAAGGCCAACGATGTTGGCCACCTTTGCGTTTATGGCTGCGTGATTAGCAAAAGAGCTATCAAAGAATGTTGCCAATTCGTCAAGGTTGTAGGGGGGAATTACAACATCAAAAAGGCCATATGCGGTTACTACGTCTTGAACTGGAATTAGTTGCTTAGACTTAGTTGAATCTGCTCCAGTCCAAACTTTATTACTTCTGGCTGCTTTTCTTTTAAAATTATTGTCAAGGCCGTCAAATTTCTTCACTTCTTCATAGTTTGATGCAAACTCATCAACTACTGTTTTCTTTATTGAAGATTCTGGCCTATCTATCTTTGCTCTGTATTCTGTTTCTTCGTCATTCTCCATGCTTTTTGATCCCCCTTGCAGCATCCATCCATGCGCCTAGATCGGTATCGCTAGGGATGTAGCCTTCCTTTAGTCTATTGATCTGTTCGGAGTATTCTTCGTCAGACACCCTACGGACTCCTGGCATGAATTCTGCCTTACCATCAAAAAATCCATAGTGCCTAGCGGCATTGGTTATTTTTGAAATAGAATCTAGGTCATGAATTTTAGATGGAATATTCATTGTGTTACCGTTTCCATCCTTGACTATTTCTCCATCTGGAAGTCTCCAGACATATATCCCGTCTTTTCTTTGTTTTTCTATGACGGTTAGTTTTGATTTCCCACTACTCATGTAACCAATTCTACCACATTATGCAGTTTTATACAAAAACATAACCACAACAATGTAAAAAACTAAATAACACAAACATCGTTGGTACAAAATCTTTCACCTTGAGCTTCTAGATTGTCTACTCCATCATAAATAGCAGAAAAATCTATCTTCATTATTTTTCCAAGGTGGGACTCGTACTCCGCTTGAGTTATTTGAGTGTATGGTTGTTGAGGATACGTTTGATTTCCCATGGGCAAGAATGATACTGCCTTTAATTGACCCTCGTACATGTGAAGGGCTGGAGCAACATTCTTTGTTTCTGTTTCTTTATCAAAAGACAAAGTTACCGATACCCCGTTGTCTGACCAATATTTTTGAGCGGTAGCAGCAAGTCCAATTTTTTCAAATAAAGAAACTTCTTGTTCACTTCTTTCGTGCTCTGATGATATTGGGAAATAAACTACCTGTGTGTTTGAAGACACAACATCTTTTTCTATTTTATATCCTGCCGCTTTAAATAAATGAAGAAGAGGATCAGAGTCTCCAAAGCGTATAGCCCTTAAAAAGTATTTACCTCCTGGGCCCCAGTGAACTCCTGGAGTTGCCCCAGACAGGATGCTAACGCTTCCTGATGGCTTTACTGTTGTGACCCTAATTGATTCTCTTACGCAAAGCCATTCTGAATACTTATTGTCGTAGTGGCGGATCTTTCCATAGCCTTCATCCATCCATTCCCTTAGCTCTGGAAGCCCCCTTGAGTCAGCAAATGACGCAATGCCAGTAAGAGATGTTCCAATTCTACGATTTCTTTGCATAATTGCATTTGTTTGTTGCCAGTGAGTAGACAGCAAGGTAACAGTTTTTCCGTAAAGATATGCAAACTTTAATGTACGCATAAAGTCTGCTTTGTCTTCATGTCTATTTAGATGCACTTCTACTAGAGTGCATTGGTATGTTATAACGTTTCCAAAAACACCCATTCCGGTCTTTGGCTCTGTAAAACAATAAGTATCTGCTTCATCAGAAATCAATTCAATACTTACAATTTTTTGTTTTCTAGATCTGTCAATAATTGACAATGGATGTGCATTGTTTTTGGCATACTTAGTTCCAAACCTCTTGGCAACCTTTAGATGTGTGGAAATATTTTCTGCTTCATATGATGGAACTAACAGCCTATAGAGATCTCTAGACCTAACACCCTTGTTTGTTTCATCTCCAAGTTTTCCAAACTGTCTCAATGTTGAGTGGTTGACTCCAATCTTTCTTAGCAGAATTTGAGCATCTCTTAACTTACCTTCACTACCATACAAAACATAGTGATCCGTTCTAGGATTTTTGATTAATGATCCATCTGTGTCTATCCAACCACCAAAAAATTCTGACAAAGATTGTTTATCCCAATCAAAAACCTCTGAAGGAATTCTGTCTTCTTTTCTAATTTCTGTTGCAATCTCAATTGGAATATACTCATTCAATACAACTGGATACCACTTGCTATCTGTTGTTGATTGTTTTCTTATTGCACGAACTTTTCCATCAAGTAAGGGAAATACTGTATCTGCTTCATGTTCTTGAACAATTGCTATAGCGTATCCATTATCAACATACCCATCACCAATAAACCATCCCCACCTATACGCATCTTCAAATCTTTTTCCCACATGCTCTGTTAAAGAAAATTCTGGAAGAATCATTCCTACTTTAAGCTCTTCAGTGGTTCTCTTTTTAAAAATTGATTCCGTTTTTGTTTTTGCACTCCATTGGTGTTTTGGTGTAGCGTCTAGGTAAGAGCCATCAGAAAGCGTTACTCTATGTAGGGAGTTTTTGCCAGTAGAAAATGGGGTAACTTCTGTCCATTCTTTACCATTCCAAATATCTACATTTTTACCAACAAGAGATTTTATTGTTTTTGTTCCATTATTTTTTGTATGAACAAGGGTGTCTCCCGAAACACATAACTCAAAAGATTCAAGTGGTTGTTCGGCACAGTTTCCTGTAATGCAGTGATCTAGCTGGAATGCATGAGTTGTATCACGAACTGTAACGTCCCAAACATCAGCATGACGAGAAAACTCAACAGACTTGACTTCAATAAAAGAACTTTCATCTTTTCCTTTTTTCTTCCCAAGTCTTACAATGGAGTCAATTTTGTTTTGTTTGTCTGTGTTGGTTAATGAAATAATTTCTGAAAAATTACAAACATTTTCATATCCAGAAATTTTAAGGGTATGCCTAAAATATTCTTTTTCCGGGTTGCCTAAAAATGACATAATACTGGAAGTTGATTCTATTGAAGTTTTTATTCCAAAGAATCCTAAAAGTGACGAAAGATCTTCTGTTATCTTCTTGTGTGCCGAAGAAAAAACGATTCTCTTATGATTCATATCTACAGATCCATCAGAGGAAATAAGCCCATCAATTAGGCCAACTCTGTACTGATCAGAGAACGTGTGGTCCCAGACAGAATTTGGAAGTCCATTTTTTTTATTACTTACCGAAAATCTATCAAACATTTCTCTAAGTTTTGGATTGTTTACGTTTATCTCTGTCTTGTTCATTAGAGTTGAGGCTGATCCAAGTTCTCCTAGGAAATCTGTAATTATTTTGTTTATTCCTGAATCAATGTCGGATTGTCCGGCAACAATAAATCCAATCTGCCTAGAATCTTTTTTGTTTGTTTTTGGCTTGCCCGATCTGTCCGTAATCCAGCCGTCTCCCAAGTTCCATCCAATGATAAATCCCTCAAGTCTTGACCCATTTTCTCCGTTTGGATACACTTCTTTCGTTATTAAATTAGGGAGCTTATCTCCAGGGGCAAGGTCCAAAGTCTTTACTTTTTTAAACTGTCCGTCTCTGTATACTGGCCACTTATGTTCTTCTGTTGCTTCATAATGGTGTCCTCCTTTAAGGTTAACCGAATAAACTTTTTTATTTACCCCTGACTTCCAGCACGATGCCTCTGACTTTTTACCATCAATGTTATTTACAATAAAATCTTTGCCTTCTAGTTCTTGGATCTCTTTGATCCCGCCGTCAGTCCAAAGCTTTGTTCCAGCAACCAGTGAGGGATTGAATCCCATGATTCTATAATCTTTTCCATCCTTTGGGTCTATTGTTCTTCCCCAATTTCTGGTAACGTCTAGCCAGATAAATCCAGGTTCCCCGTTGTCTGCAATTAAATCAATATAGTCTTCGTATTTTGTTCCTATCTCTGCTGCAATACTATTGTTACTCATCCATGCCCACCCTGGATTTTCTGAATCAAATGAGTTTCTTTCTGGAAATATCTCAGCATTTTTTAAATTTATAAAATCTTTATCGTTTGGAGTTCCTAGTGACAGGGTTGCACTACGCCTTACGTTTCCACTTACAACGCAAGTACCGATAAGGTTTACAATATCAACAATGGCACGAGAGTCAAGCTTTTCTCCAATACGACCCCCTATAACTTTTCTTATATTTTCGTGTAACTTCATCAATGGTTCTGGACCAGACGAGGTTCCACCAAATCCACGAATAGGTTCTCCCGCTAACCTTACTTCTGAATAGTCAAATGTTACAGACATTTGATTTTGTCTAAGATAAGAATTTAAAATTAGTCTTAATGATTCTACCCAGCCTTCACGGGTATCTGGAACAACATAAACATTTTCTTCACTAGATGGATTAAATATTTCCATATCTTTGTCTTGTCCCAAGGTATCGAAACCAACACCAATGCCAAGCATTAGAGCATCCATCGTCCACCCAAACAAATCACCAGGATCATTACGATCAATGTCTTTTGTGGAAACAAAGGCGCAGTTAGATGTGTATACACCGCTCGCCAAAGTAAACCGCTCGGTTTTGGGAACTACGGCGCAGTAGACGGTCTCGGGGTAGTCCAAAGGTTCAATGCTCTTAACGGTCCAAAACTTCTGAATCGGGGAGAGCGAGACTCGAACTAACGGAGCAGAGCGGGGTCCGAAGTTAGTTTCGTTGTCTATCGTGTTAACGCCGATCACCGTGTACCCACCGATAGCGGCGTGGTCAATAAGCCAGTCTGCTGCCTCGTGGTTCTGAGTAGAGACCACAATCGTGCCGGTGCTTTGCAAGGCGCCGTCGAACTTGGCCCAGCCGTTAATGAACGAGGAGATGTACGCTGGATCGTCGGTGGTTGGCAGCGCCTTCATGTTCGTAGCGCTGCGGTAGTATACAACCGGGTCGCCGTCGCAGTTGGGCTGATAGTGAATGGTGCTGAAATGGCCAACCTCGTTGGCCTTGTCCCCACATAGCCGCATCATGTGGCTGAATTCGCCATTCTTATATGTGTAATTAATTGATCCGTCCGCGAAGATCAGCCCGTGGATGTAGGCATCTTGGTGTGGGGACTCGTCACGCACGGACTGTGCCGGAACAACGTCATTGATCTTGAGTGTCGTCGTGACGGTGCCGTCTTTAAGTTCCCAGCGGTGATCGGGAGTGGCGGTCTCCACTACCCTGTGATTGCTGCGAGCACCGAAAGGAGCGAACGTAATGCGCTGCACAAGCTGTACGCCGAAAGAGTTGACGGTTGCCTTCTCCCAGCCACTGGCGGTCCAGACCTCAACTTCTTCGCCGTTAGCCTCCGCGAGGGTGCGGATGCCGTCACGAGTGATGAAACGGGTCTCTCCCGTGAAACAGTTTTGAAGGGCCGCAGAATTTTTCTTTTCCATTACAAGATTTGTACCCATCATCCAAAGCCCCCTACCTGGAGGTGTCCACTTTAGCGTGAACATTCTATCAAAAGCTTCTTGTGCAGATGCTTGTGCTTTTCTATCATTCCATGGAAGGCGATTTGATTTTGCCCAATCTTTTTGAATTGAATACATTCCTTCAATTACTCTTTGACAAACTTCAAACCATTTTTCTTTGGTCCCATCTTCTTTTCGTCTCGAATAAGTTCTTACAAAAGTTATCTCGCCAAGAGCGTTAGATCCAGCATCTTGGAATCCCCACGGGGGACTTTCTTCTTTATATTTTAATACAAAATCTTCAGTTAAATGAAAAGAAAATTGGGTTGACAATGAAAAACACTTCCTTAATGTAGTTGTGGTGTAGAATTTATATTCTACCAGAAAGAGGTTAAACTACAAAATGGAATTAACTATCCAGGAGGCTCACACCTACAATAACTTAGTAAAAGAAGGTAAAGAAAAAGAACTTTATTTTAGAGGTTTAGACCAGAGTGAAAATAGTAAACTTGTGGTACCAAAGTTAGATGAAAACTCAACAGTTTATTTTTATGATATTGTTTCTAGTACAAAAATCTACCCAGGAATAGAAACTATAAAATTAATAAAAGATGCAGTTGACAAAGCTTTGAAAGCATGATACTGTTCGTTATACTTGGTTTTTAAATAAGAAAAGAATAGCTCTTAACCTTAAAAACTATCTTTTATATATAATAATAATCAAAGACCATAAGTGTAATATAAATCACACAAATCCTTTTTGTCCCCTTTTAAATTGACAACCCTGTTAATCTTCTGTTAAACTTAAAAGGTTGTTGCCGCTGCACATAGGAGGAAACATGACGAAAACAAAACTGCTAGGAGGTATGCTTGTGGGGTTAATATTGATTCTTGGTAGTGACTCAAAGCTAGCTACAGCCGATCAGGTGTATGCTAAGTCTGCACCTATTGCGACGGAATTGGTTTCTTTGAAACCTGTCGTTAATAAGCAAGTTGAAAAGAAATTCAATGCTCCAACCTGTAAGAACTGGCTAGTTAAAGTTCTTAAAGAAACTGGTTTTAGGGGTAAAAATCTGAAAGTTGCATGGTCTATTGTGATGAGAGAATCCGGTGGTCGTGCCGATGCCATATCTTCTTCTGGAGACTATGGCATGTTTCAGTTTAACCGTTCAGCATGGAGTAAACAAGATTGGTGGAACACATCAAAATTGCTTACCAGAAGTTATAATGCGAAGGTTGCATATAACGTAAGTCAGAAGGGCCACACTTTTTATCCTTGGGATATAAGTGGAAAAGGAAAGCATCTAGGAAGATATACATCTACGGGAACTTATAAAGCATACCTTAAGTGGTATCACAAGTATCCCTGCTAATCGTAACGATAGTTAATCCCCCTACTACACAAACTAAAATTTGTGGCAATGACACTAGTGGGGGGATTTTCTATTTATAAAGATCTTTTATTTGATGCATTACTTCTGACCACTCTGGCCCTCTAATATTCATGCTTTGATATTTTCTAACTCCTTCAAGATTCCTGGCAACATCTTCTTTTCTTATCTTTGGGTCTAGAAGCTCTTCTAAGTGCCCTATCCACTCTCTTTCATTTCTAGCCACTCTTCCTATACCCTGCTCTTCTAAAATGGCGTACTCGGGGCTGTAAGAGGCAATAAAGGGCACTCCTGCTGCAGAATATTCCAAACCTTTAATTCCTGACTTTGCATAGTTAAATTCTACATTGCTTAAGGGCACAAGTCCAATATCTAATTTCCTAAACATCTTTGGGTAATCATTAATAGGTTGCATTGGCTCTTCTGATGTTTTTATAGAAGAAGAAATTCCTAATTGATTTTTTGCATATTTTGCATTTTTTACATGACCTGAATGATGAAATTGTAAATGATTGGATTCAAGAAAATCATTAAAAAATGATGAAAGACTTTCTAGATCATTTGATCTCCATGGAGTAGCACCAACCCATCCAACAGTTGGCAACCATCCAGCATGATCTTTTCTTTGTTTCCACCTATCAATGTCTATACCATTACGAACTAAGAATACATTTTCTTTCCCCTTTGCTTTATAAAAATCATAAAGAAACGGGGTTGATGTAATAATTGCATCTGCTTTATCAATGATAAACATGTAATGATCTCTGTTATTGTTTGGATTCATTTTTGGATCAGTCATTTTATGAGCAAGGTTTGATTCTGATAATCCTTCAAACCAGTCGTCAATGTCTACGGCTATTTTTTGTCCCATTGCCTGAGCTTCTTCAACCTTTAATGCAACTGACTCTAGCATGATTAGTTTAAGGACAATAACATCCCAACCATGAATAGCCTTATTGTCTGGAATTAATAAACCAAATCCATGATCATCATTAAAACCTGGAAATCCTATTCCAGAATCCCATCCATTTTTTTCTAATTCTTTCATGGGAAGAAAGCATCTGTACCAAGCACAACCGTTTGGCTGTAGTGGTTTTGTACCAAAGGCCCAGTCATAGGTAAGAAAAGATACCGTAGGCATTTTATCCATAAAAAGTCCAATCGTTTTTTGTATTGTACCGGAATAATGGTGAATGGTCAAATTTTATATCGGAGAAGATTCAAAAGTTTTCCATTTTACATCTGTAAATACGTCTGATCCATTTGAATAAACGCTTAATGCAGAAAGGTCATCGGTTACGGAAACTGACAATCCAACTTGATTATTATATTCGTTTTCTCCATTTATTGTTCTTTGATTTGCAACTAAAGCAGCAGTTGCCAGTCTCCAAGAAGTTTCAGATATTTCTCCAAATGGAATAAGAATATCCTGCCATGAGTTTATTGCATTGTTTGCTGTTTCATCTGTATACACCTGGAACCATTTCTTGTAAACGCTTTTTGATGTGTCAAGAAGGGGTTCTGTATAATTATACTCAATGATGTTATTAAATACTAAACCAGAATATAATTCTAGCTTTCCGGTAAAACTATTACAATTTATAGGATCTAAGAAAGCAAGATTGACAGAAGACCATTGTCTAGGATAGAATATTGGATTTTCAACTTCAATACCGTCTTGATAAAACAATAAGTTTGTAACTTCTTGTCCCGTCAAATAATCGTACCCTTTCAGAAATGCTCTTTTGCCACCATCTGTTGGTTGCAAATAAAAATCTATATCTGTTGTTTCTGTTTTTATTTTAGCAATTATAAATGCAGTATTTGGGAAAACACTCAATGGGTACCTGGACCAAAATTGTAGGCCTCCAATCGAATATTCATCTTGTTTGCTTTTGTTTAATGGAACAAGAACTCCTCTTGTATATTCTGAATCAAATGCATTTGTGTATATTCCAGAGTATTCTGTTAGATATAAATACGGAGAAGAGTCTTTGTAAATGGTAAATGGATTCTTTTGTTTATAGTCAAACAGATATTTTGTTCTTGCAAATGGATATACCGGATTTGCATATTTAGTTCCAACTGCGTAAGCAGATGAATCGTCAAACGCTAAAGAAGCAAGCTCCATTCTTCTAAGCAACAAACTCTTTTGATTAATCCCCCTGACTTTAATTTCAAGATGAACCCCTAAATAATAATCTTTAAAGTCTGGAATCTTTGGGGGGAAGATAATTGTATTATCAACAATTTCATACTTTGTGTTTATGTATGCTGAACTATCAAAAGAAACAACGTTATTGTAAGATATATCTTCTGTATTTATAAAGTCGCTATATGGTTTATTCCCAACATCAACATATCTTTGAAATGAAATATAGGAAGTAACGTTTGTATCTATTCTTGTTTGAGCAACTTCAATTGCTCCTTCATTTTGAAGTTCTGTATAGTTTTGATACCCAGTTAAAATAATGTTTGATAGATCGGCGTATGTGGCATATAGCAGATCCAAGGCTCCATAGGTTAGGTATTCGGTAATTGCCGCATCAAGCTCCGCTCTTTTTGGAGCATCAATATTAAACTGCAACATGTCCAAATCATAATATGACTCGTTCTTATTGTTTGTTACATATTTTCCAAAGAACGAAAGTGGTTGAATATCTTCCCAATATCCTGCAACCCCAATATCTAGGCTTACAATGTTGTCTTGTTCAATAGGAAGTAATGAGTAGTTTGCGGTGTATTCAATAAGCTCTCCAGCAACGTTTTGAGTTTCAAATATTTGTTTAATGAATCCATTTTCAAAAAAATTAATCCAGTCTTTTTGAAAAAAGAATCCGTTATTAAAATGAATTGCAAATATTTTACCGGCAAAAGAATTTTCAAAATACCCACCAACGTTAAGAGAAATAGCATCTAATGATGAAAAGAAGTTTCCAATTATAGAATATTTACTTGATTGCATATCATTTAAATTTATGCCAGCAACAAAGTATTCGTTACTATATATTTCTTCAATTTTCAATACCGTGCTTACTCCAGCAGGGGATGTATACGTATAACTTAACCAGTTAATATTTAAAGATACGTCTATCTTTGCTCCAGTTGTTTTATTTTTAAACAAGAATAAAGTTTGATTAATAATTTCATCTACAGGAGACTTGAATACCCCGGCAATTGAAGAAAGTCTATCTGAAAGAATATCTAATTTATCATAATATATTGTAATATCTGAATAGAAAATGTCTTCATTTACAAAGAATTCGTGAGTAGAACCATACCAAGTTGAAGCAGATACATCCTGCCAATGAGTAATTCCGCTATTATATATTTCTGTCCAAAGTTTTGATTGCTCCCTTTCAAATAATGGTTTCATTAAGAAATAGGTATATTGATCTGGACTTTCATCATTTGCTGTTTTGTTTTCTTCAAACCATTGAAGAGTTGAAAGAAATCTTGAATTTCTTTTTAATTGAACATCTGGCAAAGCATAGCCTGGAGTTGTCATGTAGGTTGATGTTGTGTCTAGGTTATTTGAATAACCACTTCTCCAGGGAGTTACATCAGGGTATAAAATATTTGTTGCATAATTTGAAAAAGAATAGTCAAACAATGTTGAGTTTGTTAAAAAGGTTTCGTTTGAACGATTTACCTCTGGCACCCCTTGACCATATACAAACCTTCTTTTTGCCATTTCTATTGGAATCAAATATGGTGTTATAGAAATGCAATCAATTTCAAATGGAGAAATTAAATCGTTTCCATATACCCCGATCCAGTCTTGATCCAAAGATGCAGAAGAACTCTTTGCTGGAAAGGTTACATTGTCTAAGTCAAAGGGCATAGTAATAACTTGCTCACCGTTTATCAATAAAACAGCCTCTGTCTCCGAATACTTAAAATGAATAAGCATTGGCCTATACCACTTACCAACAAAATAAGATTTTACATAGAATCCAATTTTTATGCTAATAAATCCTTCTTCTACATATACTCCATCGTTAGACTCAATGGGTCCAATTATCTTTATGGGATCAGCAGAAACGTTTTCCAGTCTTATCCAAGCCTCAATGGTATAGTTATTATATTGACCAGATTGATTCAAAAATCCATTACCTGGAAAGATTATTGATGGATTATTGTCTGGTGCTTCAATAACTCTTGTTGTGTGATTGGAACCAAATACCATGGGAATTCCAGAATTCTCTGCATATATTTTATTATCTTTTAATACATAATATCCATTCATATCCGTATCAGTTCCATAGGCATCAAGCACGACAGAAGTATAGGCAGATCCAGAAGTCAGCAAATGCTCAAGGCTAGCTGGAAAAGCTTGATCGTTAAATCCAGCCGTTATTGCATTAAATTGTTCAGACCATTGCCCTAGGGAGACTCCGTTAAATTGAGTTACAAAATCAGATAGCGAACCAACATCTGAATAGTTTGTTCTAATAAAGAATGTTAAATTTTTATTTGATGGTAGATCAAAAGTATGAAATATTTTATGCCAACCAACATCAGATTCAAATATATACTGAGAATAATATTCTACTCCATCATAAATTACCCCAATTTCAAATGATTCAATAAAGACAGAACCTTGATAAACATGGGTGGAAAAACAAGCGGTAGATCTAGAGTCATTAAAATCATCTGTGCTATTTAAAGTAAAATCGCTGGTAATTGTAGAAGAATAAGAGGCAGAAGAAGAAAGGGTAAATCTAGAAGAATGACTTGATGAAATCGGGGTATTAGAATAAGAAACAGGTAAAGATTCTGTTAAATTTGTTAATACCCAATTTGAACTATTTCCAAGATCTTGCCGGGAATCAGAAAACAATTGCAAATATGTTATGTTTTCATCCAAGGGCCATAAACCGAGGGGATGCTCAGAAAAAATTCTTTCAGCATATAAATTAGAATTTGTAATCATATCATTCTAATTTTATCATGAATGACATATTGTTTTAATCAATTAACAATATTGTTATTATGGTTCAATGTCTAATGCAACAGGCGCAACGAAGTCGGTACCATCGAACGTGAACCCCATACCGGGATACACGCCACGGAAGTTCCCGTTGTAACTGCACTGCATCCACTCACCCGCCCGCGCCGCCGTTCGGCTTAAACTCCCGCTGCAAAGATACCTGCGCCCGAATCAACCAGAGCAAGCCAGCGAGCAACGCGCTGCCAATAACGATGAACGGGATAAGGTCCGCCACGTTCGTCACAAAACTAACAATCTTGCCCACAACCACGACGCCGCAGCAGCCGAATCAAACGGTTCACCCTCAACATCAACCCAGCCCGCGCTAATCCCCGCCACATAATCATGCAAAGCGATCTCCGAAGGGATCGCATCCTGCACCGCCGCATCGTCAGCAATACCGAGCAGCGCAAGGTCTTGCGGCCACGACAATTCTGACGCCGTAGGAAAATAACCGCCGTCCGAAACGTAATCAGGAATGGTGCCATTAACGTTCAACGTGTACAGAATTATTTTCACGACACACCTATCTCTATCAACGAAGCGGAATCCAACGACAACAAACCACGCGCCTCAACAAACGCCACCGAACACCCAGCAAACTGATCAGCCATAGAATTCAACCAACCAACCACCATGCCATGCGAAGGCGCCTGACCATCAGCAACCAACGCCAACTCCTGCGCCAACAAACTCGAAACATGCGCCTGAGCAACCGCACCGTTAATACCCAACTGAAACAAATAAATATGATTACCCTCATCAATGACACCACCGCGAGAACGGGCAGCGGTGAGCGCCTGAAGGAACGCCGTCATCACATGATGCCGCGCCTGCCCCCGTTCGTAATCTTCCTCCGACTGATGCCCAATGATCTCCACCATGCGGTCATACTGGGTAGTCAAGAAAGACAATTTACGAATCGCTCCCCGCGCCGCCTGCTCAGTCCTCCCCAGTTCACTACTCAACTCGTCAATATCAATGATGAGTCCGTCAGCATCAAACCCGGACGCCGACAACAGTTCCTGTTCCTTCCGGCGAATATCTAACTTCTTACGGCGCACCGCTATCGACGCTTCTTCTAACGCGCCGCGAGTCCGCGCAATACTGGCAAGCAAATGTTTTGCCGTTTCGCTCGCAGTCAAATCAGTAACGTCAAGGGTGACAGTCTTAAACTGTGACGACGACTTTTGGAACACTTCAGAATCGCGGGCAACAACAGCGGCGTGCGAAGTGATGCGCTCCGTAATCTGCTGATACTGGTCGGTGTTGGCTAGGTCGCTCATATCAGACCGCCGTGCGAATTAGACAACCCAGCAAGGCCGCTCCGTGCCACCGTCAGATCGCCAAAATCGGTAGCGTTACCAGCCGAAGCAATCGTCACGAAGTCGATAACGTTGGAAACGGCGCCGGTGTAACCGCCACCAAACAAGCCACGGGTCGTGGACGAACACCCAGCAATGTCGCTCCGTGTCACCGTCAGATCACCAAAATCGGTGGCGTTACCAGTAGTCGCAATCGTCACGAAGTCGATAACGTTGGAATAGGCGCCGGTGTTACCGCCACCAAACAAGCCACGGGTCGTGGACGAACACCCAGCAAGGGATTGTCGTGCCACCGTCAGATCGCCGAAATCGGTAGCGTTACCCGTCGTCGCAATCGTCACGAAGTCGATAACGTTGGAATTGGCGTTACCGCCACCAAACAAGCCACGGGTCGTGGACGAACACCCAGCAAGGGCGGCCCGTGCCACCGTCAAGTCACCAAAATCGGTAGCGTTACCAGTCGTCGCAATCGTCACGAAGTCAATGACGTTAGAAACGGCGTAACCGCCACCAAACAAGCCACGGGTCGTGGACGAACACCCAGCAAGGTAGCTCCGTGCCACCGTCAAGTCACCAAAATCGGTAGCGTTACCAGTCGTCGCAATCGTCACGAAGTCAATGACGTTAAAATCGGCGTAACCGCCACCAAACAAGCCACGGGTCGTGGACGAACACCCAGCAATGTTGCTCCGTGCCACCGTCAGGTCACCGAAATCGGTAGCGTTACCAGTCGTCGCAATCGTCACGAAGTCAATGACGTTGGAATTGGCGCCGGTGGAACCGCCACCAAACAAGCCACGCCCAAGTGTGCTGACCGTCGCCTCAACCGGGACAGTTAAAACTAGGACTGTTGCGCCGTCTTGTGTGAAGGTGTAGATGGTGTCG